>Ga0209380_10001158_pt1 | contig 18182 bp, 13 predicted proteins | sample HubBroMetageWFT6_FD_188347 | JGI IMG/M metagenome (GOLD analysis project Ga0209380, IMG submission 188347) | Warmed and freeze-thawed soil microbial communities from the Hubbard Brook experimental Forest, New Hampshire - Hubbard Brook CCASE Soil... | ecosystem: Environmental > Terrestrial >...
GGCGGCTGAACCTTGCAATCGCGCATTGATGGCCGCGCGTTCGTTGAACGCGCGCACCGAAGCGTTGGACGCGCGGATTTCCGGGTAGTGGCATTTGCGCCCGAACAGCGTCAGCACATGGCCGTGCTGCTTGGCGAACGCTTTGGTGGTTTCGATATAGTCGCGGATGCCGGGAAAGCGCTCGAAATATTTTTTGATGTAGGCACCAGCCTCCTCGCGGGCGATGCCGAGCTGGTTGGCGAGCCCGAAGGCGGAGATGCCATAGACAATGCCGAAATTGATCGCTTTGGCGCGCCGGCGGATTTCGGCGGGCATGCCTTTCACCGGCACGCCGAACATTTCCGAAGCCGTCATGGCGTGAATATCGAGCCCTTCGCGAAACGCCTTTTGCAGCGGCTCGACGCGGCCGATCTCGGCCAACAGCCGCAATTCGATCTGCGAATAGTCGGCCGAAACGAGCTTGTAGCCGGGTGCGGCAATGAAGGCGCGGCGGATCTTGCGGCCATCTTCGGTGCGGACCGGAATGTTCTGAAGGTTCGGATCGGACGATGACAGCCGGCCGGTCGGCGTCGCAGCGAGCGCATAGTTGGTGTGAACACGATGCGTCGTCGGATTGACGAAGCCGGGCAGCGCGTCGGTGTAAGTCGACTTCAATTTGGATACTTGCCGCCAGTCGAGGATTTTTTGCGGCAGCGGATGGCCTTGTTCGGCAAGCTCTTCCAGAGCGCGCGCCCCCGTCGCCCATTGTCCGGTTTTTGTCTTGGTGCCACCGGGAAGCCCGAGCTTGCCGAAAAGAACGTCGCCCAATTGCTTGGGACTGCCTGGATTGACGGTGTCTCCAGCGATCTTGTTGATTTCCGCTTCAAGCCCGGCCGCTTCCTGGGCGAACTCGCCGGAAAGCCGCGACAGCAAATTGCGGTCGATGGAAATGCCGCGGCGCTCCATTCGCGCCAGCACCGCTACCAGCGGCCGCTCCAAAGTCTGATACACCGTCAGCACATGCTCGGCGGCGAGCCGCGCCCGCAGCACCTGCCAGAGGCGCAGCAGAATGTCGGCTCTCTCGGCGGCGTATTCGGTCGCGCGATCGATGCCGACGGCATCGAAGGCGATGCGGCTTTTGCCGGCTTTGATCAGGTCGTTGAGATCGAGCGCGGCGTGGTTGAAGGTGTGCTCTGCCAGCGAAACCAGGCCGTGATTATTCCGGCCGGCATCGAGCGCATACGACATCAGCATGGTGTCGTCGTAAGCGGCAATCTCGATGCCGCGCAGCGCAAATATCTGCCAGGCGAATTTCAGATCGTGGCCGATCTTGAGCACGCCGAAATCCGCAAGCAGCGGCGCAAGCGTTTCGAGCGCGGCCCGTTCGGGAATCTGGTCGGGCGCGATATCGCCTTGGAACAAGCCTGCTTCGCCGCCCTCGCCTCCCTGGCGATGCGAGAGCGGAACGTAGCAGGCTTCGTTCGGCGCGACAGCAAGCGAAATCCCGCAGAGCTCCGCGCGCATCGGGTCGGGATTTGCCACTACCACGTCGACGGCGACCATGCCGACATCGCGCGCCCGTTCGACCCAAACTTTGAGGCGCTCAAGACTGCGCACCGTTTCATATCTGCCGCGATCGAATTTTTCGCTGCGTGCCGCTTCGCGCCGGGCAGCCGCGAGCGCCGCCGGGTTGGAAACGAAATTGGCAGGCGCTTCACTGTTGCCGCGGCGGACCAAGTCGGCCGGCGCCACCGGCAGCGGCAGCATCGCTTGGCCTTTGAAGCCATCACCCGGCGCGACCGCGCGGGCCGTGCCGCCTTCTCCCGCGGCTGGAGACGCCGAGACGGCGGCGCTCGCTTGTGTAGCGTGATGACCGGCGAGCCGTCCTTCCGCATCGATTGCGCCGGCATCCACGCTGGCGAACTCGGCGACGCGGCGCATCAACCCGTTGAACTCCATCGCCTTGAGAAAGGCGACGAGCCGCTTGTAATCGGGTTCGTGCACGGCGAGATCGCCGAGCGGCACCGCAAGTTTCACTTGATCATCAAGCGTCACCAGCTTTTTCGACAGCCGCGCGTTATCGGCATGCTCGATAAGAGACTGGCGGCGCTTTTCTTGTTTAATCTCTGACGTCCGCGCGAGCAGCGTTTCCAGATCGCCGTATTCGCCGATCAACTGGGCCGCCGTCTTGACGCCGATGCCGGGCACGCCTGGCACGTTGTCGGTTGAATCGCCGATCAGCGATTGTACTTCGATGACTTTCTCCGGCGGTACACCGAACTTTTCCATCACCTCGGCGCGGCCGATCTTCTTGTCCTTCATGGTGTCGAACATGATGACGCAGTCGCTGACGAGCTGCATCAAATCCTTGTCCGAGGACACGATGGTCGCGGTAGCGCCGGCCTCGCAGGCCTGACGGACATAAGTGGCGATCAGGTCGTCGGCCTCAAAACCGTCTTGTTCCAGGCACGGCAAATCGAAGGCCTGGACGGCCTCGCGGATATATTTGAACTGCGGCTTCAGATCGTCGGGCGGATCAGGCCGGTGCGCCTTGTAATCCGCATACATCTCTGTGCGGAAGGTCTTTTCGGATTTGTCAAAGATCACTGCAAGATGTGTCGGCCGCTCCTCGGGCTGCATGTCGCGGAGAAGCTTCCACAGCATGTTACAGAAGCCGAATACCGCGTTGAGCTGGAGCCCGTCGGATTTGCGGCTGATCGGCGGCAGCGCGTGATAGGCGCGGAAAATGTAGCCGGAGCCGTCGACAAGAAAGACGTGATCGCCTTTCTGTACCGGTCTTGCGGCAGGGGCCGAGTTGGCTGCGTCAACGGTCGCAGCGCGCGATTTCTGTGCGGCAGGCATGATCACCGGTAATATAAGAGTTGGGCCGGAATTATCACTGTGGATAACCCCGCAAATTATTCACCACTGCCTGTCGACGCGGCGCTGCCGGAACTGACTGGGGCCTTGGCCGCACATAACGCGGCTGTCCTGGTCGCGCCGCCTGGCGCCGGCAAGACGACGCGCGTCCCCCTCGTTCTTGCACGCGAGCCTTGGGCGTACGGCCGCCGCGTTCTCGTCCTGGAACCGCGCCGGCTTGCTGCCCGCGCCGCCGCCGAGCGCATGGCCAAGACGCTCGGCGAACGCGTCGGCGAGACAGTAGGCTTGCGAGTCCGTTTCGGCTCCAAGGTTTCGCGCAAGAGCCGGATCGAAGTGGTCACTGAAGGCATTTTTGCCCGGCTCATCATCGATGATCCTATGCTCGAAGGTGTCGCCGCCGTTCTGTTTGACGAATTCCACGAGCGCTCGCTCGACGCCGATCTCGGTCTGGCGCTGGCGCGCGACGTCCAGCAGGGCTTGCGCGAGGATTTGCGCCTGCTTGTCATGTCGGCCACGATCGACGGCGCGCGCGTCGCCAAACTGCTCGGCGGCGCGCCGGTCATCGTCGCCGAGGGCCGTTCATTCCCGGTCGAGACACGCTATCTCGGCCGCGATACGCGCCCCATTGAGCCGCAGATGGCCGACGCCATTACCCGCGCCATGCGCGCGGACAAAGGTTCGCTGCTCGCCTTTCTTCCCGGCGCCGCCGAAATTCGCCGAACCGCGGCGATGCTCGAAGGCCGGCTCGAAGCCGAGACGTGTATTGCCGAGCTCTTCGGCGCGCTTGCGGGTGACGAACAAGACCGGGCTATTGCGCCGGCAGCACCCGGCCGACGGAAGATTGTGCTGGCCACCGCCATCGCGGAAACCTCGATCACGATCGAAGGGGTGCGCATGGTGGTCGATAGTGGATTGTCCCGAGTGCCGCATTACGAGCCCGATGTCGGCGTCACTCGGCTGGACACTGTGCGAGCCTCCCGTGCGGCCGCCGATCAACGCCGCGGCCGTGCCGGCCGGACCGAACCGGGCATTTGCTACCGGCTGTGGGACGAGCCGCAGACCGCGGCCTTGGCGGCGTTCTCCCGGCCCGAAATTCTCGCCGCAGATTTATCGGGCTTTGCGCTCGATCTTGCCGCATGGGGGAGCCGGCTCGAGGATCTCGCCTTCCTCGACCCTCCGCCGCGCGCGGCGTTCTCGGAAGCACAGGGCTTGCTACGCGAACTTGGCGCCATCGACGAAGACGGCCGTATCACGGAGGAAGGCAAACGGCTGCGACGCCTGCCGCTGCCGCCGCGTCTGGCGCGGATGGTGATCGACGCTGCCGACATCGGCGCTGCGATGCCCGCCGCACAAATCGCGATCCTCATTGGCGAGCGCGGCCTTGGCGGAAACGATGTTGATCTCAACGACCGCCTTGAGGTCTTCCATCGCGAACGTTCGACCCGCGCGCGCGAGGCCCGCGCCATGGCGGCAGGATGGGCGGAGACCGCCCAATCCGAAAAGCCATCGCCTTCCGGGGGCGAAAAAAGTGATCCCACCGCCGGCGCACTCCTGGCGCTTGCCTTCCCGGAGCGCATTGCCAAGAACCGTGGGACGAGCGACTCGGGAGATGCGTTCCTTCTGGCCAACGGACGCGGCGCGCAGGTCGACAAAGCGTCCGCGCTCGCCCGGACCGCTTTTCTTGCAGTTGGAGAGCTTGCCGGTAGTGCAGCGGCAAGCCGCATCTTGCTCGCCGCACCTATCACCTTGGCCGAAATCGAGACCAGTTTTGCCGATCGTATCGCGGCGCGCAGCGAACTTTCATTCGATCCGGCGAGCGCGAGCGTGCGGCTTCGCCGGCTGCGCCAACTGGGCGCAATTACGCTTTCCGAGCAATCGGCGCCGGCGCCCGCGGACGAAACCTCCGCGCGGCTGTTAGCCGATGGTATTGCCCGGCTTGGTGTTGAACGCTTGCCGTGGACCAGCGCGTTACGCCAATGGCGCGACCGGGTGATGTTCTTGCGCGCGGCCGAGGACAGCGAATGGCCGGATGTATCTGATGCCGCGCTCGCGGCGGACATCGATTGGCTGGCGCAAACCTTTGCGGGAAAGACCGCGCTGCCGGAGCTTTCCGCCGACGAATTTGCCGCGGTGCTGACCGCCCGCCTCCCCTTTCCGGTGCGGCGCCGGCTCGATGCCGAGGCGCCGGTCCACTTCATTGCACCGACCGGGACGCGCGCGCTTATCGACTATGTGGCGGACGGCGGCCCAAAAATTTCCATCCGCGTCCAGGAGCTGTTCGGCCTCGCGCAGCATCCAACGATCGCCGGCGGCAAGGTCCCGCTCTTAATCGAGCTTCTTTCGCCGGCGCAGCGCCCGGTCCAGCTGACCCGCGATCTGCCCGGATTCTGGCGCGGCAGCTATGCCGCCGTTCGCTCGGAAATGCGCGGCCGCTACCCGAAGCATCCCTGGCCGGAAGATCCGCTCAACGCCGCGCCGACGCGACGAACAAAACGTGCGCCCAGGCCGTGATCCCCCAACCGCAAACCGTTGCTAACCAGGAACCTTTTTGCCCAGTCGATATTCTTTACGCTCTCCTGTAATGCATTCTCAGCAATACCGTCTGTAATGCCGGCCCAAATCGCACACGATCGAGGCACGATGTTTCCCAAGCCGAAGCCGCAACTCAAGCCGAACACCTATGCCTATGAATCCGAGCCGATGGTCAAAGCCACCGGCTTTCGCGAATACGACGCGCGTTGGCTGTTCGGAAGCGAGATCAACCTGATGGGAGTCCAGGCGCTCGGGCTTGGGCTGGGCACGCTGATCCACGAACTTAAGCGCGAGCCGAAAATCGTCACTGGCCACGATTTCCGTTCGTATTCGGCTTCGATCAAGATGGCGCTGACCAATGGCCTGATCGCTGCGGGCTGCCAAGTCCATGACATCGGGCTTGCGCTGACGCCGATGGCCTATTTCGCGCAGTTCGCTCTCGACTTGCCGTGCGTTGCCATGGTCACCGCCTCGCATAACGACAATGGCTGGACCGGGGTAAAAATGGGTGTCGACCGGCCTCTGACTTTCGGTCCGGACGAGATGGCGCGCTTGAAGGAGATCGTGCTCGAAGGCCGCTTCAAGCCTCGCGAGGGCGGCAGTTACGCCTTCGTCGAGAATTTTCCGGCGCGCTATATTGCGGACCTCACCAGCCGGCCGAAACTCAAGCGGCGCCTCAAGGTGGTCTGCGCTTGCGGCAACGGCACGGCCGGCGCCTTCGCGCCGCAGGTGCTGGAAAAGATTGGCTGCGAAGTCATCCCGCTCGACTGCGAGCTCGATCACACTTTTCCGAATTACAATCCAAACACCGAAGATATGAAAATGCTGCACGCCATGCGCGACGCGGTGCTCGCCAACAAGGCGGACGTGGCGTTGGGCTTCGATGGCGACGGCGACCGCTGCGGCGTGGTCGACAACGAGGGCGAAGAGATTTTCGCCGATAAAGTCGGCGTCATGCTCGCGCGCGACATCTCGGCGCAGCATCAAGGCGCGGTCTTTGTCGCCGATGTCAAATCAACCGGGCTGTTTGCGACCGATCCGATGCTGATCAAAAACGGCGCCAGGACGGACTACTGGAAGACCGGTCACTCCTACATGAAGCGCCGGGTCAACGAGATCGGCGCCATCGCGGGATTCGAGAAATCCGGCCACTTTTTCTTCAACAAGCCGTTCGGCCGCGGCTACGACGACGGATTACTCTTCGCGTTCGCGGTCTGCGACATGCTCGATCGCAACCCCGGAAAGACCATGGCGGACCTGAAAAATGCGCTGCCCAAGACCTGGGGCTCGCCGACCATGTCGCCGCACTGCCCCGACGAGCAGAAATACGGCGTCGTCGATGCCGTCATCGCGCATTTTGAAGCGGAAAAGAAAAAGGGCGGCAAGGTCGCCGGCCAGCCGATCCGCGATCTCAACACCGTCAACGGGGTGCGGGTAACAGTCGAGGACGGCACGTGGGGCCTGGTCCGCGCTTCATCGAACAAGCCGGAGCTCGTGGTCGTGGTGGAGAGCCCGGCTTCCGAAACGCGCATGCGCGAGATGTTTGCCGCGATCGACGGTGTCTTGCGCACGCACAAAGAGGTCGGCGAGTACAATCAGAAGATTTGATCGATCCTCGCCGGCGGGTGATCGACGTCGCTGAAAAGCGCGGCAATCGGCCCAACCAGTGTCCACTGGCCCGCGACCCCAGTTCGTGACACAATTGCTACAATCACGTGTCGATTTGAAGTACGCGCGGAACGTTCCATGAGCGTTGAGTTGCGAGTGCGGTCAGAAGCCCTGACCTGGTCAAATCCTGTAGCCCGGTGGTGGACCCTCTTGACGGTGGTCAGCGGCGCCAACATCGCTATCTGGCTCCTGCTATATCGTGAATTCCATACCGGCCTCGCATCGCGCTTTACCAGCGGTTCGAGCACTGAGCTTATGCTGCTCCTGAGTGCGGCGTATGTTTTTGGCTGCGCGTTCAGGTCGCTGCTTCCGCGCGCCGACGTTCAGCGGGTTTGCTTGTTCGACACGTGGTTGTCGAGCGTCGTCGTGGGACGGTCCGTCGCCACTTTGGCCGAGCTGTGCTTCGCGGCGCAGTGGACCATTGTCCTCCTGCGACTCGGCACAATGACGGGATCGGATACGACCTTGAACGTGGCTTTCGCGATCTTGCCTCTTATTCTCATTGCCGAAGGTTTCTCGTGGTATGCCGTCCTGACCACCAACTATCTCGGCACGGCAATCGAGAATTCGATCTGGGCTGTCACTTTCGCCGCAATCGGAATCGGGCTCGCCCGCCTGGTGCCGGATGTTGACGGCTCGGTTCGGATCGCTCTTGCGATCGCGTGCATTGGGATCGCCGGCTATCTCATCTTCCTCCTGACCGTCGACGTACCGATGTATGTCGGCCGATGGCGAGACAACGCGGCCAACGGAAGCCGGCGTCTGCGGCCGCTTGAGGGACTACGCGACGCGAGCACGCGCTGGGTGGTGACGCGCGATTTTGCCGCGTGGAAGGACGAGATTATGTGGATGTCGCTTTATTTCAGCGCGGCAGTTTGGTCGAGCCTCGCGCTCTGTGTTTTCTACGCACTTCAGAATCGGTGAGCTTTCTGACGTGACCCTCGGTCCAACGACGCGGCCGACATCTAAACTTCTTCGTAGACGTCGATCTCCAGCGCTCCCGGCAGCATGGCCCGCCAGCCTTGCAAATAGACTTGAAAGCGCGCGTCGCTGGCGATGGACTGCCGGTTCATTTCGAAAGATTCCGCCGTCTCGTACTCGATCACCTGGATGAATTTTGTTGCATCGTCGGCATTGCGGAGCAAACGGAAATGCGCTTTGCCGAACATCTGATAAAACGGCGCCGCCGCCTTCATCATGGTCAACAGGTGTTCGGATTCGCCACCAGGAATCGTGAATTTCAGATGCAGCGTCCGCCAGATTTTTGCATCTTCGTTGCTCATCACTTCTAATCCTCAAAGTCCCCGCGCTCCAGGGACGGGCCGATCGACTACATCCCGCAAGGTAATCGCCGAAGCCGCCGGCCTCGAAAGAATCATAGCCTACTTGAAAGTCTCACGGAAACGGTGGCCCGGATAGACGCCCAGAATCTTCAGCGATTTCGGCCGGGACACGAATTCGAGCTCTTCGAGCGCGAGTTCCAGCGCGCGGTCCTTCGGATGTCCCTGTACATCGGCGTAAAACTGCGTCGCGGCGAAGCTGCCGTTGACCATGTAGCTTTCGAGCTTGGTCATGTTGATACCGTTAGTGGCAAAGCCGCCGAGCGCCTTGTAAAGCGCAGCCGGAATGTTACGGACTTCGAACACAAACGTCGTGACGACGTGCAGCTCCTTACGGTTCGCCCATTTCGGCTTGCGGGCGAGCACGACAAAGCGTGTGGTGTTGTGCTTGGCGTCGGCCACGTCTTTCTTGAGGATTTGCAGCCCGTAGATTTTTGCGGCCAAACCCGTGGCCAGCGCTGCACGGGTAATGTCGCCCGCTTCCGCTACTTCGCGTGCCGCACCCGCAGTGTCGGCGGCGACCACCGCCCTGATGCCGAGTTTACGGATGATGCGGCGACATTGCCCGAGGGCGTGGACGTGACTCTCGACGGTGCGGATGGTCTTGAGCGTCGCGCCGCGCGGCGCCATGAGCTGATGCTGTACCGGCAGAAACCATTCGCCGACGATGTGCAGCCCGGACCGCGGCATCAAGTGGTGAATGTCGGCGACCCGCCCGGCGATGGAATTGTCGATGGGGATCATCGCGAGCTTTGCCCTGCCCCCGCGTACCGCCGCGAATGCATCTTCGAAGGTCGGACAGGGCAGCGGCTCGTGGCTCGGATAAGCCTGGTTGCAGGCGATATGCGAGTTGGCGCCCGGCTCACCCTGAAATGCGATCCGCTTGGGTCGTCTCATAGGCGCTCCGATAGCACGGCGCGAGCCCGCGCCAAATCCGCTGGCGTATCGACCCCCAAGGGAACGGAATCCACGATAGCCACGTCGATACGCATGCCGGCCTCCAGCGCACGCAATTGTTCGAGCTTTTCTCGCTGCTCGAGCGGCGACGGTGGAAGCTTGACGAAGCGCTCTAGGGCCGCACGGCGGAAGGCGTAGATTCCGATGTGGTGATAAAGCGGCCCCTCGCCATACGGGGCGGTCGTGCGGGTAAAGTAGAGCGCGCGCATGCGGCCGCGCGCGACCGAAGTTCCAACGACCTTGACAACATTCGGATCGTCGCGCTCGGCGGCATGCGAAATCTCTGCCGCAAGCGTCGCAATATCGACAGTCGCGTCCGACAGCGGCGCCAATGACGCCACAATATCCGAAGACGCAATGCTCGGCAGATCAGCTTGCAAGTTAATGACGATTCCGGCGCGGCGTTCTGGATCGATCTTACCGAGCGCCTCGAAGATGCGGTCCGAACCGGACCCATGGTCGGGGCTGGTCATCACCGCGCGTCCGCCTGCCTTTTGCACGGCTTCCCCGATCTCCGGCGCGTCGGTCGCCACAAAAACCGGCCCGAGATCCGCTGCTTCGGCGCGTTGCAAAACGCGCACGACCATCGGCGTTCCGGCGATGTCGGCCAGCGGCTTTCCCGGCAGCCTGGTTGCGCCCAAACGCGCCGGAATAATAATGAGAATGTCGACCATCGAAAGGCAAATCCCGCCCCTGCTTATACGGGTTGCAAATCGGGCGGCAAACTGGCTATCTCTGCGCCTCCCGCCCCCATTCAACGGTACGGAGCCGTTGCCTGATGCATTCGTTCGAAATCAACAAGATTCTGGGCGCCCTCCTGGGCACGTGCCTCGCGCTCCTTATCATTCACATCGCCTCGGGGGCGCTACTCGCTCCGCCGGTAGTGGCTAAGCCGGGCTACGAGATTGCCGTGAAAGAGGAAGAGCCGGCGAAAGCAGGTGGTGAGAAAGCGGCCGCGGCAGAGCCGATCGAAAATCTGCTTGCCGGCGCATCCGTCGAGCACGGAGCGCAAGTCGCCAAGCAATGCCAAGTTTGCCACAACCTGCAAGAGGGCCAGGGGCCCAAAATCGGACCCGATCTCTACGGCGTTGTCGGTCGCCAGGTCGCCACCGTGGCGAATTTTCATTACACTGACGCCTTAAAGGCGAAGGGCGGCACGTGGACCTTTGACGCCCTCAATAAATGGCTCGACGATCCTCGCGCTGACGTTCCCGGCACCGCCATGACCTTCGCCGGAATCAAGAGCGAGAAACAGCGCGCCGACGTCATCGCCTACCTGGACACGTTGTCGAAAAGTCCGGTTCCTCTACCTAAGGCGCAAGGCGGCAATACCGGCGCGAAACCTGAAGCGGCGGCGCCGGCCAATCCGCCGGCAAAGCAATAACGTTAATCATCCGGCGCCAAAGCGGCTTAAGCGCACGCGGTTGTGAAGTCCAATTCGTCGCGGCGTGCGGCGGCCCGCTGGCGCCGCTATGAAAAAGCCCATAATCAGCGTCATTCGCGGGCTGACGAACGCTATCTGATTGGAGCCTTGCAAGTGAACCGCCGGACTTTGCTTAAATCTACGATTGCCGCGTTAGCGGCGGGACAATCTTTGCCGCGATGGACAATGCCGGCACGCGCGCAAGAGAAAATTTGGCGCCATGGTCTGTCGCTGTTCGGCGATCTGAAATATCCCGCCGATTTTAAGCATTTCGATTACGTCAATTCTGCCGCGCCGAAAGCCGGGTCGATAAGAGAGGTCGCCATCGGTGGCTTTGACAGCTTCAACCTCGCAGTAGCGGACGTTAAGGGGCAGATCGCCGCGGGCTTGGGCCTCATTTACGAAACTCTCCTGATTTCCTCGCTTGACGAGGTTTCGACCGAATACGGCTTGATTGCCGAAGCCGTCAGTCACCCCGATGATTTTTCGTCTGCCACCTATCGGCTGCGTGCCGAAGCGAAGTGGCACGACGGCCAGCCGATCACGCCGGAGGACGCAATTTTTTCCTTTGGCGCCTTCAGGCAATACAGCCCTCAATTCGCAGCGTACAACCGCCACGTCGTAAGGCTGGAAAAGACGGGCGACCGCGAAATCACATTTACCTTCGACGGTCCGGGAAATCGCGAGCTTCCGCAAATCGTCGGCCAGCTCATGATCCTCCCCAAACATTGGTGGGAAGGCGCCGACAAAGAAGGCAAGAAACGCAACATCGGCGAAACTACACTGGACGCGCCGCTCGGTTCAGGTCCCTACCGGATCAAGGAGTTCTCAGCTGGCCGAAGCGTCGTCTATGAGCGAGTAAACGACTACTGGGGCAAAGACCTCAACGTAAATGTCGGGCGCAACAACTTTGACCAGCTCGGTTTCGAATATTACCGCGACACTTTGGTCGCTCTCGAAGCTTTCAGGGGAAACAAGGTCGATTGGCGAAGCGAGAATAGTGCGAAGAACTGGGCGACCGCCTATGATTTTCCTGCGGTCGCTGAAAAGCGCGTAATCAAGGAAGAGTTTCCCGTCTTGAGCCGCGGCATAATGCAAGCGTTCGTGTTCAATACTCGCCGCGCAAAATTCCAAGACCCGCGGGTGCGCCTCGCCCTGAATTTTGCTTTCGATTTCGAGGAAATGAACAAGCAGATCTTCTTCGGGCAATACAAACGCATCACCAGTTACTTCGAAGGCACCGAGCTTGCCTCAAGCGGCCTGCCGGAAGGACGCGAGCTCGAAATCCTGCAAGCGGTTCGCGATCAAACACCACCCGAAGTTTTCACCACGCCCTATTCCAATCCTGTCGGCGGCAATCCGCAGGCCGTTCGCAACAATTTGCGCGAGGCGATCCGGCTCTTCAAAGAAGCCGGTTATGAAATTCGCAATGAGCGAATGCTCAATAGCAAGACTAACGAACCACTGACTATTGAATTTCTTGCCGAAGACCCGAGCTTCGAGCGAGTTTTTTTGTTTTATAAACCCTCTCTCGATCGTCTCGGTATCGGCGTTTCCGTTCGCACCGTCGACGTGTCGCAGTACGAAAACCGGCTGCGGAGCTGGGATTACGACGCGATCACCTCCACATGGCCGGAATCGCTCTCGCCCGGCAACGAACAGCGCGCCTACTGGGGCTCGCAGGCCGCGGACCAAGTCGGATCGCCCAACTATATCGGCATAAAAAATCCGGCAGTTGATTCGATAATCAATGAGATAATCTTCGCGAAGAGCCGGGCCGATCTCGTCGCCGCCACCAAGGCGCTCGACCGCGTGCTGTTGTGGAATCACTACGTCGTTCCGCAATGGGCCTACCCTTATGAGCGCACGGCGCGCTGGGATCGCTTTGGTCATCCCGCAACGCTGCCAAAATATGGCGCCTCCGGCTTCCCCAGCATTTGGTGGTGGGATGCCGAGAAGGCGGCCAAAACCGGAAGCCGTCAGTAATGAAATGAACGCACTGACGCGCCGATCCGTTCTCAAGCTGACCGCCGGCGTGGCTGCGGCGAGCGCATCTTCCCTCGGAACACGCGCCGAAGACGAAGTTGAGTCGCACGGCATGTCAGCCTTTGGCGACCTCGCCTACCCCGCCGACTTCCAGCATTTTAGTTACGTGAATCCGCGCGCGCCGAAGGGCGGCACGTTCTCGCAAATCGGTCCTGACCGGCAATTCAACCAGAACTTCCTGACCTTCAATTCGCTCAACAGTTACATCCTCAAAGGCGATGCCGCTCAAGGGATGCAATCGACGTTCGCAACACTGATGGTGCGTTGCGGCGACGAACCCGACGCCATGTACGGGCTCGCGGCGGAAAAAGTCCGGCGCTCGGCCGACGGCCTGACCTACCGATTTTTTGTCCGCCCGCAGGCACGATTTCACGACGGCACCCGCCTCACCGCGGCCGACGTGGCTTTTTCGCTAAATATCCTCAAGCAAAAAGGCCACCCGCTGATCACCCAATCGATGCGCGATTTTATCGGCGCACAAGCCGAGAGCGACACTATCGTGGTCGCCAGGTTCGCACCGCAGCGCGCCCGCGACGTGCCGCTTCTCGTCGCCGAGATGCCGATTTTTTCCAAAACGTATTACGCGGCAAAGCCGTTCGAGGAATCGACGCTCGATGTGCCGCTCGGTTCGGGCGCATACCGAGTCGGCCGCTTCGAGCCTGGCCGTTACATTGAATATAACCGCGTGGCCGACTGGTGGGGTGCCGATCTTCCGGTCGCCCGCGGACAAAATAATTTCGACGTAGTGCGCTTCGAGTATTACCGGGACCGCGACGTCGGCTTCCAGGGTTTTACTGCTGAGAATTATCTGTTTCGCGAAGAATTCACGTCGCGCACTTGGGCGACGCGTTACGACTTTCCCGCGATCAAGGACGGCAGGGTCAAGAAAGACATTATTGCCGACGACACGCCGTCGGGCGCTCAGGGCTGGTTCATCAACACGCGGCGGCCGAAATTCGCCGATCCACGCGTGCGCGAGGCATTATGCAACGCGTTTGATTTCGAGTGGACCAACAAGACCATAATGTACGGCTCTTATGAGCGCACCGTATCGGTGTTTCAGAACTCCGACATGATGGCGAAAGGGCCGCCCGGCGGCGATGAACTCGCGCTGCTTGAACCGTTCCGCGGCCATGTGCCGGACGAAGTATTCGGCGAGCCCTATGTGCCGCCGATGTCGGACGGCTCCGGCCAGGACCGCGCGCTGCTCCGCAAAGCAACGCAGCTTCTCAAAGATGCCGGCTGCGCCGTCACTGCAGGCAAGCGCATGCTGCCGAGCGGCGAGCCTTTGAGCATCGAGTTTTTAATCGACGAGCCGACCTTCGAGCCGCACCACATGCCGTTCATCAAAAATCTCGGCACGCTGGGCATTGACGCTTCGTTGCGGATTGTCGACCCGGTGCAATACCGTGCCCGCCGCGATGGTTTTGACTTCGACATCACGGTCGACCGATTCAGCTTCTCCGCCACGCCCGGTGATTCGCTGCGCTCTTTTTTCTCCTCGCAGGCCGCTGCGTTGAAAGGTTCCAACAACCTCGCCGGCATAGCCGATCCGGCAATCGACGCCCTCATCGACCGCATCATCGCCGCGCCCACGAGACCCTCGCTGACCGTCGCGTGCCGTGCGCTCGATCGTTTAATCCGCGTTGGCCACTATTGGATTCCGCATTGGTACAAGCCCTCCCATTGGATCGCTTATTGGGATGTCTTCGGCCGGCCGCCGGCCCAGCCCCGCTATTTCCGCGGCATTCCGGAAACTTGGTGGTATGACGCCGATAAAGCGGCAAGAATCCAGCGCGCCGGCTGAACGCGCCATGCTATACGGCACCGGTCGCGCGTAAGGACGTTGTCTCGTCGTCACGGTCGAAAGGTCGGCGGTTCGCCGGTCGCATTGGAGTCCTATGACCGCCTATATCGTCCGCCGCGTCCTGTTCATGATTCCCACCATTTTCGGGATCATGCTGGTCTCGTTCGTCGTCGTGCAGTTCGCGCCCGGCGGCCCGGTCGAGCGCGTTATCGCGCAACTGTCCGGCAACGATACCGGCGCTACCTCGCGCATTTCCGGCTCAGCCGGCGGCGACTTTGGCAACCGCGGCGCGATCCAGTCGGGCGCCCAGATGGACATCAATTCCAAATACCGCGGCGCCCAGGGCCTCGATCCCGAATTCATCAAGAGCCTCGAAAAGCAATTCGGCTTCGACAAACCGGCTTACGAGCGGTTCTTTCTAATGCTGTGGAACTACGTGCGCTTCGATTTTGGCAAAAGCTATTTCCGCGACATTAGCGTCCTGCAACTCATCAAGGAAAAACTGCCGGTTTCCATCTCACTCGGCATCTGGATGACGCTTTTGAGCTATCTGATTTCGATCCCGCTCGGTATCCGCAAGGCGGTGCGCGACGGCACGCAATTCGATGTATGGACCTCGGGCGTGATCATTATCGGTTACGCCATTCCCGGCTTCCTGTTCGCCATCCTTCTCATCATTTTGTTTGCCGGCGGCTCGTTCTTCCAGATTTTTCCGCTCCGCGGACTCACATCCGACGGATGGGAGCAGTTTTCGTGGTGGCACAAAATTCTCGATTACTTCTGGCACCTGACGCTGCCGATTATTTCCATGGGGCTCGCGGCGTTTGCCACCATGACGCTGTTGACCAAAAACTCCTTCCTTGAAGAGCTGCGCAAACAATATGTGCTGACGGCGCGCGCTAAAGGCTGCAGCGAGCGCCAAGTGCTCTACGGCCACATTTTCCGCAACGCCATGCTACTGGTGATCGCCGGGTTTCCCGCGGCATTTGTCGGCGCCTTTTTCGCCGGCGCGCTTTTGATTGAAACCATTTTCTCGCTCGACGGCCTCGGACTGTTGAGTTTCGAAAGCGTGCTCAACCGGGATTATCCCGTGGTGTTCGCTAATCTCTACATTTTCGCCCTGGTCGGCCTAGTGGTGAATTTGATCTCCGACCTGACCTACACCTGGATCGATCCGCGCATCGACTTCGAGACGCGGGAGGTCTAGGTGGTCGTCAAGGCCTACGAAGAAGAGCCCATCGACACGCCGGCCGCCAAGCGGGAAACCGGCCCGGAGCTCATGCCGGATATCGAGCCCACCGGGCCGCTTGGCCCCCCGGCCGGGCCGCCGCGCTTTGCCCTTTCACCAATAAACACGCGCCGCTGGCGAAACTTCAAGACCAACCGCCGTGGGTTCTGGTCGCTCTGGCTCTTTCTCGTGCTCTTTATCGCCTCGCTGTTCGCCGACGTTATCGCCAACGACAAGCCGATTTATGTAAGCTACGCCGGCAAGTCTTATTTCCCCTCTTTCTTCACCTATCCGGAAACTACTTTCGGTGGCGACTTCGAAACCGCGACCGACTACCGCGATCCTTTCGTGCAAAAGCTGATAGCCGACAAGGGCGGCAGCGTGATCTGGGCGCCAATCCGCTACTCCTACGATACGCATAATCTCGATTTGCCAACCCCTGCCCCGTCGCCGCCGACCTGGATGCTGTCGGAAGCACAATGCAAAACCGTCGTGGAGCACAAGCACCTCCACGGCTGCGGCGATCTCGAATACAACTGGCTCGGCACCGACGACGAAGGCCGGGATGTGCTTGCGCGTCTGATCTACGGCTTCCGTGTTTCGGTCCTGTTCGGCCTGATCCTGACCATCGTCTCGTCGATCATCGGCGTGGCGGCCGGCGCGGTGCAAGGCTATTTCGGCGGGTGGACCGACCTCCTGTTCCAGCGTTTCCTTGAAATCTGGACCTCTGTGCCTGAGCTTTATCTACTGCTAATCATTTCCTCCGTGCTGGTGCCCGGGTTCTTCGTGTTGCTTGGCATCCTGCTCCTGTTCTCATGGACTAGGCTAGTCGGCCTGGTGCGCGCCGAATTCCTGCGCGGCCGCAATTTCGAATATATCCAGGCTGCGCGCGCACTTGGCGTATCGAACGCCGTCATCATGTTCCGTCATCTATTGCCCAACGCCATGGTCGCCACTCTGACGTTCCTGCCGTTCATCATGTCGTCGTCGGTGATGACCCTCACCGCGCTCGATTTCCTCGGTTTCGGCCTGCCCCCGGGTTCGCCGTCGCTCGGCGAACTGCTCTCTCAAGGAAAAGCCAACGTCCAGGCGCCGTGGCTCGGACTGACCGGCTTCTTCACGGTTGCGCTGATGCTTTCGCTGCTGATTTTCGTTGGCGAAGCGGTGCGCGACGCCTTTGATCCGCGGAAAACATTCAGATGACAGCGGGATTTGAATGACCGAGCCCCTTCTCGCCATCCGCGATCTTTCCGTCACCTTTCATTCGAGCGGCCGCACGACGCTCGCAGTCGATCGCGTCTCGTTCGATATCGGTAAGGGTGAAACGGTGGCGCTGGTCGGTGAATCCGGTTCGGGCAAATCGGTGACGGCGCTATCGATTCTGAAGCTTTTGCCTTATCCGGCCGCGCGCCACCCGTCAGGCGAAATCCTGTTCAAGGGTCGCGATCTCTTACCGCTCTCAGAGCGCGACATGCGCCGCGTGCGCGGCGACGACGTCACCATCGTGTTCCAGGAGCCGATGACGTCGCTCAATCCGCTTCACACAATCGAAAAACAGATCGCAGAGATTTTGCTGCTGCATCGCGGGCTCTCCGGCACCGCACGGCGAATGAACCAGACAAAGAGCGCGCCGATCGATCCGATCAGAGCCACCCATCTCCAGCCGTCGAAACCGAACGGGCTGATCGGAACCAGTTGATAGGCGACGAACGCCACCACAGGTACCACCGAGAACTGTACGGCCTGGTTGAATGCGAATGCGCGGCCGCGGATCGATTTCGGGACGAGTTCGGAAACGTAGGTGTCGATGGTGACGAGTTCCACGCCGATACCGATGCCGGCGATCAGTCGCCACAGGCAGACTCCGAAACCGCTGTTCTGGAACGCCATCACGAGTGTCGCGGCGCAGTACCAGAGCATCGAGTAGGTGAAGATTGTCCGACGTCCGTACTTGTCGGCGACATAGCCGAAGGCGGCAGTGCCGATGAAGAGGCCGGAGAAGGTCGCCGCCACGAACAGCGCTGGGCCGGTGAATATGCTGACCGCGACGTTGGCGAGCAGTCCCGCCTTCACCAGACCGGGGATGACGTAAGCGGTCATGAACAGGTCGTAGAGCTCGAACATGCCGCCGAGCGAAAGCAGCGTGACCAGTAGCCACACATGCCGTGTCCCCGGCAGCCGGTCCAGGCGCGCAAGAATGCTGACGGCGCGGCCGCCCTGATCTATTGTCATCGTTCCCCCCTGGTTTCTTCCGAGCGGTGACGGCGGCGCCGACCCTTCGGTTAGCGGCAAGCATGCCCCTTCTTCATGAACGGCGGTAGG
>Ga0209380_10001159_pt1 | contig 18175 bp, 15 predicted proteins | sample HubBroMetageWFT6_FD_188347 | JGI IMG/M metagenome (GOLD analysis project Ga0209380, IMG submission 188347) | Warmed and freeze-thawed soil microbial communities from the Hubbard Brook experimental Forest, New Hampshire - Hubbard Brook CCASE Soil... | ecosystem: Environmental > Terrestrial >...
CTTCGAGTAGTCCTGCATCGTCAGCGCGGTCAGCAGCCGAGGAATCAGCTTCGCCTCGTTCTTCGCCGGAATCACGATCGTCAACTCGCTCGCGGCCGTCGGGCCCGCAGCATGCAGACGCGGCGCCGTGTCCTCGGTCGCCAGGTTCTCGATCTCCATGTTCTCGATCGTCATGCTCGCTGTAGTCGTGCTCGCTATAGTCATGGATGCGCACCCCCTGTTCATCGATCGTCAAATAAGTGAGCCGGGAATCAACCCACCCTCCGGAGTTGTAATAGTGCACGCCGTCTTTCTCCACCTGGACGGCCTCGTGCGTGTGCCCGCAGAAAATGCGTTCCGCACCATGATGATGCGCGTAGGCCAGAGCCCCGCTGGAGACCTTGGACGACATGCGCAGCCAGCGCGTATTCAGCCGGTCGATCAGCCGCGCCACCGGCTTGCGCTTGAAATCAAGTTTCTGCAGCAGCAAGTACAGCGACGTCCCCAGCTGGCTGAGCCGGAGCCGGTTCACCTGAAAGCCATCAAATTGATGCCCGTGGATGGCCACGTGCCGCAGCCCCTGATACTGCCAGATGTAGTGTTGATACACCCGCACGCCCACCAGATGCGACATGATGTCGGTCAGGCCGTGATCGTGGTTGCCCTCGACCCACACGATTTCGACATTACGCTTGGGGTTCGAGAGCTTGCGGATATAGCCGAGAAACTTCCAGTGTTCCTTGGTCAGCCGGGCAAAGTTGAGATCGGCGAAGATGTCGCCAAGGAGAATCAGCCGCTGGAAGCGGTTCTGCTTGAGCACGCGAGTGGCTTCGCGCGCGTGGCTGGTCTCTGCCCCCAGGTGCAGGTCAGAAAGGATCAGCGTGTTGTAGCCATGCAGATCCACGCTTCGGTTGTATCAAAGCAATGTTACGGGGTGATGAAATGTGCATCAAAATTGGTGCATAGGTAACTACGGAAGTAACCTGCGCTGCGTGGAATTCAGGCGTGGGGTCGGGAAGGTATGAGTTGGGGAACGCCCCGTCTTCAGCCTTGCCGCTTGAGGCCCTCCAGAATCAGGGCTTTAGTTAGCCTCTGAGGTCCGCGCTCGCGTCCAACAGCCGAGAATCGATAAGATAACAAGCCTGGCGGCATTGGCGATTGCGAGAAAGAAAAAAGAGGACTACTTCGGCGCCGGGGGCACGTATTCCTTCGGCAACGCCGATCCCTCTCCGAAAAAGAACTGCTCCAATTGCTTGACGATCACTTCCTGATCCTCACGCCGCGCCGGATTCAGGCGATATTCATTGAGCAGCATCTTGCAGTGCTCGGTCCACATCTGCCAGGCCGGCTTCGAGACATTGGCGTAGATCTTGCGCCCCAGGTCGTTGTCAAACGGAGGCTCGTCCAGCCCCGGCAAGTCTTTTTTCAGTTTCACACAGAAAACTTCGTGCGCCATAACTTTCCCCAATGATCAGAGATGCAAAGTGCGAAGCTTTATCTTACACGGAAGGCGACAGCGCGAGTTCTGTGGAGCCCCGGACGCCCTCGTCCGGGGAGCAGTGCCACACGCAGCGTCCGTGAGAAAACAAAATCGCCCCGCGGCACTGCCCGGGCGGACGAGGGCGTCCGCCCCTCCATGCGCGAAGAAATGAAGCCGCAGTTCGAAAAAGGATTGCCGCTAATCGCGGATTGAGCGTTGCCGAGGATATCTACCGCTTGGCGGCGCCCGCAAGATACCCGGCCAGGATTTTCTGCGTCTCCGCATCCATCGCCACCACCGAACCGTCTGCACCCGCCGAAGCAGCGAGTTTGCCTTTGATCCCGATGTAGACCGCGTCGTAGACGGTATCGCCCAGATTCTCGACCCGATGCTTGAAAGGCGCATACCAGCGAGCCTCCCCGGCTTTGGCGTAGACCTCGCGCACCTTTCCGCTTTCGTCGGTGAAGCGCAGATGCGCATCCGTGACGCTCACCACCACGCCCCCGGGATGATCGTGCAGAGCCGACTTCTCGTGCGGCCCGTAGTGCACCGACACCACCTGCACCCGCTCGTTCTCAAAGGCCAGCTTGTAGTGCTTGGGCTCAACCTTGGTGGGGTCCTGGGCCCGGGCCGGGCTAACCGCCAGGCACACCAACACTCCCGCCAAGAACCACTTCGACGCCATGAATCGCCTCCCGATCAGGATTGGGCTGGCAAAGCTCCACGCTATCCTCCACGTCGCGGAGTGTCAACGTCACTCGAACGGCGGGGACCAGAGTGATGAACTGGCTTACTGCCGCAGCCCCATCCAGGTCTCCGACACCACCAGCGAATTCCCCGGATTTTGCGGATCGTATTTCACCGAAGTGGGCAGGCCCAGCCGGCAGGAGTGCAGATTTACCCAATGCCGCAGATAGGTGACGTCCTGCGAACATTCATAGGAAACCCCGGCCACGTCGTATTTGTAAATCAGCATGGTGGCTGGCCGCGGGCTGCTCTCCAGGTCGAGTTCCTGAACGTCAATCACGGTGCCGTCTGTAATGCGGCCCACGCCGTTGAGCCACGTTCGCCGTTCGCGTTCAATGTCGTCCGCCGTCTTCGACTTGCGCCGCAACAGCGCATACGCCCCGCCCGCCAGGGCAACTCCTGCTGCAACCAGCCCATAAATTCGCAGTGAATCCATAACTGAGGTAGGAAACTCCGCCGCAAGCTGCGGCTGATGTCCTATTCAGAATAAGCGGAAATCGAAGTGCGAGGAAGTGGTTCAGCAGTTACCGAGGTGTCAGCCTTGTGGAAATCCAGGAAATAGCTTCTCCTGTGGAGCTCGTGCAGAGTCTCATGTGGGGACGGGCTCTCTTGCCCGTCTATCGCCCGCAGCGCGATTTCTTTCTTGCAGGTCTCAGTGGAACTCGCACCCCAACTTCACTTCTGCCCGCAGACGTACTTGCTGGCCATATCGCCGAATCCGCCCTCGGGATTGCCCCCAAACTGGTCGTCGCGAGTGGCCTTCTTGCTCACCACAAATCTCCCGCTGTGATCGCGCGAATAAAACCATTCCGCGGTCGGAACCACGCCGCCGCTACCGCAGTTGAAGCGCACGCGAGCTCGCATCTCGACGAAGGGCCCACCCTGCGGAAGTTCGGCCGGTTCCTTGTACTCCACGCGAACCCAGGCCGTCCGCAGATTCTTCCGCACCCGCAGCGAACTCACCGACACCCGGTCTCCTGCTCCCGTCTCGCCAATCGGATGCCAGTCGCCGGCGGCAAACGCCACCACGCTTACCAGCACCACCGGCGCCAGCACGACCGCAATCAGGATTAAGACTGCCTTTTTCAAATGAAACTCGCCTTAAAGCAATGGACGGGAACACTCTGGAGCAAAAACCCCGTTCTGTCAACTTTTGTAGAAGCCAAAACTACACGAACGGTTGTTGCCAAGCATGCTATTGTGATCTGGCCAGCCCTGAAAGTGGCGCCGAGGCTTCCTGTGGATTCTATGGAAACGCTTCATTCTACAACGGTTACGTCTCCTGCGGGCCCGCTTTTCCTGGCGGCGTCCAGCAGAGGGCTGGTGGCTCTCGAATTTGACGTCCGCACGCCCGGGCAGCAGTCGATTCGGCCAAATCCCCGTGATCTCCGCCGGGAGGCGACGCGGCCAGCCGAGCGCACAAAGTTCGGGTTCGAGGAAGCTCCTGACCTCCTGCGCCCCTACGCGACGCAGCTGGACGAGTACTTTTCCGGCCAGCGCCGCGATTTCACCGTTCCCCTCGATCTCCGCGGCACAGATTTCCAGCTGGCCTGCTGGCATGCGCTGCTCGGGATTCCCTACGGCGAAACTCGCACCTACGCCGACATCGCCCGTGCCGTGGGCAAGCCCAACGCCTTTCGAGCCGTTGGCATGGCCAACCATCGCAACCCGGTCGCGATCGTGGTTCCCTGCCATCGCGTGATCGCGTCGGATGGAACCCTCTGCGGCTATGGCGGCGGGTTGGACGTGAAGCGCAAGCTGCTGGAGCTCGAAGGCGCGCTGAGTGGTAGGCTCGCGGCGTAAATAAGGACTCTCTTGGCACTTTCGTCGAAACAGGAGTTGTTCTTCTGGCTCACCGGCACTTCGTTGGCCATAGCGTTGTTCGTGCTGTCGCACACGTTCTACGTGACAACCGCGAAATATTGCTACGGACTGGCCGCACTGCTTGTAGTCGCATTTCTGTTCTGCTTGCGGCTCAGGAAAAACCCGGCTCGTCGCCCCCAGGGGCTGAGAGTTATTGCTAACTCTGCCCTCGTCGTTCTCACCGTGGTGAGCCTGCTTTATGTACTCGGCGTCGCAACGTGGTACGAGTGATTTTTACTTGCTGGGGGTCTCCTCGGTGCCAAAACTTTGAGCACAAGCTCCAAATCCTCCGTCCTCCACAAGGCCAGCCTCTTCTGCCTCGTCTTCGTCATGTTCTCCTACACCACGGGCGGGCCCTTCGGGCTCGAAGATATGGTCACCACGTCGGGACCGGGGCTCACGCTGATCTACCTGCTGGTGCTGCCGTTTTTCTGGTGCATTCCCGTATCGCTGGTTTCCGCCGAACTCACCACCGCCATGCCGGTCGAGGGCGGCTTCTATCGCTGGACCCGCGCCGCGTTCGGCGACCTGTGGGGATTCCTCGCCGGATGGTGGAACTGGTCGGCATCGTTTCTGCTGGGCGGAGCCTACGCCGTTCTCTTCACCGACTATCTCGTGTACTACTTTCCGTCGCTCACCGGATGGAAGCACTACCTGGTCTCGCTCGCATTGATCGCAGTCATCACCTGGATCAACGTGCGCGGCATCCAGATGGTGGGCCAGGTCGCGACCGCGCTGGAGATTTTCATTTTCTTGCCGGTGATGGCGATGGTGGTGATCGGCCTGGCCCACTGGAGGCACAATCCGTTTGTGCCTTTCGTCCCGCCGCACCAGCCACCGTTCAAAGTGTTCGGCGTGGGACTGGCTCTCGGCTTATGGCTCTACTCCGGATACGAACAGCTCTCGACAGTCGCCGAAGAAGTGGACAACCCGCAGCGCAGCTATCCGCGAGCGCTGGCGCTGGTGGTGCCACTGTCGATCGCCACGTATTTCCTGCCCACGCTGGCGGGCCTGGCCGCGGGCGGCGACTGGCAGAAATGGCATACCGGCTATTTCTCGGACGCTGCCCAGCACATCGGCGGATTGATTGGGCAGGGATGGCTCGTCACCTCGTGGCTGGGAACTTCATGGCTGGGCACCTGGATGACTCTGGCCGCCATGGTCGGCAATGTGGCTCTGCTCAACAGCACCGTGCTCACCACAACCCGCATGCCCTTTGCTATGGCCGAAGACGGATACCTTCCCGCCGCCCTCACCCGCAGGCATTCGCGTTTCGGCACGCCCTGGCTGGCGATCGTAATCTCGGCCGTCATCTACGGCATCCTCGCCCAACACAAACTGACGCAACTCATCTCGATCTACATCTGGCTGCGCTCGGCCACCACGGTGCTGACGGTGCTGTCAGCGTGGAAGCTGCGCCACACACGCCCCGAAATACCGCGCGCCTTCGTGATTCCGGCAGGGCGATTGGGATTGTTCTATGTAGTCGCCGCGCCGGTGGTGATGGCCCTGGTCGCTCTGCTAGGCAGCGATCGCTTCGGCATGATCGGCGGCGCATTGGCCATCGTGCTGGGTCCGGTGGTGTATGGAATGGTTGCTTTCCGCAGGGCGTAGATATACAACGATCGGTGTATATCTTTGGCGCGAGAGTAGGAAGAGGGCTTTATGCAAGTCTCGAAGTGGGGCAACAGCCTGGCGATTCGTCTGCCCGCCCTGGTCGTCGAAGCGCTTGAGCTGAAGGAAGGCGACGACATAGAGATTCGGGTCGCGGGCAAACGAGCCTTCGATGTCGGCCGCGATCAGAGCCGGCAGCGAGCCCTGGAGAACTTGCGCAAGCTCCGGCGTCCCTTCCCTCCTGGCTTCGTCTTTGATCGCGAGGAAGCGCATGAGCGCTGATGCGTTCTTCGATACCAACGTCTTCGTCTATGCGGTGGTGCAAGATGATCCACGCTCCTAGCAGGCAGAGGATTTGATTGCCGAAGGCGGGACGGTTAGCGTGCAGGTCTTAAGCGAGTTTGCCGCGATCGCACGGCGGAAGGCGAAAATGCCTTGGGACGAGGTACGTTTCGCAATAGAGAACATCAAGACACTTTGCCCCGACCCGCTCCCGATCACGCTTGCTACTCACAGAGATGCGTTATCCCTCGCAGAAAGATACGGCTTTGGAATTCATGATGCCCTGATCGTCGCCTCTGCACTAGAAGCGAAATGCACGACCCTGTACTCGGAAGATATGCAGGACGGTCAGATCATCGGCGGCCCGCTGACTATGCGAAATCCGTTCAAATGACGTGACCCGCCGGCAGCTGCTCCCCGGTCATGGAGCTTCTCTGTCCGGAGATTGGTCGACCCGGTTTTCAAACCACGGCTAGCGGCATATGCTCTCAGCTCGTTAGCCAGAATCGCCGCCGGAGGTTTCCCATGCCGTGGCCATTCGCGCGGAAGGTATCAGAAAAGCTATCCGCAGTTCTCGCCTCCGACGTTCCTCGCACTTCCTCCTCACCGAGCACCCGTTTCGCCTTCAAACTGTTTCGCGAGCTGGCAACCGCCGACGCCTCCAACGTTTTCTTCTCGCCCTCGAGCATCATGCTCTGTCTCGCCATGGTGCAGGAATTGGCATCGGGAGAAACTCGCCGGGACATGGCGAAGGCCCTTGAAATCGCGAGCCTCACTCCCGCCGATGCTCAGCTCGTCATCGACGCGCTGAAGGCCGCGTTCCGCCCGCGTCCGGAAGTGACGCTACGATCGGCGAATTCGCTCTGGTGCAGCGATCACGCGCCGGTGCGCCCCGAACTCGCCGCCAAACTTCATGACATCTACGACGCAGAGTGGACCACCCTCGACCTTGCCGCCGCCGTTCCGAGAATCAACGCCTGGGTGAACGACAAGACCAACGGGATGATTCGCCACATCCTCGACGAACTTCCTCCGCTGGCAGTTATGGTCGCGATCAACGCGGTTTATTTCAAAGGACGCTGGACCATCCCCTTCATTCGCGCCGTGACCCAGGATGGCCCGTTTACCACTGCCACTGGACAAACGAAGCAGCTCCCGATGATGCTGCAAAGTGCCAAGTACGATTATTACGAAGATAAACGGCTGCAGGCGGTGGCCCTCCCTTACAACGGTGGCATGACCATGTATGTTGTCCTGCCCGCGGAGAGAACCGATGGGCAGCAGTTGCAGCGCAGTTTGACTTCAGGTTTGTGGGAATCGTGGCTGGCGGAGCTGGAGCCTATGCCCGGGACGGTCCGCTTGCCTCGTTTCAAGCTCGACTACTGCGCACCCTTGGAGCCTGCGTTGAAGGCGCTCGGAATGGAGCGCGCCTTCGATCGCAACCAGGCAGAGTTCGACGGGATTCATGCAGGCGGGCAAGCAGTGTGGATCGATCGGGTTGTGCATCGTGCGGTAGTCGAGGTGAACGAAGAGGGCACAGTAGCGGCGGCGGCGACGATGGTCGCTGAGTGCCAGTCGGCGAGCCGACCGGTGCGGCGACTCCGCATCTTCCAGATGATCGTCAATCGCCCGTTCTTCGTAGCGATCCGCGACGAACTCACCGGCACGATTCTGTTCATGGGATGGATCGGCGACCCGCAATAGAATCAGCTCACACTACTGTTCTGTCATCCTGAGGTCCGCGTCTTCTGCGGGCCGAAGGATCTGTGCGACTTGCTGGGAGTTGCCTGGGTCCTTCGCTTCGCTCGGGATGACCAGGGGCGAAATTTGAGGACTTCGGCCCCGGAGCTTGCGGTTTGATTCAGCTCACCCAATCCAGAAATTTGTACCAGGCGCCCGCGAACGGCAGAAACCACGGCGTGCCGTTGTAGAGCCCGAGCGGAGCGCCAGGAAACGGGATGCCCACAAACGGATTCTCCGGCGTTTCGCCCGCCGTCGCTTGAGCAGCGATCAGTTCCGCCATTTTCTGACCCTGATATGTGGCCATCGCGACCCCGTGTCCGGCATAGCCGACGGCGTAATACATGCCATCAATCTGACCCGCGTGGGGCATGATGTCGAACGCGAAGTCGAGCGTGCCTCCCCAGACATATTCGAGCTTGGCGTCGCTCAGCTGCGGATAGACCTCGATCATGCCGCGGCGCAAAATCTCCGCGCTGCGGCGCACTGTCTGATCGTTCTCCGGGAAAAACGCAGCGCGCCCGCCAAACAGCATGCGGCCATCGGGCGTGAGCCGGTAGTAGTACAGGTAATTCTTCGAATCATAGATCATGCGGTTGCGCGGGCTGAGTTCACGCGCAAGTTTTTCGGGCAGGATCTCGGTCGTGATGATGAACGAGCCAATGGGAATGATTTTTTTCTGCAGCGCCGGAGTGGCGCGCCCCGTGTAACCGCTGGTCCCGACGAAAACATCCCGCGCCCACAGCCGGCCTTGCGATGTGGTCAGCTTCCATCCCGCTTCGCCGTGCCGCGATTCGCGTTCGAGGCTCTCGACGCGAGCATGCTCAAAGATTTCCGCGCCGGCCTTTATCGCAGCGTTCGCCAGCCCGGCAACATAGCGCGCCGGATTCAATCGCGCGCTCACTTCATCCACCATGCCGCCGAAATAAATATTCGATCCAATCTCTGCGCTCAAGTCTTGCCGCTCGACCACGCGCAATTCGTGGTTGAATTCCCGCGCGACCACTTCCGCCTGCCGCGCATAGTCGTCGAAATGTTTCCGCTTGCACGCGACCTCGAGATGTCCGCTGCGCGAGAAGTCGCACTCGATTCCCTCTTCCCGCACAATCTGCTCGACGCAATCGATGCTAGCCAGCGACGCCGCATACATGCGCTGTGCCAGTTCGCGCCCATACAGGGAGATCAACTGGTTCACGCCCAGCTTCATCCCGGTTAACACCATTCCGCCGTTGCGCGAACTGGCGCCCCAGCCGATGGTTTCCGATTCGAGCACCGCAACTTTCGCCCCGCGCTGGGCCAGCGTACGCGCCGCCGAGAGTCCGGTGAAACCAGCCCCAATCACCGCCACATCCGCGTTTTCCGGCAGAAGCGGCGACGCCTCGGCCCGCGGCATCTCCACGGTAGTCAGCCAATAGTTGCGTTCCTGCATTCCCATGATTGATTGCCGAATCGACCGAGCATTCTAGCGTACCCGCGTTTGGATGCGGGCCCATGAGTCCGCAGCACCGTCCGAAGTCCGAGGTCCAAACTCCGAGGTCTGACGTCCGCTGCCCAATTTCCGAGGCGGTAGTCCGAGGTACATGTACTTCCAGCGTCCCTGCCCCTGAGGGGTAACCCACCACGGTAATCTTGCTGTAAGTTACTGCCACTCTTAATCTTGAAGGGTATGCCCCTTCGTTGCCTCCTGTTTTCCCCGGACGAGGAAACTCTCCGGATGATCGGCCAGGTCTTGACCGAACTCGAGATCGAAGGAGAATCCTGCATTCAAGCGGTTGAGGCCGTGGAGAAAGTGACGTCCCAGTCATTTCAGATTGTGATTATTGACTGGAGCAGCCAGCCCGAAGCCGGCTTCCTGCTCAACACGGCTCGCATGCGCAAGCCTGCCGACCGTCCCTTAACCCTGGCGATTGTAAGTGATGACGCCAGCGTGCCTACGGCGCTGCAGGCGGGCGCCAACTCGGTTCTGCGCAAGCCGCTGATGGTCAACCAGGTGAAGGACACGCTGGCCACCGCTCGCGATCTTCTGCGCTCCAAGCTGGAGGCCCCGGCGCAAGCAGCCGCTGCTGCCGCGGCGGCCAGTGCCGCGGCTGCGTCTGCCAAGCTCTCCACGGAAGTGCAAAGCACGCTGCACCACGGCGAATTCCTGCAGCCTTCGGGATCGCTCCCGGGCGCGCAATTCGACACTGAGTCTTCCGACGTACAGAAGTCCCTGGACCATGCCGCCGCGGCACAAATCGATCCGCTCAAAGATCTGGAGCTCATTTCCGGGCCAGTATCCCAGTCGAAGGCCGCGCCAACGCAGTTCGCTACCGCGACGCCAGCACCTGTGCCGAGGCCGGATCCCCTGCCGGACGACGAGCCTCGCGGTTTAGCCTGGTACTTGAAATCGCGAGCCAAGTCGATGCCCGCCGAAGAGGCGCAGCCCGAATCGCCCCCGCCGCCACCGGAGAAAGCGCAACTGCTCGGTTACAACCAGCCGCCGTCTTTCAGCCAGGTCGCGCACGCGCAGGAGAATCTGGAAGCGCGAGCCGAAGCGGGGGAAGCGGCCGAGCCGCGCTCCGATTCTCCGAATCCGGACTCGCCGCACGGCTCGGCGCAGCCCGATTCCCAACAACGCGAAGAAGCCGTGTTGTTCGCCTACATCACGGGAGAAAAAACCGACTCCGAAAAACCGCCCGCCCAGCCTCGCCCATGGCTCAAGAAACTGGCGATCGCCGCGGCTGTTATTGTCGCCGCCACGGTTGCATATTTCACCGTGCCCCAGGCCTTGGTAGAAAAAGACGCGAAACTCGCCGTGGGCAAAGCCGCCCGCGCGGGACACAGCTGGCTCAACCCGCAGCCCGCCCCTACCGCGCCCTCACCGCAGGCGCATGAAAGTTTCGGGCGTGCCGGCGACGAATACAAACTTCCGGTCGCCGAGAATATCCCCGACGCGAACACCGACCCTTCGCAGATTCGCGTGTTGCCCGTCGTCGACCCCACAATAAAACCGCCGGCGAATGGTATGGCCAGCACGGACCCGGCTGCGGCACAGGCCAACCCCGCGACACCGGGAAGCACTGATCCGGCGCAGACCGAGGCAAACCAAGCCGCTGCCGGTCAAGCCGGTTCGGCTCAGGGTCCGGCAGGCCAAACGCCCGAGGGACAGGCGGGACAGAATCAAGCGGCGCAGAATCAGACTCCGCAAAATCCTGTGCCGCAGAGTCAGACGTCGGCCAGTCCTGCGCAGAACGTGACGCCGCAACCGCCGCCCGCACCTGGCGCGGCGCAGAGTTCGACGACGCCGGCGGCAGCCAGTGCGCCCGCGGATCCATTCCGCCCGAATTCATCGGCGGCGACGCCAACGGCCACAGTTTCAATTCCGACGCCAGCAGTTCAGACAAATCAATCCGCGCCGGTGATTCAGAAAGCGTCGAACGTTTCCTATCCGACAGCCAACCATTCGAACGTGTCCACTCCGAACCTGTCTGGAATCCCTTCGAGCCTGAAATCTGGGATGGCGCAGATGACTCCCGAAGCTAGTGGCAACAAGCCGCCGGAAGCCGCGCTGCCCTCGATCGAGCCGGTGAACCTGCCCGAGACCGCCGCGCGCGGTCTGTTGCTCGAACAAGCCACGCCCGTCTACCCTCCGTCGGCTCGTGGACAGTCTGGCACGGTAACTCTGCAAGTTCTGATTGGCCGCGACGGCACCGTGCAGGATGCCAAGTTTATTCAAGGCTCGCTGGCCTTCGCCCGCACCGCGATCGATGCCGTAAAGCAATGGCGCTTCAAGCCTTACCTGATGAACGGGCGGGCTGCTTCCACCCAAACCATGCTTACGTTGAGCTTCAAGCCCACGTCGTAAGCTCAGAGGGCGTGCTCGGCGTTACTCTTATGTCCTCGTCTGGTGAACCTTTTTGTTCACGCAACCACTGCAAGTCCCTTGTTATGTTAACGAATCCGCTTGCCGTCTCTAATTCCCCGATAACCGATCTAATTCCCGCCCGTCTGATCAAAAGCGGCGGGCCAGAGTGCCCGCCCTACATGGGTGCTCCCTAAGTTACGGAAGAGACAATTCGAACACCCTGGCGATCGAAATCGGCATCCAAAGATATATAATGCTTTCAGTTCCTCCGAAGTCGAATCCTGCCGGAAAACGAAAAATCTGATGTCCATGAAAACGAAGGCCGCGGTACTGGTTACATCCTTTGCGGTATTGCTGTTTGTGGTGGTCGGTTCGCTGGGAGGGGTGCACGCCTCTTCGAACGACGGCGCTTACCGCCAGTTGCAGGTCTACAGCGAAGTTCTGTCGCGCGTGCACAGCGAGTACGTAGAGGAGCCGAACATTCCCAAGGTGACCGACGGCGCCCTGCACGGCCTGCTGGAATCGCTCGACCCCAACTCCAGCTATATGACGCCCGAGGCCTACAAGGCCTACAAGGCGCACAAAGCTGAGGCCAAGGGAGAGATCGGCGCAACCATCTCCAAACGTTTCGGCTACGCCGCGGTGGTCTCCGTGCTGCCGGGATCGCCCGCCGAGAAAGCCGGGATTGAACCGACCGACATTCTTGAATCGATCGAGAGCCAGAGCACGCGCGAAATGTCGCTGCCGGAAATTCGCAGCCTGCTGGCCGGAGTACCGGGCTCCACGGTGAACGTGTCGGTGGTGAGGGCCCGCCGCGCCGAACCGCAGAAGGTTACGATCACGCGCGACATCGTCACGGTCCCGCCCATCACCGACAAAATCATGCCGGACGAAATCGGCTACATCAAAGTCGACGCGCTGACCAAGGGCAAGGCTCAGGAAATCTCGTCGAAGATCAAGTCGCTCGAAAAATCCGGCGCCAAGAAACTGCTGGTTGACCTGCGCTACACCTCTGCCGGGGAGGAGAGCGAAGGCATTGCCGTCGCCAACCTTTTCCTGAATCACGGCACCATCACTTACCTGCAGGGCCAAAAAGTTCCCCGGCAAGCGTACAACGCCGATCCGACGAAAGCCGTCACCACGCTTCCCGTTGTCGTGCTGGTGAATCGCGGTACTGCCGGCGCGGCCGAGATTGTGGCTTCCGCAATCCTGGAGAACGCCCGCGGCGATGTTGTCGGCGAAAAGACTTTTGGCGACGGCTCGGTGCCCAAGACCTTCGATCTGCCCGATGGCGGCGCGCTGATTCTTTCCGTGGCCAAGTATTACTCGCCCAGCGGTAAGGCCATTCAAGACACCGCCGTCACTCCGAACGTCGTAGTCGCCGATGACGAAGATAGCGTCGGGCCCGACGATGAAGACTCGCAACCCGACACAAGCGAGCAGGAAAAGCCCAAGAAGACGCAAGACGACCAGCTGAACAAGGCTGTCGAAGTGTTGAAGAGCCGCAGCAGCTAGTCTTAGTCGCCGCTTCTTTACCGCGCCGTTCTTACTCGGTGCGCAGGGCCCGCATGGGCTCGACCGACGCGGCGCGACGCGCAGGAATGAGCGCAGCAAAGACGGAGACGGCCAGCACGCCGAGCCCGGCGCAGAACAAGCTGACCGGATCGTGCGCCGAGAGCTGGTAGAGCATTGAGGCCATCAGCCTGGAGGCGAACCAGGCGAGCGGCAGGCCGAGAAGTAGTCCGGCGGTGACGAGGTAAAGGCTGTCGCGCAGGACCATCCAGAGCACCTGCGAGCGTGCAGCGCCCAAAGCCATGCGCACGCCGATCTCGGTGGTCCGGCGGTTCACCCGATAGGCCAGCGTGCCGTAGAGTCCGATGGCGACCGGCAGTGCCGCCAGCCCCCCAAACAGCGCCGCCAGGCGCGCAAACAGCGCGGGCATTAGGTAGCTTTCCTCGAAGGTCTCGCTGAGCACCTGTGGTTTGTCGAGCGGGACGTTGGGATCGATTTCCCGCACCGCGTGCCGGATCGCCGGCAACAGGGCTGTGGGACTGCTCGCGGCGTTTCCCACAGCCCGAACTTCAATATCGAGATCGTCAATGGTATCGGCCTGCTGATAGCTGTACCAGGCCATGGGGATTTGCTCTTCGTCGGTGGCCCGATATTTACTGTCGCGAACCACGCCAACAATCGTAATCGGATGCTTCGGCGGTTCTGCAGGGGCATCCAGAGATCGGTCGCCCGCCCGCCGGATTCGACGCCATAAAAGCTGGGCGATGCCACGCCGAGAATCGTCACCGGTACTCCATTCACGTAAATGGTCTGGCCGATCACATCGGGGTTGTGATGGAAGCGCCGGTTCCAATAGCTGTAGCTGAGAACCGCGACCGGGGAATGTCTGTCTTCGTCGGCGGAAACAAAGGGTCGGCCCGCCGCCGTCGACACTCCGAGGGCGGAGAAAAAGTTGCCGCTCACCTCGTCGGCTTCCGCCTCCTCCGGCGAATCGCCAAAACGCACCGCGGTCTTGCTGAACGAGAGCGGCACGTACGCGATGACATCGGAGAACACCGAACCGTTTTCCCGAGTGGCTTCCCGCAGGCGGTGGTAGACGTTAATCCCGTACGCCTGCTCTGAATTACCGGTGCTACCGACGTTGTCGGGCCAATGCTCGTGCGTCAGATAGAAAAGCTGGGCCGGATTCCGCACGGGTAGCATGCGCAGCAGCGCGGCGTTCATCACACTGAAGATAGCCGAATTCGCTCCTATGCCGAGGGCGAGCGTAATCACGATCGTAAAAGCAAAGCCCGGAGATTTGCGCACCTGCCGGAACGCATGTCGCATGTCTTGAAGGACCATCTGCATGGATTCTCCCCGCCTTACAAACGACGGCCGAGGGCGAGCATTTTGTCAGCCAAACGGTCACGGGTGCAAGCAGTTCAGTTATAACCAAATACTTGCAGCAGAGGCCATTTCGCTTGCTGTCTTTGTCCGGAAGCGAAAATCGCTGTCCGCAAACGAACAGTCCGGCTCCTGCCTGCGCCGGCATGGCCAGTGCGGCATGTGGGGGTTTGGAAAGTCCCGCGGCTGATCCCAGACTTGGCGAAGCCGAAAGCCCCTTCGACTTCGCTCGGGCAGGCTCCGCCCAAAGCCGTCGCCCTGAAATGCTATCCTGACCTCATCCGCACAGACTCGAACGAATCATGAGATCCCTCTATGACGAACTTCCGACCGTGGAAATTGCCGGACGCAAGTTCGTGGGCCGCGTGCTGTTCAGCCTGCTTGTGCTCATCTCCGCACTGGTCGGCGCCACGGCCGGACTCCTGCTGGTTTACACCACGGACCTTCCCCAGGTCGACGCGCTCGAGAACTACCGTCCCAGCTCGATCACCGAACTCTATGACGACCACGGCCGCGTCATTGGTTCGTTTGCCCTGCAGCGCCGCGTGGTCGCCACTTACGAAGATTTTCCTCCTGTGCTTCGCGACGCGCTGGTCTCCATCGAAGATAAAGATTTTTATACTCACTCCGGAATTAATTTCTGGCGCATCGTGGGCGCCGCTTACCGCGACATTGAATCCGGCGGGCGGGTGCAGGGCGCGTCCACGCTGACCATGCAGCTGGCGCGCAATCTTTTTCTCTCGCCGGACCGCTCGTTTCATCGCAAGGTGCAGGAAACGATGCTCGCCATCCAGATCGAGCGTCGCTTCACCAAACCGCAAATCTTCACGCTCTACGCCAACCAGATTTTTCTGGGCCACGGCGTTTACGGCTTCGAAGCCGCTTCCGAGTATTACTTCAGCAAGCCCGCGCGCCAGCTTACGCTTGACGAAGCCGCGTTGCTCGCCGGGTTGCCGAAAAGCGCGATCGTTTATTCCCCCATCAGCCACGCCGACCGCGCGCAGAAACGCCGCAATCTGGTGATCAACGCCATGCTCGAAGATGGAAAAATCACCGCCGCGCAGGCCGCCGATGCGCGTTCCGCGCCCATCGTTTTACATTTGGCCCATGACCCTAACTCCCTCGCCCCTTATTTTGTCGAGGAAATTCGCCGCTATCTTGAATCGAAATACGGAGCCGATCAGGTTCACGAAGGCGGCCTCAAGGTTTACACCTCGCTCGACGTCGACCTGCAGAAAGCGGCGAACCACGCCGTTCTCGATGGCCTTGCCTCCTACGAACGCCGCCACGGCTGGAAAGGACATCTCGATAACGTTCTGGCCGCGGGCCTGACCATCGAGAAGTATGCGCACGCCGATTGGGACGACGAACCTGAAGTCAACAACTACATCCACGCGCTGGTCACCGCGGCCGGACCCGGCATCGCCACGCTGAAATTCGGCCGTTACACCGCTGCGCTCAGCCAGCCCGACGTTGCCTGGACCACCGCCAAGCTGCAGAACATTCTCAAAGCCGGCGACATCTGCTACGTCAAGATGCTCTCGCTCGGGGCGAACGGCGCCGCGAAAGTGAGCCTCGAACAGGATTCCGGCGCGCAAGGCGCCCTGCTGGCTCTCGATAACGCCAGCGGCGGCGTGCTCGCCATGGTCGGCGGGCGCGACTTCAACGATTCCAAATTCGATCGTGTAACCCAGGCGCGGCGTCAGGTCGGCTCGTCGTTCAAGCCTTACGTCTACACCGCGGTGATCGACGAAGGCGGCAGCCCCGACGACACCATCCTCGACGAGCCCATCAGCTTTCCCACTTCCAATGGACCTTATTCTCCGCACAACTACGACGAAAGATACGAAGGCATCATCACGCTGCGCCGCGCTCTGGCCCAGTCGCGCAACATTCCCGCGCTGAAGCTTGCCGACAAAATCGGAATGCCCGCCATCATCAGCTATGCGCGCCGCTTCGGCATTACGGCGCCGCTGCAACCGTATCTTTCCGTGGCACTCGGTTCCGACGAGATCAGTCTCTACGAGCAAACTTCTGCTTACAGCGTTTTCCCGAATGACGGCGTGCGCATCACGCCGCGTTACATCACTCGCGTCACCGACTATGAAGGCCGCCTGCTGGAAGAAGATTTTCCCGACGTGAAAGACGCCATCAGCCAGCGCACCGCCCGCATCCTGACGTCGATGCTGCGCGAGGTGGTGCTGCACGGCACCGCCATCGCCGCCTCGAAGCTGCCCTTTCCGGTCGCCGGAAAGACCGGCACCACCAACGATTTCACCGACGCCTGGTTCGTCGGCTTCTCCCCGGCCATGACCTGCGGCGTGTGGGTGGGCTTCGACGAAAAAAGGACGCTGGGCGCAAAGGAGACCGGAGCCCGCGCCGCGCTCCCCATCTGGCTGAACTTCATGACCGCGGCTACCTCCGGCAAAGATGTCGGAGACTTCGAACTCCCGCCCGCCCTGCCCCACAGTTTGCAAAAGGTTGACACGCCCGACACCGCCCCGGCCGCCGAAGAAGCGCACTGAGCGTTTTTTCTCTCCGACTATCCCGGGGCGCCCCGTGCTTTGGGCCATGCTCTGGCGAGTGTCTCGCTCGCCCACCCCATGTACCAAAGACCCTTTGCGTCGCGTCGGAAACTTTGTCAAAATTACATGCAAGAACACTTCGCCCATGTAGCGCCCGTTTCGCCGCTTCCTTGTTTTGTGTTCCGCTGCCACGAATCACAAGAAAAGAGGGCTGGATTTCTCAGTCCCTTGCTCGCAATCGAGCGGTTCAGCGAGAGAACGTTCGACGAGAAACGTTCGACAAGAGTTTCACAATACCCCCGGAGGCCCCGCCATGCGAACCCTTACGCCTTGCGCTTTCATCCGCCGTTCCTCAAGCCTAGCCGCGCTGGCCTGCTTGCTGTGTCTCGCGCCGGCGCTGTGCCGCTCCCAGCAGGACGTCCTGACCTACCACAACAACAACTCCCGCACCGGCCTCAACTCGAAGGAAACCATCCTCACGCCCGCCAATGTGAACTCGGCCACGTTCGGCAAATTGTTTACCGTCACGGTTGACGGCCTGGTCGACGCTCAGCCTCTCTACCTGCATGCCGTCTCCACTGCCAGCGGCACGCACAACCTGCTCATCGTGGTCAGCGAACACGACAGCGCCTACGCCTTCGACGCCGACACCGGCGCGCCGGTCTGGAACGTGACTGCGCTCAAGTCCGGTGAGACTCCCTCTGACGATCGTGGCTGCGGGCAGGTTAGTCCCGAGATCGGCATCACCTCCACACCGGTCATTGACCGCCCCAAGAATTCGAATGGCGTCATCTACCTCGTAGCTATGTCCAAGGACAGTTCCGGAAACTATCACCAGCGCCTGCACGCGCTGGACGCTGCCACCGGCAACGAACTGCACAACGGTCCCGTCGACATTGCCGCCACGTACCCCGGCACCGGCGATAACAGTTCCGGCGGCGTTGTTATTTTCGATCCGGCGCAATACAAAGAGCGCTCTGGGTTGCTCTTGCTCGGCAACACGGTTTATCTGGCTTGGGCCTCGCACTGTGACGACCGTCCTTACACTGGCTGGATCATGGGATACAACCAGACCACGCTAGCGCAGACCACGGTCCTCAACGTTGTCCCCAACGGCAGCGAAGGCGCAATTTGGATGGCGGACACCGGACCGGCCGCGGACGGCTCGGGGAATATTTATGTGCTCGATGCCAACGGTGATTT
>Ga0209380_10001160_pt1 | contig 18169 bp, 16 predicted proteins | sample HubBroMetageWFT6_FD_188347 | JGI IMG/M metagenome (GOLD analysis project Ga0209380, IMG submission 188347) | Warmed and freeze-thawed soil microbial communities from the Hubbard Brook experimental Forest, New Hampshire - Hubbard Brook CCASE Soil... | ecosystem: Environmental > Terrestrial >...
CGGAAACTAGGAATGCGTCAATAGCTTTTACGTAGCTTTACCTCTCACTGATGCCATTTCGGATTCCCCGCGGCAAGCTTGGGAGAAAGCTGGCCGCGTGACTCTGAGGCGACTGCAAATCGGCGAAAAGGCGAGAAGATGATCGACGAAGGATGATGGAAAATGGACGAAGAAATCGTGCAGCAGATCCTCGACGAGCTTTTTTCCTCCCTTGAGCGTCTCGATACTCAGAGCTCGGCGCTTCTGCAGTTCTTGAAAGCCAAAGGGATCGCGGCCGAGGAGGAACTTGTGCCTTTCACGGAGCAGGCGGGGAACGCTAGCAACGTGCGATGGCGCGCCGCGCGGGTCAGAATCGGCAGCCTGATTTCTTCCGCGATGCGGAGCGTGGATCAGAATCGCGAAACGCACGCCCCGGTCGATGAGAAGAATTCCGAAGCCGCGGCGAAAACGTCCAAAGAGACAGGCCAGAAAGAGACCGGCCAGGAAGACAAGTCAGAGCCGGCGGCCAGGGCCGCGCACGCCGGCGAGGATAACTCAAACTCGGGCGAAGCTGCTGCTGCGATGCCTCAGAAAGAGCAAAAAGAAAGTAAGACGAACCAGCAGGAGCAGCCTTCGCCACCAGCCACGCAAGAAAACGTGAAGCGGGGGGCGGCCTGAGTCCTGCCGTGCCGGGGGCTGTTTTGCCTGTTCACTCCAATTTCACCAACACCGCAGCGTCGAACCCCGAATAATACTTTTTGACGTCCCTAGCCCCATATTTTTCCTTAAATTTCTCGACCACCGATTTCACGGCTTTCGCGCCCGTCTCGGACACAGCACGGAGGTCTGCCTTCGCGCCACCCGCATCGATCTCAATCGACGAATTCTTGCGCACGTTCTTGTACCACTGCGTATCCGATCCCGCTACCGGCAGCAGGTGAAGCTTCTCGCCTTCCAGCACAAACCATACTGGAATCGAGATTTTCCGCCCCGACTTTCTGCCGATCACGCTGATCTTGATCTCCTTGTAGCGCCCAAGCCGTTCTTTTAGGACGTTGTTCGAGGTTGCCATCGGAGAGCCTCCTATTCGTTTTTGTGTGGAAACCATTCTACGTCGGCGGGAGTCCCGCCTGACTGCTGTGCCCGATTTGACTGACGGTTTACCTCCGTGGGTCCCTCCTCGAAAGCCACAGGGGTGGGCTACCCCGCCCACCTGAGAGACAATTCTCTCTTTTATTTGACTTGTACTTCGAGTGGACGTAAGATGCGTGCCTGTGCTCGGCTAGAACCATCTTTGCAATAGCGCATCAACCGAGAGCAGCTGGACGGCGGCATGCCGGAACTAGAGAGGCTTCCGGTTGGACCGTCCCGCGAAGCTGCGGCCGGTGCGCCAAGAGCTTTCGTCCGAGGACAGATTCGTGCCTGAGATAACCCTCCCCGCATGCACGAACTAACGAGTGAGAGACACTGTCTTATGTCTCAGATCCCAGGCCCGCATTTCTAGGGAGGGTGTGTCGTGGCTAAACCTAAGGTAATTTTTCCGTTGTTGCTTGCGCTGTCGATACTCTGTGGCGGCGCTTTAATCGCGAGAGCACAAACTCCCACAAACACAGAGACAGTGGCGGCCAAAGGAAGAACCTCGCCGTTTTTGCGGTCGACAAATCTATCTGGCGCGAGCGACCTCCCGGGTTTGGTTTCAATTTCTGTCACACCCGCGAATCCAACGCTCTCGGTAGGGGGTCAACAAGAATTTACTGCTACCGGTACGTTGGAGAATGGTACGCAGGCAAACATCACCGATACTGTTGCCTGGTCTTCCTCGGAGCCGACCGTGGCGCAAGTCACCGCGCCGGGCCGGGTAAAGGCAATTGCTGGAGGGACCTCAACTATTACAGCTTCCTACGGATCGATTAGTGGTTCGAGCCTCGTCACCATTACGGATCCCTTGGGCACGGCGACCGGTACATCCATAGCTTGTCCAGCCGGCGATCTCTCCGGTGTTTGCTACTCGATCGCTATTTCCTGTCCTAAAGTCAATGATTTTACCGGCTGGATAAAGGTCACCTATCCCACCGGGACTCCGGTTGGAACCGTGGTTTTTTCAAGTGGAGGAAACGGGACCGGCTTCTATGAAGATAACTACACGTATGGAGCTACAGTCCTGGACACGGTCAACCAAGGGGGATTTACCGTAGTTCAGATTAGTTGGGAACATCCATTCACACTGGATCAACCCTACGGCTGGCAAACGGGACCGGGCGGGACGCGAGCTGTCGCTTGCCGCTATGCCACGCTGGCACAGTGGGTTTACACCAACATTCACAATGCAAACACTGCTGCCCCGTTCTGTGCCACAGGCAATAGCGCCGGAGCAGAAGAAATCGGCCAGGCCATGACGCACTACGGGCTGGGCTCGATCTTTGCGATGGTTGAACCAACGAGCGGACCGTCCTACGGGCAACAGGTCTGGGCATGTGATGATTCCCAGCCGGATGCAATAAACCCTTGCGGAAACCTGACGCAGTACGGCGTGGGTGTCGGAGGCGCCGAGCAGTTTATTGATCCCTCTTACCCAAGGCCCATCTGCTCGATGACGTACAGGACGCACCAGACAACTTATGATTCTATCTTCCTGCACGACAGCGTCGTGTCGACGGATGCGATCCTGTCATACCCCAATACCTTCGTCAACTTTCGTTTAGGCGATCTGGATATGGGTGCCGGCCCGAATCAGGCGACCACGTGGGAAACTGCCATCACGAGCTCAAAAAATATCTCGTGTATTGCCGGCGCTGCGCACTCCATTCCTGACTCGCTGGTCGGCGCACAGGCCGTCGCGAGTGATGTCGTTTCGCTCTGCCAATTGCCAACTGCTAAATAGTGGGGACCATCCTTTCGCGTCCTGTGCGAAAGGATGGCAATCACTTTACCCCCAACTGCCAAAACAAGAACGAATAAATATCCGTGTACTCCTCAATCTGCTTGGTGACCGGTTTCCCGGCCCCATGCCCCGCCTTGGTCTCGATTCGCAATAAGATTGGACGCGCGCGGCTGGTTCCATTTTTCGCCTCGGCTTGCATCTCTGCGGTCATCTTCTTGGCGTGCATAGGATCGACGCGGGTGTCGGTGTCGGCTGTCATAAACAAAGTCGCGGGATACTCCTCCCCGGCCTTTACGTGATGATAGGGCGAATAAGCATAGAGCCATTTGAACTGTTCGGGATTATCGGCGGTACCGTACTCGGGGATCCAGAGCTTGGCGATCTGGAAATTCTGGTAGTGGAGCATATCGAGCAGCGGAACCTGGCAGACCACGGCCCGAAACAAATCCGGACGCTGCGTGATCATCGCGCCCATCAGCAGGCCGCCGTTCGAACCTCCTTGAATGGCGAGGTGATCTTTATCAGTATATTTTTCGGAGATCAGATATTCCGCCGCGGCGATCATGTCGTCGAAGACGTTCTGCTTTTTTTCAAGCATTCCTGCGCGGTGCCAGTCTTCGCCGAACTCTGCTCCGCCGCGTAGGTTCGCGACGGCGTAGACTCCGCCGTGCTCCAGCCACAAATATGCGGACCGGCTAAAGCTGGGTGTGACGCTGATGTTGAATCCGCCGTAGGCAGTTAGCAGCGCGGGATTCTGGCTGTCCTTCTTCAATCCTCTCTTGTGCACGATGAACATGGGAACGCGGGTTCCATCCTTCGAGTGGTACCACTCCTGCTGAACTTCGTAGGCGGCGGGATCGATGGAAGGTGCGTCCACCTTGGCCCACAGCGAGGTGGCGCCGCTGGTCAGGTCGTAATGGTAGATCGACGGCGGGATGGTGAACGATTGAAAGCCGTAGAAAACCTCGTTGCGGTCCCATTTGCCGTCCGACCCGAAGATGGAGCCGATCGCAGGGAGGGCGAGCTCGTTAACCATTCTGCCCTGGAGATCGAAAACTTTGAGTTGGGAAGTTGCATTCTGCTCGTACTGGGCGAAAATCCGGCCGCCCCAGAGCGACGCGCTCTGCAAAACCGCGCCGGTCTGGGGGATGAGTTCATGCCAATCGTCGCGCTCATAGTCGAGGGCTTCGGCGACGAAGAGCCGGTAGCGCGGAGCGTCTTCGTTGGTGACGATGTAAAGCCTGCCGTTGTAGGCCTCTCCGCTGTAGAGAAAATTCTTGCCGGTGGTGATGCGCGTTGGCGGGGTCCCAGCTCTCAGGTCCATCAAGAACAGCTCGGTCTTCGTCCAGCCTTGCTCCACGGTGATCAGCAGCAGGCGGCCGTCATTATCGAGACTCACGTTGGGCCAGTCCTGAGGATCGCGGCCCTCGCCAAAGATGAGGGGATCCTTCGCCGGATCGCTTCCTAGTTCGTGATAGAAGACATGGCGGTTGTACACCTCCTGGGCGGCGGGCACATCGCCTTTCCTGGGATAGCGCGTGTAATAGAAGCCCGAGTTGTTGGGCATCCAGGCAATGCTGCAAGCGCGCGTGCGTTCGATGGTATCGGGCAAAAGGTTGCCGGTATTGGTTTCGACAATGTGGAGCGTGCTCATCTCTGAACCGCTCGGTGAAGTGCCGTAGACGAGATACCTGCCGTCTTCTGAGGGCTTATACCAGTCGAGGGCGATGGTGCCATCGGCGGCGAGTTGGTTGGGGTCGATAAGAATTCGGTCTTTTCCGTTGAGGCCCTCCCGCACATAAAGGACGGGCTGATTCTGCAGGCCTTCACGCTTGGTGTAGAAGTAGTGCTTCCCGGCGATCTCGGGAACGCCGATGTTGCCGATGGTCAGTAATTCGGTGAGGCGTTTGTTGATTGCGTCACGTCCCGGCAAGGGATCGAGCACCGAGCGCGTGTAGGCCGTTTCTTCGTCGACCCACTTCTGCGTGTCGGGATTTTTGCCGTCTTCGAGCCATCGGTAGTTATCGGTGACCTTTGTCCCGTGAAAGTTTTCGGTTAAAGGGCGGGCCTCGGCCTTGGCAGGAGCCAGCGCCGCAGAGGACTGGGCATCATCATCGGCCCCGTGGACTACCGCGACGATAAAGAGCAAGGAAGCGAGAGAGCAAAACAAACCCCAGAACAAGCGAAAACCTCCAGACATAAACACCTCAGGCAGGACCGAGCATTTTTCGATTCAAATCGTAGAGTATCAAAAAGCCGGGATGGGGGTTCTCGCGGAAAAGGAGAGCCGCTACGGCATGCTGCCGTTCGGGAGGTTCATGAGAAAATAAATGGTGGAGGTGAATGTCGAATGTGCCGCAACATCAAGACCCTCTTCAACTTCGATCCGCCGGTCAATACGGAAGAAATTCGAGCCGCGTCATTGCAGTTCGTAAGAAAGATCAGTGGCTTCAACAAGCCGTCGAAGGCCAACGAGGAGTCGTTCGCGGCCGCGGTCGACGAAATTGCAGCAGTCTCGGCTCGTCTCCTCCGATCGCTCGAGACGAATGCGCCACCGAAGAATCGAGAGGAAGAAGCCGCCAAGGCGAGAGCTCGCGCCGAAGAGAGATTTGGAGCTTGAGTCTGGCCATCGCGCTCGTGGCCGATTTTCCCGCGGACTAACTCTTCCTGCCAGCGATCATCAAACCGGCCCCCACGACCACCAGAACGATGCTTACAGCCGGCGCAACTTTCTCGTCGTCGTGCGTTGTGACTCCCACGTGTGCGTCGCCGATGCGAACGCCATGATGTTCAGAATGCGGGAATGGAACTACGAACGAAATCACTCCGAGTACCAGGACTACGACTCCAACCACCATCAAAGCCTTCATTGCAACGCCTCCATGCGGCGAACTGACTGCGAACTGTTTTCGAGCGAGTTGAGATGCCCGCCGGAACCGAATGGCTGCTACGAAACGGCATCCCCGCCCAGGAAAAGGGCCATGCGCTCCCGTTCGTACCTTCCGTGGAGATCGGCAAAATTCGTGGCCGAAAGCCTAGCTTGCAAAGCTCTTCACAAACTCAACCAGGCTGCGCAGCGCGATTCCTGAGGGGCCCTTGGCGATCCAGGGCTTTTGATCTTCCATCCATGCAGTGCCGGCGATGTCGAGATGAATCCAGGGCGTGTCTTCGGCGAATTCTTTCAGGAACATTGCGGCATTGATGGCGCCGCCCCACCGTCCGCCGGAGTTCACAATGTCGGCGATCGTCGACTTGATGTTGTCTTTGTATTCGTCGTCGAGCGGCAATCGCCACATTTTTTCCCCAGCCTCGGCGTTCGCCTTGTGAAAGCGTTCGTACATGGCGTCATCGTTGGCAAAGATTCCGGCGTTGGCGTAGCCGAGCGCGACCACGACTGCGCCGGTCAGCGTCGCCGCATCTACCAAGTGAGTGCAGCCAAGCTGGCGCGCGTAGAAGAGGCCGTCCGCGAGAACCAGCCGGCCCTCGGCGTCGGTGTTGATGATCTCAATCGACTTGCCCGACATTGCGATCTGCACGTCGCCCGGCTTCTGCGCCTTGCCGGATGGCATGTTCTCAGTGGCGCAGACAATGCCGATGACTTTTACTTTTGGCTTAAGCAGAGCGATGGCACGCATGGCGCCGATCATGGTCGCGCCGCCCGCCATGTCGTATTTCATCTTCTCCATGCCGTCCGCAGGCTTGATCGAAATGCCGCCGGTGTCAAAGGTGATGCCTTTACCAACGAGGCCGAGGACCGGTTTGTCCGGGGCGCCAGAAGGTTCGTATTTCATCACGATGAGCGCCGGCGGTTCGTCGGAGCCTTGCGCTACGCCCCAGAACGCTCCCATCTTCAATTCTTTGATCTTGTCGGCGCCGTAGACTTCGCACTTCAATCCGACTTCCTGACACATCTGCTTCGCGTGGTCGGCCAGAATGGTCGGAGTCATGCGATTGGAAGGTTCATTCACCAGATCGCGAGTGAAATTCTGCGATTCGCCAATTATCTGCGCTTCGTGGGCGGCAGTTTCGAGAGCTGCGTGGTCGGCGTTGCCGCCGGCGAGAATAGTGAGTGCATCAATCTTTTGATCTTTGCGGTCGCTGCGGTAGTAGTCGGTATCGAAGTTGCCCACCAGAGCACCTTCGACGATCGCTCGCACCGCTTCTTCGGCGGGAATGCTCTGCGGGGTTATGAAAGCGAAGCTGCGGATGCCGCGAGACTTTAGCGTGCGCACGGCGGCTCCCGCGATGCGGCGCAGATCATAGCTGGTGAACTTTTTCGCCGATCCACCACTGATCAACAACAGGCGCTTCGCCTTCAGGCCGGCGGGTTTGTGCAAGAGGTTCGTTTCAAACGGTTTACCGGTCAGTTCGCCACTTGCTAGCAGGTCGGCCGCAGCCGACTGTACGGCCGCGTCGCCGGTCGCGAGCTTGAGCTGCGGTTTCTCTTTCTTTGCCGAACCGGTCCGTTCTTTCTCACCGTGATCGAGCGCAGCGGCGACGAGAGCTTCGGTTTCGACTTCAGCGGGCGTGGAGAACGAGAGCGTGATTTTCATAGTCAGAGGTGGAGTTGCCAGGCAACCCTCCAGTATCGTCGGCAGAGAGGGGATTGTGCAAGCGGTGCATGTGGACCGATGGGTCGCAGGCCCAGGTGTTCTGTTCCTCACTTTTTCTGCAACAGTGTGACCTTCGCAGTGGCTGCCAGATTGTTTGTCATCCCTCCCACGACGACAGGGCCGAGGGGGGTTTCCAGAAGCCCACGGCTGTCTGTGCGCGCATCGGAGGTGTTCTCGCTGATGGTCTCCCATTGCGCACGATGGAGGTCGTAGGCAAAGGTTACGGTGCTGGCTTCGGTGGGCTTGCCATCATAGGCGACGCCCTTGTAGTCGTGAGGGGTAGCGGTGCCACCGGAAAAGAATATCTTATGATCGCGGCCGGAGCCGCCGCCCGCCATGGCGAAACGCGCCGCGCCGGGATGGGGAGGCAGTTTGCTCCAGGTAATCTTGTTCGGATCTTTCCTGTCGATTTTGCCCAGCCAGCTCTCATCCGAAGATACGTAACGCGGGGCGCCCGCGGGGCCTGGCTTGGCGCCATCGACGATCACGATGGTCTCGTCGGCTAAGCCTCCGGCAAGTCCAAAAACGGGCGTGCCCGGAAAGGGCGTAGCCTGGCTCCACGTGTCTTTTTCCACGTCATAAACTTGCACGTCATTCACCGGGCCATTCGCCGACCGGCCGCCGATCAGGTAGACAAAGCGATCATGATCCACGCCGGCTACCGCGCGATCAACGGGGATGGGGAGGTCTTTGCCGCGATGCCAGCTCCGTTCCTCGACAAACACGTTCACATCGGGAACCGTGATCTCGTCACCCTGGGCGTCTACGACATATCCACCCATGAGAACGACTTGGCCTTTGGCTCCGGCAGCGGAGGCGCCCAAACGGCCGGCCACGCCAGGGACCGGATGACCTTCATGCCATCTCGCCGAGTGCGTGAGATGCATGACGTAAACGTGATTCGTGACGTCATCCCAGGTTTTCTTGGGGCCGACACCCATGATGGAAAAAAGATCGAAGCCGCCCTTGAGAGTGGCGACCGCGTTGTCCGAAACGGCGGCGGGCATGGAAGGGAATTCGGGTTCGTTTGCGCCTTCAACGGTTGTGCAGAGCAGCGGAGAGAGAAGCAGAGCAAGCAGCGGCAATCTTTTCATCTGCTGAAATACTACTCCAGATTCCTCCATCGTATTTCGTCGCCACGACCTTCTTAGCGGCTTCAAAACCACGTTGTGCGCCGGTACTCGCGGTAGGCGTCGCCAAATGCAGCTTCAAGGACTTTGGCCTCGCGGCGGGCGCGAGCTATCTGCATAATCACGATAGCCGCAAGAATCAGCCAGAGGACGGGCCGGCGGAGGATGAGCGCGAATCCCGTAATTGCGGCGGCGCCGAATACATAAATCGGATTGCGAATCTTCGAATAAATCCCATGAGTGACCAACTGATGGGCCTGTGCCGTGATGGCGAAGGACCTGCCAAGTTGGTAGCGTGCGGTTACAACTCCAGCAATTCCTGCGACTATAAGACCCGCACCCAAACAGCGCTGCAGATCCCAGGGACCGGGCTGGGAAAATATCAACCAAAGAACTGCTGCTGTGGCTGCGATTTGTACCGCGGTAAGAACGTAGAGCGACGGGCCTTTCATGCACGCGCCTCCCGTTAAACCATTTCGATCAGATCTTACTGAATCTTCGCCTGACGCACGGCGTGGATGAAGTCTGTATATGGGGGTGTTTCCCCGCCGGCGCGCACCTGGCTGGCAATTTGTCCGCGATGATAGGCCGAGTGCAGCAGGACGTGGGTCAAAATGTCTTCGACGGCGTTGGTCCACAGCTCCCCCTTGCTGTTCTGGTAGGTGACCTGCTCCGCGAGCCCAGCGGGGGAAAGCCTGTCGAGATATTCAGTCCACATCAGCGCGAGTTCGTCGATTTGCGCCGCGCATTGCTCGAGGGTAAGCTCTGGCCACACCGGCAGAGTTTGCGGTTGCTTCCGGATGCGCTCCAGCCACAATCGTTCGGCGGAAAGAATGTGCGCCAGAAGCTGAAGCGGTCGCGCAGGATTACGGGCGCTCGTCCTGAGCCCGGCGAGCACCTCGCGATTTGCCCACGCATCATACGCAAATTGACGATGCAGATGTTCGAGGAGTTCCATGATTTTCGGCACCCTGAAACTTTAGCCCGCGTACCGGTGGTCCGCAACCGCGTTTTAATGGTCCTTTCACATTCCTTCGCTAGACTGTCTCCCGAACCAATAGTGAGATACTGTGAATCAGAGGCGACTAGTCACGATTGCCTCTGTCAAACATGCCCCGCAAACCTGCCTCATCGCGGACCGCAGTTGATGAGCTCGCTGCACCCAACAGCGTTGAGGCCGTGCCCAGCCAATCTCAGGACGGGGGAAAGAAATCCAAGAAGGGCTCGGGATCGCTCGACGATCTGACGCAAACTGCGCTCAGGGCGTTTCTTATAGCTCGTGATGCCGCCTTCAACGTGCGCGATTTGGTTACGCATTCTTCGCGCATGGCTTTTCTCGCCATCAAAGAGTGCGAGCAGGAACTCGACGTCATCGAACGCTACATTGATGAACGCTTGCCGGCGGCCATCACCCGCGTGAACGAAGCGCGGGCGCGTCAGTTGCTGACCAGCCTGAAGTGCACCACTGACCTGGAACGCATCGGCGACCTGATGATGAGCGTGGCCCTGCGGGTGCAATCGCGGACATCGAAGATGGCGACTTCCGACGTACGGCAACTGGTGGAGATGTCGGCAATCCTGCGCGAAATGCTTGACCTGGTCTACCGCGGATTCGTCGACCTCGATCTGGAATGCGCCCGCAAGGTCCTGCAAATGGATAAGGACATCGACCGTGTCTGCCACGCGATGTTCCAGAAACACCTCACCGCGCATGCTTCGGATAGCAATCCTTCGAGCTTCGACGTGCTGCTCATGGCTCAGGCACTGGAGCGCGCCGGCGATCACACCACGAATCTTGCTGAAGATCTCTACAGCCTCATTGAAGGCCGTAGCCTGCGGCACGCGCCCAAGAAACGGGCGGCAACGTAAAAGGCAGTTGCCAGCGGCCCCCTTTCGGAAAAGAGTTGGCGGATCTTACCTTCACTTCCACGGGGATGGCTGGATCGTGTATGCGACCGTCAGCAGCCCCTGAACTTTACCCCAATCGTCGGTTGTACGATCGAAGACAACTTCCCGTCGTTGGTCGGAAAATCGCAGGTCAAGGAGGAAGAGTTTGTGGATAGAGTCTTGCACTCCGGCAGTGGGATCGCGCGTTTCATCGAATGTCGCTCCGTACAAAACGTACACGTGCGATCTCCACTCGATGAGGAGTGCGTGTTGGTCGTTGAGAGTCCTGACGATAAAGCCAGCGTAGATCGAACTCTGTGGGACATACTCTGAAGTCACAACGATGGGCTGGCCATCGCTCAAAAGATGCCTTCCCTGCAGTTTGGTGCTGAGCTCCTGCAATGACAGCGAATCGGAGAGAGAGGCGTACTGCGCGACATCTTCCAGGGCAGAGTTCTTGCCGCAGCACACCGCTGGTTCGTGGAGAATCGTATCCAATGCCGTGGCCATGACCGCGGATCGGTTTTTCGAGGGCGCGGTCAGCGATGGCAGATTGCTTACCCGGACCTCTTGATTGACGAGAAATACAGGAGTGCCACTCTCCTGGGCATGCGCGGCGCCAGCCACAAAAACGAAGACAAAGAGAACGGAAATGGAGAGAATATGGGGTCTTGCCATGGCACACCAGGTCCACTTGCTTAAATTCTAGGCGCAGTCTGCCGTTTGCGGAAAAAACGAAGGTCCAGCGATAAAGTAACTCCCATTTGTGTAGTTATGTAAGGGACCGACCAAACGCGCGATTACTCGCTCTCAGAAATTCATCATTCGTTAACACGCGGGAAACATTCTCGCAACATTCCCCACATACAGTCGAGGCAGAATCCGGTGCCGCAGCGGCTCTGGCCCTGCGTTTCGCCGCATAAGTGACGATGCACTCCCCCATGGGATCTTACGAACCGCTAGGCGAGGCGAGTGTCACCGCAGCGTCTCGGTGTCTCGTTTTCGTGGTCGAAGACGAGGAGGACATCGCGCGGCTGATCTCCCATAATTTGCAGGCTGCCGGATTTGATGTGCAAAGTTTTGTCAGCGGCGCCTCTGTGATTTCCGAAGCCTTGCGGGAAATGCCCTCACTTTTTCTTCTGGATGTGATGCTTCCCGGCGCTGACGGTTTTGATCTCTGCCGCCACATTCGGCAGACCCCCACTCTTTCCTCAACTCCCATCATTTTCCTGACCGCGAAAACCGCCGAAGCCGACCGAGTAAAGGGTCTCGAACTGGGTGGAGACGACTACATCACCAAACCGTTTAGCCCGCGCGAACTGGTCGCGCGGGTGCGCAGCGTACTTCGCGGACTGCGCCAGCCTCCGGTGACGCCGGAAGTGTTGCGCCTGGGCGATCTTGAAATCGACGCATCTTCCATGACTGTGCAGGTGCAGGGAAGGGCGGTTCTTACCACGGTGCGCGAGTTTCGCCTACTCGAGTATCTGGCTACGCACTGCGGACGCGTACTCACGCGGGACCAACTGCTGGACGCGGTTTGGAAAGAGACTCCTTTTGTGACGCCGCGCTCGATCGACGTTTACGTGCGCCGGCTTCGGGAGAAAATAGAACCTGATCCCCGTCATCCGCGCTACCTGAAGACACTGCGCGGCATCGGCTATCGCTTCGAATCCCCCAAGTAGGAAAGTCAGTGATCAGTGTTCAGTGGCCAGTCGATCAAGAGATAACTCTTGCTGCTAATAGCGCTACTGTAGGTGTTCTTGGCTGGTCACTGGTCACTGCCCACTAGCCGCTGCCTTTTGATTTATCCTGTCGTCTATTCGCTTCTCAACCCATGATCCAGTCCAAACCACTGTGGAAGGCCGACGATCAAAAAGCCCGTCTGTCCGAACTCACGGCGTCGTCGGACGATTCCGCCAAGGACCACTCTCTGCGGCGGGACGTTCGCTCGCTGGGTGCCTTGCTGGGGCGAGTGTTGGTGGAGCAGGTCGACCAGGAACTGTTCGATACTGTCGAAGAGTTGCGGCGCCTGATGATTCGGCATCGCGAGCGAGTCGCGCACAGTGCTGCTGCCGGCGCTCGCGGCGAGCTCATGGCCAAGGCTCAGGCGATGATTTCAAGAATGGAGCTGACCCGCGCCTATCAGGTCACCAAAGCCTTCGCCATCTATTTCGAACTGACCAATCTGGCGGAAACCAACCATCGCAAGCGCCGCCGCCGCGCTGGTCAGTTGGAGCGGCAACGTGCTCCTCAGCCCGGTTCTTTCCGCGGGACGCTGTTGCGGATGAAAGAAGCGGGCCTGCCCGCAGATGCGGTTCTGACTGCACTTCGCCAGATCACGGTCACTCCCGTATTCACAGCCCATCCCACGGAGGTGGCGCGGCAAACCGTTCTGCTGAAGCGCCGCCGCATCGCGGAACAACTGGAGCGGCTCGACCGTCTTCCGCTCACCGTCGGCGAAGCGCTACGTTGTGAACAAATTATCCATGCGGAGATCACCGCGCTTTGGCAGACCGATGAAGTTCGCCAGACCAAGCCCACGGTGAATGACGAAATCCGCATGGGGCTGCGCTATTTTCGCCTCTCGCTGTTTGAAACGCTGCCGCGGATTTATGCCGAAGTCGCGGAATCAATGCGCAGCGTCTACGGCTCGGTTCTTGATGCGGCAGAGTTGCCGAACCTGCTCAGTTTCGGCTCTTGGATCGGCGGAGACCGGGATGGAAATCCGCTGGTGAAGCCCGCATGCGTGAAGGACGCCCTTGAGCTGGCTCGAACCGTGGTTCTGGGCGAATACATCCGGCAGGTGGAATTCCTGAGCGATTGCCTCAGTTCGTCGTCGCGGCAGGTGAGCGCTTCGCCAGAGATTCTTTCCCGGCTGGCGCAATACGACCGCTCGACGCCGGGAGCGGCTATGCGGTGGGGTCCGGACAATACCGTAGAGCACTACCGGCGCTTTCTATCGCATACGATTCACCGGTTGCAGCGCAGCCGGGAAAGTCCGAGCGCTCGAGATTCGTATAAAGACGCGGCCGACTTCGAAGCGGATCTGGTTCTGCTGCGGGCGAGCCTGATGGCGAATCGTGGCCAGCGCCTAGCAGAGGCCTTCGTCGACCCCTTGCTGCGCGAGCTCCGCACATTCGGTTTCCATCTGCAGGTTCTCGACATCCGCCAGCATGCCCGCGTGCATGCGGAAGTTCTGGGGGAAATTGGCACAAAAGAGGGCTCGTTTAAATCGATAAGAAACACCGAACTAAGGAATACTAAGCTGCGAAAGTCCGAACTGCGCGAGACGGCGCCGGCGGTTGCCGCCGGGGCCCCTCTGGCCGAGGCCGGCGAAACGATCTCTCCTCAAGCTCGTGAGTTGATCGATACTTTCCACGCCGTTCAGCAACTCAAGCAGACCTATCCCGTGCAGTCGATCCGGCAATACATCATCAGCGGGGCAGAGTCAGAAGAAGATGTGCTCAATGTGGTACGTCTAGCGAAGACCTGCGGCGTGCGCCTGGCTGGATCCGGCGGCGATCTATATTCGAACGAGTCATCTTTGAGCGATCCATCTTCAAGTGACCCATCTGTAAATCACCCCTCCCCAAACGACTCGGGCTTGATGCCGGTGCCGCTGTTTGAGTCGATCGGTTCTCTGCGCGGGGCCGGCAATGTGATGCGCCGGTTGTGGCGAAATCCAGAATATCAGCCGCTGCTCGATTCCTGGGGAAGGTGGCAGGAGGTAATGCTGGGATACTCCGATTCCAATAAAGATGGAGGGATGCTGACCAGCACCTGGGAGCTGCACAAAGCCCACCGCGAGTTGCACCGGGCAGCGCAGGATTGCGGAGTGAAGCTGCGTCTCTTTCATGGCCGCGGCGGCACCGTGGGGCGCGGCGGTGGTCCAACGCACGCGGCGATTCTGGCCCAGCCGGAAGGATGTTTTTCCGGACGAATCCGCATCACCGAACAGGGAGAAGTTCTCAACTGGAAGTATGCCGATCCGGTGCTGGCGGAGTGGAATTTGGAGTTGATGATTGCCGCCAGCCTGGAAGCGCTGGCGCGTTCCAGTGTCCCGGCAAAAGATCAGGCGCGCTGGGAAGAAGCCATGGAAGAAATGTCGGGCGAGGCCTACCGCGTCTATCGCCGCGACATTGCGGAGAACGCCGACGTGCTGGAATATTTCGAGCAGGCTACGCCGGTTCTGGAATTGGATGCGGCGCGAATAGGCTCGCGGCCGTCACGCCGCACCAAGGGCCGACGCCTGGAGGATCTGCGGGCCATTCCGTGGGTCTTCGGATGGATGCAGAGCCGCCATGCTGTGCCAGCCTGGTACGGAGTAGGCCAGGGATTGCAAAGTTTCGCCGGCAAGGGACGAAGCCACGAGCGCCTGCTGCGCGAGATGTTAAAACATTTCGCTTTGTTCTCAGACCTGGTGCGCAATGTCGAACTGGGCATGGCCAAAGCCGACCTGCACATCGCCCGGGTTTATTCGGGCCTGGTGAAAAATGAGGCTTTGCGCACGCGTGTCTTCGCCATGCTGGAAGATGAGTTTCTGCGCTCGCGGCGCATAATTCTGAGCATCTCAGGGCAGCGTGAGTTGCTGGCTCGCAACCGGGTGTTGGCGCGCTCCATTCATCTGCGTAATCCCTACGTGGATCCAATGAGCCTGATCCAGGTCGATCTTTTGCGGCGCAAGCAGCAAGGCCAGGAGCTGGGGAAACTTGAATATCCTCTGGGAGCGACCATCAACGGCATTGCTGCTGGATTGCACAATACGGGGTAGGGATTTCTCGCCGCGCAAAGAACGCTTGCTCGGAATGACAATCATTTCAGCTTGACAATCTCTGTCGCCGGGCGCAGAATTCCAAAAGGCGAATAAAAAGCGAATATGCCTCTGGGGCTTTCCCGCTCCGGCGTTCCCTGAAATTTTCCTGAGGAATTTATGTCTTCCGCAGTGGTTTCCACTTCGGCGGCCCAGGGCCGCCCTTTTGTCTTTGATGTTGAAGATGTTGCCGAAGTATGCCCGCAGCCCTCAGGAGTGGATCTTTTCACCGGCGCGCGCCTGCCTCAGCCAGTTGTTTCAGCCAATTATCCCGGAGCGTCTTTTCCCGGAACGCTCAAGGATGTGAGGCTGAGCGGCGTTACAGCAGCTTCACGGTTGGCGGTAATTCCTGCGCCGGAAATGGTCTCCAGCGGCATCGCCGCGATAGATGGGCTTACCGGAGGCCTGCCGCGTGGCTGCTTGACTGAGATTTGCGGTCCGGCCTCTTCCGGCCGTACCACATTGTTGCTGGCCGCACTGTCCGCGGCCACCCGGCGTGGGGAATTTTGCGTGCTCGTGGATGCCAGCGATGCTCTCGATCCGCAATCTGCCGCCGACGCAGGGATCGAGTTGGAGAGGTTGCTGTGGGTGCGTTGCGGAGAATCGCAGCCTGCCCAGCGCAACCACGCCGATCACAATTTAGAACAGCTCCTGCGTGCGGCGGATATGCTGCTCGAAAGCGGCGGCTTCGGATTGATCGCCCTCGATCTTGGCGATCTGTTGTCGCAGGCGGCGCGCCGCATCCCGTTGACCACGTGGTTCCGCTTCCGCCGCGCCGTGGAGCATACCTCTACCGTGCTGCTCGCAGTGGAGCGGCAATCCATCGCCGGAAGCTGCTCTTCTTTATTGATCAATCTGGGGCAGATGAAACCGGCAGGGAAGCAAGTAATCGAGCAGCCGAATACTCAATTCCCGACACACGCGCAACTGCTGACCGGACTGGAAATCACAGCGGAGTTGGCGCGATTCCGGCTGGATCGCAAACCAGTTCGATCCGCCGAGATTACGTTCGCCAGCAAAACTGCCTGGGCGGGATGAAAAATATCGGGCGATTTTGTGATCGGGTGATCGGGTGATTTTAAAATCGCCCGATGACCCGATGGCGAGATCGCCCGATGTCAATGCATCATGCCTTTTGCCTGCATCTTCGTGCCGAATTTTCCAGTGGCTGCGGTATTTCGCGCCGAGCCGGAGTTGTGTGCGCGGGCCCTGGCTATTTTCGAAGGCAAGCCTCCGCTGGAAAAAGTTTTTGCCGTAAATGAGAGCGCGGGCCGCATGGGCATTATGCCAGGCATGACAAAAGCGCAGGCGGAACTTTGTTCGGAGTTGACGCTGCGGCCGCGATCTCTGTTACAGGAATCCGCAGCGCACTCCGCTCTACTGGATTGCGCGCAGTCCTTCTCGCCCTGTGTGGAAGATGCCGCGCTCGATATGGCGATTCTCGATCTGGCTGGCATGGAATCTCTTTTCGGCACGCTGCCCAAAATTGCCTGCGCTATTTTCCGCCGCGCCGCAGAGCTTGGACTTGATGGGAACGTTGCCGTAGCTTCGAATCCCGATGCCGCCCTGCTCGCCGCCCGCGGCTTTTCCGGCGTGACTGTGCTTCCACTCGGGCAAGAAGGCGAGTCTTTGGGATCTCTTCCGGTGGAAGTTTTATTTGCCGATCGGGGTGTAGGCGAAGAGCGTGGCGGAAAAAAGCGTGACGGAAAAAAGAAAGACAAAAACAATGACAATGACAATGACAACGAGCGGCAAGAAGAATCAGCCCGTCTGCTCGCAACCCTGGAACGCTGGGGCATCCGTCATTTGCGCGATCTGGCTGCGCTGCCGGAAATTGCTCTGAGCGAGCGCCTGGGGCAGGAAGGCTTGCGCTTGCAGCAACTGGCGCGGGGCGCGGCTTCGCGCACGCTGGTTCCGCTGGAAGCACCGGCGGTATTTGAAGAGGCAGTCGAGTTGGAATATCCCATCGTGCTGCTGGAGCCGTTGGCCTTTCTGCTGAATCGTTTGCTTGAGCAGATTTGCGCGCGTTTAGCTTCGCGTGCGCTGAACACGCAAGAATTGCGGCTTACGCTGGAACTGCAGAATTTGAGAGGAGTCAAACCCGAACTTGACACGTTCGGTATCCCAAGTGAGAGCGACGCACAACATACCGCAGCTCAATCGCAATCGACGGTTCAGCATTTTGTCTCTGGCCGGCAAAATAAATTCTGCCGCACTCTTCGGCTTCCTCTTCCCATGCTCGATGCCAAACTTTTTCTCAAGTTGCTGCAATTGGATTTGAATGCGCATCCGCCGGGGGCGCCCATTATTAAGATTCATCTCGCCGCGGAGCCGGAGCGGCCGCGGTCGGCTCAGGGCGGCCTGTTTCTGCCTCCGTCGCCGGAACCGGAAAAACTGGAACTCACGCTGGCACGCATTGCGAGTCTGGTCGGCGGAGCCCGCGTAGGCGCGTTGGAATTATTGGATACGCATCGTGCCGAGAGTTTTCGCATGAAGCGCTTTGTACCTGGAACAGCTTCAGAAAAAAATCGTGGAACGGGTTCGACGCAAGAAAAATCTTCTGTTGCGGCGCTTCGCCGGTTCCGTCCACCGCTGCGGGCACATGTGACTTTGGAAAACGGGGAACTGGTGGGTGTCGCCTGTTCGAAGAAAAAAGAAGTGCGGGGTAGCGTGCTTTGGAAGGCCGGTCCCTGGCGCAGTTCCGGCGATTGGTGGGAGCGGGAGGCCTGGGCGCGCGACGAATGGGATATTGCTTTGCAAACCGTCGGCACTGTCGCTCTCTACCGGCTGGTGCACGACCTGCTCGGCGGAGGCTGGTTCGTGGAAGGTACGTATGACTGAAAGGCAGTGGCCAGTTGCCAGTGATCAG
>Ga0209380_10001163_pt1 | contig 18142 bp, 12 predicted proteins | sample HubBroMetageWFT6_FD_188347 | JGI IMG/M metagenome (GOLD analysis project Ga0209380, IMG submission 188347) | Warmed and freeze-thawed soil microbial communities from the Hubbard Brook experimental Forest, New Hampshire - Hubbard Brook CCASE Soil... | ecosystem: Environmental > Terrestrial >...
TGTTCATGCCGATGCCGAAGCGCATGCGCAGAACCCGCTCCTCGCGCGCGGTCAGCGAGGCCAGCACGCGGGTTGTCGTCTCGCGCAGATTGGCCTGGATCGCCGCGTCGAGCGGCAATACGGCGTTCTTGTCCTCGATGAAATCGCCCAAATGCGAATCCTCCTCGTCGCCGATCGGCGTCTCGAGGCTGATCGGCTCCTTGGCGATCTTCAGCACCTTGCGCACCTTTTCGAGCGGCATCGCCAATTTCTCGGCGAGCTCCTCCGGGGTCGGCTCGCGGCCGATCTCGTGCAGCATCTGGCGCGAGGTGCGCACCAGCTTGTTGATCGTCTCGATCATGTGCACCGGGATGCGGATCGTCCGCGCCTGGTCGGCGATCGAGCGGGTGATCGCCTGGCGGATCCACCAGGTTGCATAGGTCGAGAATTTGTAGCCGCGGCGGTACTCGAATTTGTCGACCGCCTTCATCAGCCCGATATTGCCTTCCTGGATCAGGTCGAGGAATTGCAGGCCGCGATTGGTGTATTTTTTGGCGATCGAGATCACCAGCCGCAGATTGGCCTCGACCATCTCCTTCTTGGCCCGGCTGGCCTCGCGCTCGCCACGCTGAACCGTCTGCACGACGCGGCGGAACTCGCAGATCGGCAATTTGGCGTCGCCGGAGATTGCCGCAATAGCGCTGCGGTGCTTCGTAACCTCCTGCGGGTGCCTCTCGGCGAGCCTGGCCCAGCCGCGGCCGGGCAGCGCGCCGACGCGCTCGAACCAGTCGGCGGCGAGCTCGTCGCCCATGTAGTGCTGGAGAAAATCGCTGCGGTTGACGCCGTCGTTCTCGGCCAGACGCAGCAGCCTGCCCTCTTCGATAACGAGCCGGCGGTTGAGGTCGTAAAGCTGCTCGACCAGGTGCTCGATGCGAGTGTTGTTGAAGCGCACCCGCTTCAACAACTCGATCAGCTCTTCCTTCAGCTTCTCATAGCGCTTGTCGGTGGCGCGCGGCAGCTGGGTGCTCTTGATCAGCGCGACGACGCGCTGGTCCTGCACCTTGTGGATTTTCTTGTGGGCCTCGGCGATCGCATCAAACAGCGCCATCATGCTCGGCTTCAGCTGGGCTTCCATCGCGGCGAGCGAGATCGAGCTTTCCTCGCCTTCATCCTCGCCCTCGCCTTCCACCTCGGCTTCGAGCTCGGCGGCGCCGTCCTCGGCTTTCTCCTCGCCATCTGCAGCCGCTTCGCCATCCGCGGCCGCTTCGCCACCCGCGGCCGCCTCGCCTTCCTCTGCCTCAGGGTCGGCGCCGACCGCGGCGATGGCACTGGCCATGGCGGCCTCGGCCTCGTCGAGCACGGCGTCGCCATAGGTCGCGTCGAGATCGATGATGTCGCGCAGCAGCATCTTGCCTTCGTTGAGCGCGTCGCGCCATTTGACAAGGGCCGCCACGGTCAGCGGGCTCTCGCAGATGCCGCCGATCATCATCTCGCGGCCGGCTTCGATGCGCTTGGCGATGGCGATCTCGCCCTCGCGCGACAACAGCTCGACCGAGCCCATCTCGCGCAGGTACATGCGCACCGGGTCGTCGGTGCGGCCAATGTCGTCCTCGTCGACATTGCCGCGCACCTCGCTTTCGCCGTCCTCGGCCTCGGCCTCGACGGGCTCCTCGCTTTCTTCGCTTTCGATCAGATTGATGCCGAGTTCGGACAGCATCGTCATGGTGTCTTCGATCTGCTCCGAAGACACCTGGTCCTGCGGCAACGCGGCGTTCAGCTCGTCATAGGTGAGGTAGCCGCGCTCCTTGCCGCGGGCGACCATCTTCTTGATCGCGACGGCGATCGAATCGAGGAGCGGGGTCTCGGCCACATCCTCGCGGGTTTCAGCCGTCTCTGCCGCACTTACCGCTTTGCTCGCCATTCCGCCATCCCTTGGTCTGATAAGCGCAAATAAAGGCCGTCCCGACCCGCCCTGCAGCCGGAAATGCCCCCTTATCCTATGTCGTCGTCCTAATAGTCACCGCAGGCCCTATGAATCGATCCCGCCGATCGGACCGTCCTGAAGCTCGCGCTCCTTCAGCGCGGTCAGCCTTTGTGAATTCTCTGCCGAGGGGTCCGCCGCGAACGCATGTGTCGCCGCGCCGACCTCGCTCGGACGTTTCGCCTCAAGCAACTGAAGCGTCTCTCTTAGGCCCTGCTTGATCACCTCAGGATCGTCTCCTCCGCGCGAAGCAAATCCTGCATGTCTTGCAATGGTGATCGCCAGGGTGCTGAGAACCGCAGCGTGGCCGCAGAAAGCTAAGTGTTGATGGACTGCGCTGGCGTCAAGCCCCGGATTCGAGTTTGGGATCTCTAGAATCGCTCGTCGCAAGCTGTCAAGTTCTGGCTCGGGGCAATCGATCGATTCGATCATGGCGAACCATCGGATGCCGGGACTGGAGTCGGAATGTCACCGCGTCCCGCAGGAATGCATCTCATGAACCCATCTGCGAATCAGAATCTTCCATGAATTGGCGCTCCTTCAGCGCCTGAAGGCGGTCCCAGTTCTGCGGAGTTGGATCGAGGCCAAAGGTCCTTGCAGCGGCCTCTAGATCGGAGCGCTCGTTAGGACCGAGTAGCCGAAAGAGTTCCGCGAGCTCGGCCCGTATCGTAACCGGGTCGCGATAGCCGCGTTTGGCTAGGCCGTGGTTCGAGATGCGTGAGCAGAGAGTTCCGATAGTTTCGCTGAAACCATTATCTCCTAGGTGTTTGTGCGCGCTCTCGGCATCCATTTCGGGATGTATGTCGGCAACCTCCAAGAGTTCCAATCGAAGCTTATCCAGGTCGCTTTCGGGAAAATCCAGCATAGTAATTTGCTCCAGACGCGGTGATATCTCGCTGGGAAGCTCGATCAAATCGAAAAGGAGCATTGCGCGTTGCGTCGGCCGCGGATCACGAGGCAGTGGTGGGACATCGGGGGTGCCGCGTTCAGGCCGACGCCTCTTTAGATGCGCAAGACGCGACGACCGAACGAGTTCATAGAACCGATCGAGCAGAAATCCCCAGAACTCTCCCCGAACAACTGGGTCCCGGATCGAATCGATCCGCGCTTTGAGGCGAGCCCTGAAGTCAGCCCGCCGTTCAGGCGTATCGGTCGGCTTCGCATTGAACTCCTCGTTCCACAACGTCTTCCACAGTGGCTGGCTTCCGCGCAGAACCTCCTGGTCAAACGTGAGTGGGCCGTAGCTCCGGAGGAAGTCGTCTGGATCTTGCCCGGGTGGCAGCCTTGCGAATTGAAGGCTGCGCCCTGGCTGGAGCAATGGCAGCGCGCGATCAAGGGCACGAATTGAGGCGCGCTGCCCGGCGGCGTCCCCATCGAAACACAGCACCGGCTCTGGCGAGAGGCGCCACAACTCTTGCAGCTGAGCCTCGGTCAGTGCCGTGCCGAGCGGCGCCACAGCGGTCGCAAAGCCGGCGCGGTGCAACGCGATGACGTCCATATAGCCTTCGACGACGATGGCCGGCGCCGCGCCCGCATCGTCCCGGCGCGCCGCGTTGGCGCGCGCCGCGGCCCAGGCGTAGAGCACCCGGCCTTTCTCGAACAGCGGCGTGTCGGGCGAATTCAGGTATTTCGGCTGCTCGTCGCCGAGAGTGCGGCCGCCAAAGGCGATGGCCCGGCCGGCGCGGTCGCCGATCGGGAAAATAACGCGGCTGCGGAAGTAATCGTAGGGGCTGCCGCCGCCCTCCGGCTGGCGTAGAAGGCCGCCTTCCAGAAGCAGCGCTTCCGGGAATTCGCCGGAAAGCGCGCGCCGCAAGGCCTGCCGGTCCCCGGTTTCACGAGAGCCGGGGGCCCAGCCGAGCCGGAAACGGCGGATGGTCTCCTCGTCAAGGCCGCGTGCCGTCAAATATTCGCGTGCGCGGGTGCCGGCCGGTGCCCAGAGCTGCGCCTCATAGAAGGCGGCGGCGGCGGCGAGCGCCTCGAGCAGGGTTTTTTGCCGTTGCGCGCGCTCTCGCTCCTGCGGCGTCGCTTGCGGCACCGCGAGCCCAGCTTCGCCGGCCAGCCGCTCGATCGCCTCAACGAAATCGAGATTATCGGCGCGCATGATGTAACCAATCGCATCGCCATGCGCGCCGCAGCCGAAACAATGAAAAAAACCCTTGTCCTCCACCACGTAAAACGAAGGGGTCTTTTCATTGTGAAATGGGCAAAGCCCACCATACTCGCGACCACGCCGTGCTAGGCGCACTCGGCGCCCGATCAGGTCAGCCAAGCTGATTCGGCCGCGTAGCTCGTCGAGAAATCCCGGCGGGAAAGCCATCCTAGCGCTGGCCTATTCGTCCGTTTCCCTTTTCGTCATGGCCGGGCTTGACCCGGCCATCTCTAGATCCCCGGGTCAAGCCCGGGGATGCCGATTTGGGTGCGGGGTGCACGCGCTTCATCCTCATCCCAGAAGCCGCTTCACCACCGCACCGGCGCGCGCCATGTCGATGACCCCGGCATGGCGCTCGCGCAAAACCCCCATTACCTTCCCCATATCCTTGATCCCGGCGGCGCCGGTCTCGGCAATCGCCGCATTCACCGCTTCCGCGATCTCGTTATCGCTCATTTGCTTCGGCAGGAAGCTTTCGATGATCGCGATCTCTTCCTCTTCCTGCCGCGCCAGCTCGGGCCGGTTGCCCTGGAGGTAAAGCGCGATCGATTCGCGACGCTGCTTCACCATGCTTTGCAGCATGCGCGGGATCTCCGATTCGGAGATCCCTTCCTGGTTGCCCGAGCCGCGCGCCGCGATGTCGCGGTCTTTGAGGCCGGCGAGGATCAGCCGCACCGTCGACACCGTGCGGGAATCCTTTGCCCGCATTGCCGTCTTGAGCCGCTCGGTAAAGGCCTCGCGCAGCATCCCCGTCCTCCCGCACCGGCGACTCGGGCGCCAAGCTACCCCGTTTCCGCCGCTGCGGCAATTTCGCTTAAGTAATTGAAAACACGGAAAATTCCATCATGCAGCGGTTGACTCGGGTAAACTGCGTCATTATCTTGCAACAGTTTGGCCCGGCCGCCCATCAGCGGCGGCCCGCATTAACGCCCGCAGGATTGTCTTCGATGCGCTCTCCGACCGCGGCACCGCCGATGCCGCGACCGCCCGACTGCAACGCGGCCCTGGTGCTGTCGGACGGGATGGTATTTTGGGGGCGCGGGCTTGGCGCGGGGGGAAGCGCAGTCGGCGAAGTCTGCTTCAACACCTCGATCACCGGCTACCAGGAAATCCTGACCGACCCGTCTTACGCCGGCCAGATCATCACCTTTACTTTCCCGCATATCGGCAATGTCGGCGCCAACGCGGAGGATATCGAGACCGCGACCCCGGCGGCGCGCGGCCTCGTTCTGCGCACGGCGATCACCGAGCCGGCCAATTACCGCGCCGCGCAATCGCTCGATCAGTGGCTGCGCTCGCACGGTATCGTCGGCCTCTCCGGGGTCGATACGAGGTGCTTGACCCGGCATATCCGCGATCTCGGCGCGCCGAACGGAGTCATTAGCTATCGGCCCGACGGCGAACTCGACATTGCCGCGATGCGCGAGGAGGCGCTCGCCTGGCCTGGGCTCGAAGGGATGGATCTCGCGCGCGACGTCACCTGCCGCCAGACCTACGACTGGACCGAGACGGTATGGCGGCGCGAGAGCGGCTACGGCCGGCAGGAGGCGCCGCGGTTTCACGTCGTCACGGTCGATTACGGGGCCAAGCGCAACATCCTGCGCATGCTGGCCGAGCATGGCTGCCGCATCACCGTGGTGCCGGCCACCGCTTCGACCGAGGACATCCTGCGCCATGAGCCGGACGGCATCTTTCTGTCGAACGGGCCGGGCGATCCGGCCGCGACCGGCGAGTACGCGGTGCCGGTGCTGCGCGACCTGATCGAAACGGGCAAGCCGATCTTCGGCATCTGCCTCGGCCACCAGATGCTGGCGCTGGCGCTCGGCGGGCGGACGCGCAAGATGGAGCGCGGCCATCGCGGCGCCAACCACCCGGTCCAGGACAAGCTGACCGGCAAGGTCGAGATTACCAGCCAGAACCACGGCTTTGTTGTCGATCCCGAGAGCCTGCCGGACGGGGTCGAGCCGACCCACACCTCGCTGTTCGACGGCAGCAACGAGGGGCTGCGGCTCGTCGGCAAGCCGGTTTTTTCGGTGCAGCACCACCCGGAAGCCAGTCCCGGCCCACAGGACAGCCATTACCTGTTCGAGCGGTTCGTGGATTTCATGTCGGAGCGCAAGTGACCGACGCAATCGTCACTGTAGGGCGGGTGAAGCGTAGCGGAACCCGCCGTGGCGCACCTAACCGGTGGCGGGTTGCGCTTTGCTCCACCCGCCCTACACAGGATTCGGCGGCGCAACGGCTGCAAAATGCCTAAGCGCACCGATATCGACAGCATCCTGATCATCGGCGCCGGTCCGATCGTCATCGGGCAGGCGTGCGAGTTCGATTACTCCGGCGCCCAGGCCTGCAAGGCACTGAAGGCGGAAGGCTACCGGATCGTCCTGGTCAATTCGAACCCGGCGACGATCATGACCGACCCGGAACTGGCCGACGCCACCTATATCGAGCCGGTGACCCCGGAAATCGTCGAGCGCATCATCGCGCGCGAGCGCCCTGATGCTTTGCTGCCGACGATGGGCGGCCAGACCGCGCTCAACACGGCGATGGCGCTGGCCCGATCGGGCGCGCTGGCGCGCTACGGCGTCGAGCTGATCGGCGCCCGCGAGGAGGCGATCGCCAAGGCCGAGGACCGCCAGCTGTTCCGCCAGGCGATGGACAAGATCGGCCTGGAATCGCCGAAGAGCCGGCTGGTCGCCTCGTTCGAGGCGGCATTGGAGGCGCTGGATACGCTCGGACTGCCGGCCATCATCCGGCCGTCTTTCACCTTGGGCGGCACCGGCGGCGGCATCGCCTACAACACCGAGGAGTTCGAGGAGATCGTCCGTGGCGGCTTGCGCGCCTCGCCAAGCCATGAGGTGCTGATCGAGGAATCGGTGCTCGGCTGGAAGGAGTACGAACTCGAAGTCGTGCGCGACCGCGCCGACAATTGCATCGTGGTCTGCTCGATCGAGAACGTCGATCCGATGGGGGTCCATACCGGCGATTCCGTGACCGTGGCGCCGGCCTTGACCCTGACCGACAAGGAATACCAGTTGATGCGCAACGCCGCGATCGCGGTCTTGCGCGAGATCGGCGTCGACACCGGCGGATCGAACGTCCAGTTCGCGGTCAATCCGGCGGACGGTCGGCTCGTGGTCATCGAGATGAACCCGCGGGTGTCGCGCTCCTCGGCGCTGGCGTCGAAAGCGACTGGCTTCCCGATCGCCAAGGTCGCCGCCAAGCTCGCCGTCGGCTACACGCTCGACGAGCTCGACAACGAGATCACCAGAATCACCCCGGCCTCGTTCGAGCCGACGATCGACTACGTCGTCACCAAGATGCCGCGCTTCGCCTTCGAGAAATTCCCGGGTACCGCGCCGCTGCTGACAACGTCGATGAAGTCGGTCGGCGAGACGATGGCGATCGGACGCAGCTTTGGCGAATCGGTGCAGAAGGCGCTGCGCTCGATGGATACCGGGCTCGATGGTTTCGACGAGGTCGCGATCGAGGGGGTCGAGAGCGGCGGCAGGGAGGCGGTAAGGGCGGCGCTTGCCAAGCCCGTGCCCGACCGGCTGCTGCTGATCGCTCAGGCCTACCGGCACGGCCTCACGACGGCCGACATCCAATCCGCCTGCCATTACGACGGCTGGTTTCTGGAACGCATCCGCGAGATCGTCGAGACCGAGGAACGGGTGCGCCGCGACGGGCTGCCGAACGACCGGACCGGGTTCCTGCGACTGAAGCAGATGGGCTTCTCCGATGCCCGGCTCGGCCACGTCGCCGGGGTCGACGAGGCGGAGATAGCGGCACTGCGCGGCCGGCTGGCACTCCACCCAGTCTACAAACGGATCGACACCTGCGCCGCCGAGTTCCCGTCGCTGACCTCCTACATGTACTCCTGCTACGAGGGCGACGGGCTGAACCCGCCCGAATGCGAGGCCGATCCGAGCGACCGCCATAAGATCGTCATCCTCGGCGGCGGCCCCAACCGCATCGGCCAGGGGATTGAGTTCGATTATTGCTGCGTCCATGCCGCCTACAGCCTGTCCGAGGCCGGTATCGAGACGATCATGGTCAACTGCAATCCGGAGACGGTCTCGACCGATTACGACACGTCGGACCGACTGTATTTCGAGCCGCTGACGGCCGAGGACGTGATCGAGATCGTCCGGGTCGAGCAGCGCCGCGGCACGGTGCTCGGGGTCATCGTGCAGTTCGGCGGGCAGACCCCGCTCAATTTGGCGAAGGCGCTCGAACGTGCCGAGATCCCAATCCTCGGCACCTCGCCCGACGCGATCGACCTGGCCGAGGACCGGCAGCGTTTCCAGCAGCTTCTGAAGCGCCTCGGGCTGCGCCAGCCGGACAACGGCACCGCCTATTCGGCCGCCGAAGCCGAGGAGATCGCTCAGCGTATCGGCTATCCGGTGGTAATCCGGCCCTCCTACGTCCTTGGCGGCCGGGCGATGGAGATCGTCCACGACGGCGCCGGTCTCAACCGCTACATGCGGAATGCGGTCATTGTTTCCGGAACCAGCCCGGTGCTGATCGACCGTTATCTGCAGGACGCGATCGAAGTCGATGTCGATGCCGTCGCCGACGGCGCCGAGGTTTATGTCGCCGGCATCATGGAGCATATCGAGGAGGCCGGGATTCATTCCGGCGACAGCGCCTGCTCGCTGCCGCCCTACAGCCTCGACGACGTTACTATCGGCGAGATCGAGCGGCAGACGATCGCGCTTGCCCGCGCCCTCAACGTCGTCGGGCTGATGAATGTGCAGTTCGCGGTCAAGGGCGGCGAGGTCTATGTGCTCGAGGTCAACCCGCGCGCCTCGCGCACCGTGCCCTTCGTCGCCAAGGCGACCGGTGTACCGATCGCCAAGATCGCCGCCCGCATCATGGCCGGCGAGACGCTGGCGCACCTGCTTCCCGAGGGCCAGACTCGGGGCTGGCGCCGCCGGGGCCATGTCGCGGTCAAGGAGGCGGTGTTTCCGTTCGACCGCTTCCCGGGGGTCGACCTGATCCTCGGGCCGGAGATGAAGTCGACCGGCGAGGTCATGGGGATCGATAGCGATTTCGGCCGCGCCTTCGCCAAAGCGCAGCTCGGCAGCGGCACGAATCTGCCGCTCGGCGGAAGCGTTTTCGTCTCGGTGCGCGATCGAGACAAGGAGGCGCTGGTGGCGCCGTGCCGGCAGCTTGTGGCCTGGGGCTTCGAGCTGGTCGCGACGCGGGGCACCGCGAGCAAGCTGAGCGAGGAAGGCTTGCCGGTGGTCTTAGTCAATAAGGTGCAGGAGGGTCGGCCCGATATCGTCGACGAAATGCGCAGCGGACGGGTTCAGCTCGTCTTCAACACCACCGAGGGCGCCCAGGCGATCGCCGACAGTTTCAGCCTGCGGCGAACTGCGCTGACGCATGGCATCCCGTATTACACGACGGTCGCCGGCGTGCGCGCGGCGGTACAGGCGATCGGGGCGCTTCGCGGCGGTTGTCTTGAAGTTGCACCCCTCCAATCCTACCTTTGATCGCCTCGCCATCGCTGTAAGAGGCGCGAATCCGCCTTGATGAACAAGATTCCGATGACCGTCGACGGCTTCAACCACCTGCAGGATGAGTTGAAGCGCCTGAAGTCGACCGAGCGCCCGGCCATCATCCGCGCCATCGCGGAAGCGCGAACTCACGGCGATATAGCGGAAAACGCCGAATACCACGCCGCGCGCGAGCGCCAGAGTTTTATCGAGGGCCGGCTCGCCGAGCTTGAGGACAAGATCGCGCGCGCCGAGGTCATCGACGTGTCAAAGCTGTCAGGTTCGGTCGTGAAATTCGGCGCCACGGTCACCCTCGCCGACGAGGAGACCGACGAGAAGACGACTTTCAGGATCGTCGGCGAGGACGAGGCCGACATCAGCAACGGCCGATTGTCGGTGACCTCACCCCTGGCGCGAGCGCTCATTGGCAAGGGCAAGGGCGACAGCGTCGAAGTATCGACCCCGCGCGGCAACAAATCCTACGAGGTTGTCGCCGTCGCTTTCGGCTGAAGCCAGGCCGGCGCGGGAAGCTCTGCCGTTGGCTCCGCGAGCGGCACCCCCGGAGCGAACTTCGAAACCCGCAGCATCAGCGCGGATTTGACGTGGTTTACGTTCGGGGCGGCGGTGAGCTTGGCGCTCAGGAAACGCTGATAGCTGTCCCAGTCGGTGGCGACAATTTTCAACAAAAAATCGGTCTCGCCGGCGAGCATGTGCGCTTCGCGCACCTCGGGCCAGGTCGCCACCAGCCGCTCAAAGGCCTGTAGGTCCGTCTCGGCCTGGCTGGCGAGCCCGACCTGGGCAAAAATCGTCACGCCGAAACCCAGCGCTTCCGGCGCGAGATCGGCGTGATAGCCGCGGATGTAGCCGCCCTCTTCGAGCGCGCGAACTCGCCGCAGGCACGGCGGCGGCGACAATCCCACCCGCCGCGCCAGCTCGATATTGGTGATGCTGCCGTCCTCCTGCAGTTCCTGCAGGATCAGCCGGTCGATGCGGTCGACCTTCGGCCCGCGCATGAATGTTTCCCCTGTTGGCCCCGCCGCGATCACTGTGAAGCCGTCCGGAATGATAAAATTCTGCCGCGATACGCGCAATTTTATTGCGCGCACGACGGCCGACCTTGCCGCGTCGCTCCGGTTTCCGTAAACCGGCGCGATGGTCGCCCTTTCTTTCGCGGACGCCCCCGAGGCGCGGGCGATCGCAGCCGCGCCTCCTCGCAGCGCATGGGTCTTGCACGACGGCAAGGCGGGAATGGCGAGCCAGGCGCTCGGCCTCGCCGAGGCGACCGGTTTCCCGTTTGTCGAAAAGCCGCTGGCGATCCGCCGCCCCTGGGCTTGGCTGCCGCCGCAATTGTGGATAGCGCCGCTGCGGGCGGCCGGGGTAGAGGATGCTGCATTATGCCCGCCCTGGCCCGATCTCGTCATCGGCTGCGGCCGCAACGCGGCGCTTCCGGCCTTGGCGATCAGGCGCGCCAGCGGCGGCCGCACCATCGCCGTCCAGATACAGGACCCGCGCGTCGGCCGCGGCGAATTCGACATGCTGTTTGTGCCCGAGCACGACCGCTTGCGCGGGCCGCGGATCTTCCTCACTCGCGGTGCCATCCATCGGGTGACGCCGGCGCGGCTCGATACCGAGCGCCGCCGGTTTCCGGCGCTGGAAAAGCTGCCGCGGCCGATCCTCGGCGTGCTGATCGGCGGCTCGAATCGAAGCTATCGGCTCGATTTGCGGCGTCTCGAGGAGATCGCCGAGGCGGTGGCTTCGGCAGTGCGCAGCAGCGGCGGCTCGGTGGTGTTGACGCCGTCGCGGCGCACCGGCGCGGCCGGGCTCGCCTTGCTGCGCGAGCGCCTTGTCGGCCTGCCCGCGGCGATTTGGGACGGCACCGGCGACAATCCTTATTTCGCCTATCTCGCGGTTGCCGATAGCTTCCTCGTTACTGCCGATTCGGTGTCGATGGTCAGCGAAGCGGCGGCGACCGGGAAACCGGTGCATATTCTCGAGCTGGAAGGTGGCGACGCCAAATTCGCCCGGTTTCACGCGGTGATGCGCGAGGCCGGGATCACCCGTCCATTTCTCGGCCGTCTCGACCGCTGGACCTACGCCCCGCCCGACGATACCGCCCGCGCCGGTGCGGCGCTGCGCGACTTCGTCCTCGCCCGCCTCGGGGAACGGCGGCAGCAATGAGACCGGTGGCGCTCTATATCGGCCTGTGGCTAGCGCTAGGGCTGGGGTTTCTGCTCTTTCCGGGGCTCGACCTCGCGACGACCCGGCTGTTTTACGACCCGGGCCACGGTTTTCCGCTGGCCGGCTGGCCGCCGTTGCGGATCGTCGAGGGCGCGATCCCGTGGCTGACCGGGCTGATCGTCATCATTTGCGCGCTCGGCGCCGCCTGGCTCGCGCTAACCCGTCGGCCGCTGTGGCGGCTCGACCGCAAGGCCCTCGTCTTTATCGTTGCGGCGACGGCGTTGGGCCCAGGGCTCCTCGCCAACACCATCCTGAAGGACCATTTGGGCCGGGCGCGGCCTTACCAGACCGAAGAGTTCGGCGGCACTCGGCAGTTCACCGCGGCGCCCTTGCCGGCCAAGCAGTGCGAGCGTAACTGCTCCTTCGTCTCGGGACATGCGGCGCTCGGGTTTTCCTTGGTGAGCTTCGCTTTCCTGCTGCCGCCCGGCTGGCGCCGGCGCATTGCCCTTGCCGCAGCGATCGGCTTCGGTGCGCTGGTCGGGCTCGGCCGTATCGCCGCCGGACATCATTTTCTTTCCGACGTGGTTTATGCCGGGCTGATCGTCTTCGCGACGAGCTGGCTGCTCCATCGGGCGATCGTGGCGCGAGACGTGTTTGGCAGCCCCGCGGCCTTGCGCTGCTATCGCGCGGTCGGCGATCGGTCGGCGATCGTGGCGAGATGGTTGGGGCTGCCGGGCCGCCGCGTCGCGCTCTGGGCCGCTGCCGTCGCGGTGTTCGAGGCAGCGTCGATTCGATGGTTCGATCGCCCGATCGCCACCTTTTTTCACGACAGCGGCGAGGCGTGGCGGCCGATTTTCGAGCTGATCCAGCGGCTCGGCTTCGGCACCCCTTACCTCGTGCTGTTCGCCGTCACGTTTGCCGCTTTGCGTTTCGGCGGCTGTTTGCCGCCGCTGCGGCTCTGGACCGCGCCGATGCGCACGGCAGCCTTGGTCCCGGCTTTCTTGTTCGCAGCGGTCGCCGCGTCCGGGCTCGCCGTCGACCTGTTGAAGGTGATCTTCGGGCGTGCGCGGCCAAAGCTGCTGTTCGCCGCCGGGACCTACGATTTCAGCTGGCTGGGGCTCGGCGCCGACCATTGGTCCTTCCCCTCCGGCCATGCCGCCACCGCAGCGGCGCTAATGACCGCGCTATGGTGCCTATGGCCGCGGCATCTGTTGTTCTATATCGCCTTGGCGGCGGCCGTCGCGGCCAGTCGGGTCGTCATCGGCGCGCATTATCCCAGCGATGTGGTGATGGGCGCCTTTGTCGCGGTGCTGATAACCCGGATCTTGGCCTCGATTTTTGCCCGGTTCGATGCGCTTCCAGCCTTCCCCGCCGCGCCGCGCCGACCGGTCCTGCCCCGGTCCTAACCGACAGCGGATACCCTGTCGTCCCGGCAGGTGTAATATCGCACTCCGGGAACCCCCAGCCGCCGCGATAATGGCCCTTCGCATCGACACCTTCGACAACCTTCGCGGCGGCAACACGCTGTACAAGGCGCTGACCCATCCACAGGCCGCCCGCCCAGCGCGGGCTCTCCTCGCCGCGCTCGCCGACAACGGGCCGACGGCGATCGTCGATCCGCAAGGTGCCGCGGAAGGTTTTGCCGAGATTTACGGTGTGGACGGTGTCGAGGTCGTCGGGGTCTTCGTTCAAGATCTCGCCCGGATCGGCAGCGCAATCCTCGGCCGCAGCGCCCGGCCGCTCACCGAGGTCGGTGACTGCCCAGCCCGCTCTGTTCTCGTTGCCGGCTTCGATTCCGACCGGCTCATCGCCCATCTCCAGGCTTATCTGCCAACCGACACCCAGATTCTGAGCTTCGATGCGATGCGCCTCCCCGAGGCGCGCGTGACCAGCCGCCGGACCTACCTCGACCCCCTCAACTTCGCGACCAATTTTGCCTTCTTCCGCGATACCGGCACGCTGCATACCCGGATCGTCACGGCGAATTACTGGTCAGGCTATGGCGCGGGTGAGGTGAGCGCCTGGCTGAGCTTGTTCGACGGCAATGGCGAGATGATCGCCGAATGGTGGGAGGCGTGCGGCCAAGGGTCTGGCGCCATAACGATCGACAGTCGAGAGGTGCGCGAGCGGTTCCGGCTCGGTGATTTCGCCGGCCAATTGTTCATCCATATCGTCGGCGCGGCCGGCCACGATGTCGTCAAATATGCCCTCGACACTTTCGGCGCAGCCGGATCGAGCGGCGACGGCGCCCTGTCCTGTACCCACGACGCGAATGCCTGGCCGGCCGAGCGCTATGCCGGCCTGCCTGCGCCCGCGCGAGGCGAGCGGATCATCCTGTGGGTCCAGAACAGCCATCCGACCCCGATCCCGCCCGGTGCCATCGGGCTCAACCCGATGGGCGAGGAGGCCATCGCGCCTATCCAGGAGGCGATCGGCCCGTTTGCCAGCCGTGCGATCGATGTCTCAGAGCTTCTGCCCGGCCTCGCCTGGCCGCGGCAGATCGAGATCCGCGCCGGCAAGCATGTGGTGCGACCGCGCTACGAAATCGTCGCCGATAGCCATCGCCGCATCGCCCATGTCAATGTCGAGCGGACCGATCTGCGGCCCGATCCCGAGCTGACCCGGGTCACCGCGGTGCTCGGCAAAGGCTATCTGCTGCCGGCGCCGATCTTGCCGCGCGACTGCTGGGACAGCCTGCTGCTGCCGACGCCGATGGCGGTGTCGCAGGCCGAGTTGCCGATCGCCGCGCTGGTCTACGACCCCGAGGGCAACGAGGTCGCGCGCCAGCCGCTCGGCCGGCTTTTGCGCAACCACGCAAATGCGCTGTCGCTCGAAGAGATTTCCGCCGGGCTCGGGGAAGGCTACGGCCATGTCGAGCTGGTCTACGATTTCTCCGCCGGCGGCAGCGGCGACGGCTGGTTGCATGCGTTGTTCCGCTACCGTCATCGGCGGAGCGGCCACGCCGCCGACACCAGCTTCGGCGCGCATGTTTTTAATACCGTCCTCGTCTATCGCGACGAGCCGCAATCCTACAGCGGCCGCCCGCCCGGCCTATCGACCAGGCTGTTTCTGCGGCTCGGCGAGGGCGAGTACGACACGATCTGCCACCTGATCTATCCGGCCTCGCGACCGTGGCGGCCGGTCAGCGCGACCGAGATCATCCTTTACGACGGCGCCGGCGGCGAGATCGCCCGCTCCGCTCTTGCGATTCCGTGCTCGGGCTCGCGCCTGTTGCGTTACCGCGAGCTGTTCGACCCGGCGACGCGCGCCCGTGCCGGATCCGGCGCCTATGCCATTATCCGCGACTCGACTTGCCGGCTGTTCGGCTATCACGGGCTTATCGGTCGCGACGGCGCCTTCAGCCTTGACCATATGTTTGGGTTCTAAGGCGCGGGCTTTTTTCCAAGAAGGGGCCGAATTATCGCGGTCTGCGCCGCCCGCCGCGCGGAGAAATGGTATACTTCACCGCTAATCGATCGGATCATCGGATGCCGGAGCAGTATCACAGCAAGGCCTTGATTATCGGGGCGGGTCCGGCCGGCTACACCGCTGCCATCTATGCCGCGCGCGCGAATCTGCAGCCGATTCTCGTTACCGGCATGCAGCCGGGCGGTCAGATGACGATCACCACCGACGTCGAGAACTACCCCGGCTTCGCCGACGTCATCCAGGGCCCCTGGCTGATGGAGCAGATGCAGGCACAGGCCGAGCATGTCGGTACGCGGGTCGTCCTCGATGAAATCGCCGCGCTCGATCTCGCACGGCGTCCGTTCGTCGCGACCGGCGATTCGGGCGACCGCTACATCGGCGAGACGGTCATTATCTGCACCGGAGCGCAGGCGCGCTGGCTCGGTCTGGCGAGCGAGACGGCGTTCCGCGGCTTTGGCGTCTCCGCCTGCGCCACCTGCGACGGTTTCTTTTTCCGCGACAAGGAAGTGGTAGTCGTCGGCGGCGGCAACACCGCGGTCGAGGAGGCCATCTATCTGACCAACCACGCCCGGCAGGTCACCCTGGTGCATCGGCGCGACACGCTGCGCGCCGAGAAGATCCTGCAGGAGCGGCTGTTCCGAAACCCGAGGATCGGCGTCGTCTGGGACAGCGTCGTCGAGGACATTCTCGGCGTGCCCGAGCCGCCGCAGGTTACCGGGGTCAGGCTGCGCAATGTGCGCACCGGCGCGGTGACAGAATTTCCTTGCGACGGCGTCTTCATCGCCATCGGCCACAATCCGGTGACGGGGCTGGTTGCGGGCCAGCTGCCGCTCGATGCGGAAGGCTACATCCTGACCGAGCCGGATTCGACGGCAACGGCGATAGCGGGCGTCTATGCCGCCGGCGATGTCAGGGACAAAATCTTTCGCCAGGCGGTCACGGCCGCGGGGATGGGCTGCATGGCTGCGCTCGAGGCCGAGAAATTCCTCGCGGCCGAGGCGCATACCGCATCGGCCAGGGCGGCCGAATAATGGCGGCCGAATAGGAGCTGCGTTCGGGGAGCGCGGCGGTGGGTGCGGGAAGGCAAGAACAATGGCGATGGACTGGGACAAGCTGAGGGTTTTTCACGCTGTTGCGGAGGCGGGAAGTTTCACCCATGCCGGCGAGGCGCTCAATCTGAGCCAATCCGCAGTGAGCCGGCAGATCAGCGCGCTGGAAGAAAGCCTCAGTGTGCCGCTGTTTCATCGCCATGCCCGCGGCCTGATCCTGACCGAGCAGGGCGAGCTTTTGTACAAGACGGCGCGCGAGGTCTTCGCCAAGCTGGCGATGTCCGAGAGCCTCATTTCCGAATCCAAGGACCGGCCGAAGGGGCCGCTCAAGATCACCACGACGGTCGCGTTCGGCTCGATCTGGCTGACCCCGCGCATCCGCGAGTTCCTCGATCTCTATCCGGAGATCCAGGTCAGCCTCGTCGTCGACGATTCCGAGCTCGACCTGTCGATGCGGGAGGCCGACGTCGCGATCCGGATGTCGCCGCCCCGCCAGCCGGACCTGATCCAGCGGCATCTCGTCAGTGTCCAGGTGCATCTCTACGGGTCGCCGGAATACCTGAAGAAACAGGGGACGCCGCAAAAGGCCGACGATCTCGATGAGCACCGCCTGATCGTCTACGGCGAAGACGGTCGACCGCCGGTGGCGGGGGTCAACTGGGTGCTGGACGCCGCGGTCAAGCCCGGCCAGGAGCGACGGCCGATTCTCAGCGTCAACAACACCTATGGGATGCTGCGTGCGGTGGAGAGCGGATTGGGGTTGGCCCCGCTGCCCGATTTCGTCGCCGCGGAGCACCCGACCCTGATTCGCGTCTTGCCCGAGATGGCCGGTCCGCCGAACGAGGCCTATTTCGTCTATCCGGAAGAGCTGCGCTCGTCGAAGCGGATCAGCGTTTTCCGTGATTTCCTGCTGCGCAAGGTCGCCGAAGGAAAATTGAGCTAAACCGGCAGTGTGGCGAGTTGTCGCGGCTAAACGACGACACTTTCACAGCATTGCGGTTTTTGCAGACGAGCCAGAACGAATTCCCGGTGGTGGTAACGCGCGTAAACAGCGATATAAGTGCTGACGCGATACTGGATCGCGGCAAGTTTTCGGGGGTTTGAGGACCCCGAATGAGTTTCCGGGACTTGCGCCCGGAAAGAGGGTCTTAGGACCCTTACGTCTCCTAGACGTGAAGCCTCCCTGTTCAAAACTTGGCCGGGCCTTCGGGTGCCGGCCAATTTCTTTTTGCGGGTTCACCTGCGCAGAGACTTGGCCGCGAAGGCAACTCGAGCAGGGCTCGATCAGCGCGAGGAGGAAATGCGCTGGATCAGGCGGTCGATGGTATGGTCTTCGAGCCGGGCGGCTGCCACCCACTCGATGACCGGTCGGGCCGCCGCCTGATCATGGCAGGCAATCGCCGCGGCGAGCAGCGCGCGCGCATCGTAAGGGGTCTTGTGGACCGCCCAGTTCTGCTGTGCGAAATCAAGGGCGCGAGGAGCGTCGTGTTCGATTTCCAGCGCGAAGCGTGAGGCATCGCGCAGGTGCAGCCTGTCGCCTTGCCGCCGCGCCGCCTCAAGCCGGGCGGCGACATCGCTCTGATACGACGGGAAGCGGGGATCGCCGGCTGCCTGCGCCGCCAAGGCAAGGCGCAGATAGAGCGCATCCACACGCTCGAAGCCGCGCAACAGCCGCAGCACATCCTCTGGCCGGTGATGATCGAGCAGGTAATCGGCAAAGACCGTCAGCGCGTAAACGTCGCGATTATCGAGCGCCAGCGCCTGGTTGAAATATTGCTCGGCCGCCGGGTCGTCGCGGCGGATCTCGATCTCGCCGAGGATCGTCAGGGCCCACAGGCGCTCGCTGGCGGGGGCGGTCGGCTGTTTCGCAACG
>Ga0209380_10001165_pt1 | contig 18114 bp, 7 predicted proteins | sample HubBroMetageWFT6_FD_188347 | JGI IMG/M metagenome (GOLD analysis project Ga0209380, IMG submission 188347) | Warmed and freeze-thawed soil microbial communities from the Hubbard Brook experimental Forest, New Hampshire - Hubbard Brook CCASE Soil... | ecosystem: Environmental > Terrestrial > Soil...
AGCCATCGCCGTGATCAAATTAGCGCGCCGCGAACTCGAACCGCCGTTGCTGCCGAGTTGTTTTCCGACCAACTCGAGATACTCGATCGCCGCCGTCATCCCCGCCACGTTTTCATAGATAAAAGTACCCGCTTCGATTTTGCCGGGTGGCTCATTGGGAATGAAATCTTCGCGGAAAGTCGGCAGTTTCTCGAGAAGCGCGCGCTTGCCCCACATAAATCCCATGTGGGGCGCGAAGATTTTGTAGCCAGAACACACGAGGTAATCGCAATCAAAGCCTTGCACATCGATCAGGTTGTGAGGTCCGTAATGCACGGCATCGAGAAAGATTTCTGCCCCGGCCGCGTGTGCCACTCGCGCCGCCGCTGCGACGTCCACAATCGAGCCGATCGCATTCGAGTTCAGCGTGCACGCCACCAGGCGCGTCCTCGAAGACACGAGAGGGATGAGATCGTCAACGTGCAGATTTCCATCGTCCCTCATCCTCCACCAGGCAAAGGTCGCTCCGTTCCTTTCCAACGCCAACCAGGTGGCGACGTTCGCTTCGTGGTCCATGTCGGTCACTACAATCTCGTTTCGCCGGTCGAGCGTTTGCCCGATCGCAAGGCTCACCAACCGAATGAAGGAAGTGGCATTCATGCCGAATGCGATTTCACTCGGATCACGGGCATTCACAAGATCTGCGACACTCTCTCGCGCGCGCACAATCGTCGCGTCCACTTCACGGCTTTTCGCATAGCGTCCTCCTCGCTGCACATTGCACTCGAGGAGGTGATGATTCACCGCGTCCAGTACAACCTGAGGGACCTGGGCGCCCGCTGCATTGTCAAAAAAGATGAACTCCGGAGTCCGAGCCAGCGCGGGGAAAGCCGCGCGCACGGCTTCAACGGGAAAGCTTTCATTCGATAAAGAGGTGGTTTCGTAGTTGAGAACCCTTTGGGATTTGGCCTGCAAGACTCTACTCCTGAGTACGCCAGAAAAAAGATACCACCGATGCTACACGAGATGACCAGCGCCAAACCGATACTGCGCTGCAGAATTCCTCAAGTGCATTCTCCGCCGTCGCAGGCGAGAACACGCTCCAACAAATGGCCCTGGTTTTCCTCGAACCATGCTGCTCCGAGTTTCGCTTTCTGGCAATGCTTCGAATTGCCCGGAATACCTTGTGCTGGCGCTATGCTTCGCCACTATACTGGAACGCGGATCAAGTCCTCTCGCTACGGCGCTATCGCGAACGTCGTGGAGCGGGACGACATCCGACCTGAAAACAAACCTATGTCCGTATCTCTAACCAGCTCAAAGCTGATTTATGACGCTTTGAAGGATTGTGACATCCGCCTGCTCTCCGCCCTTCCTGAAACTTGGCTGGTGCATCTCATCCGCTTGGCGGACGAGGACCCAGACACCATCTTGGTGCGACTGGCGAAAGAGGAGGAAGGGGTAGGCATCTCAGCAGGCGCGCACTTCGCCGGTGTCAAATCAGCCATGCTGATGCAGAACCATGGCTTCCTCGCATCCATTAACGGCATCGTCTCTTTCGCGCATTTATACAAGATTCCGCTTCTGATGCTGATCAGTTATCGCGGTTCGTTTGGAGAAAGAGATCCGTGGCAGACGCAAGGCGGCAATGTGACCGAACCAGTTTTGCGCGCCTTGAGAATCCCTTATTTCTTTCTGGATGGCATCGAAACCGTCAAGAAACGAATACGCGATGCGCAAACCCTGGCAGAAAGCAGCCTGCAACCCGTCGGCATTCTTTTGACGCGCGACCTGATGTGGGAGGAGTGATGCTGCGTCTAGATTGTCTTCGCTCGGTCTATTCCGAACTCGAAGACTATCTCGTCGTCACCATCATGGGAGCAGTCTCGGCTGAACTGCAGTCCCTGGGACACCGCCCCAATTTCTTCTATCTGCTACACGCGATGGGCCTGGCGTCTTCGACCGGCTTAGGCCTGGCGTTGTGCTTGCCCAATCAACGCGTCATTGTGTTTGACGGCGACGGCTCGCTCTTAATGAACTTAGGGAGTCTGAGCACGATGGCGCGTTATCGCCCAAAGAATCTGACTCACGTTGTTTTCGACAACGAGAGCTTGCTCTCAGTGGGTGGGTTTCCAACAGCTACGAGCACCGGCACCGATTTGGAAGGGATCGCTCGATCCGCTGGTATACCGCGAGTCGTCACCGTGCGCGACGTCGAGAACTTTAGAAGTGAGGTTTGCGGGGCCCCTCAGCGCAACGAACTGACGACCATAGTTGCAAAAGTTGCAGCCACCGGTCCGTCTGGGTACGTCACCGACTTGTCCGTGCTCGAGAATCGCTTTCAATTTCAAAGGTACGTTCAGTCATCGAAACGCATTAGAATCGAGTAGACCGCACAGCCTTATCACACAACCCTGTGCCCTATGTCCTTTCTGCTCCCTCGTTTGCTGTTATTTACTGAGTCGTGAGGCGAGGGAGTTGTGTGCCTTGCAGCATGGCGCTCAGGCGCAGAATTGCTTGGTCTTTGAAAACAGTACCGCATTTATTACTAGGCAGGCCAGTCACTTTGCCGAATGATGGGATTAACCGCGCTAACTCCTTTGTCTCTAGGACTTTAGCTATTAACCGTCTTTGTTTGCAGGAACTTACACCTAACGATGCAATAAACGCTTTGTTTTCAAGATGAGGGGGAGGGGAGGGGAGTTACTAATCCGTTATCTCTCGATTTTAGGTGAATCGCCGTTGCTTGGGCTTCGCCCGCGGTTTACGGCAATTCTGGAAGCGTTATAAACGAAGTCAGCGAAGGATCCGCTAGGGGAGAAAGCCTGATGTCGAACGTGCTGAGCATACTGCTCGAAGAGCTAAACCAGGGTAGGTTGCGGGTCGTAGATCTGACGCAGCCGCTGAGTCCACAGACACCGCTGCTGCCGTTGCCGTCGCAATGGAACAACTCTCCCGCGTTCAAGATCCGGGAGCTGTCCCGGTACGATGAGCGCGGTCCCGCCTGGTACTGGAATGCGTTCGAGACCGGCGAGCACACTGGAACTCATTTCGATGCTCCCGTCCACTGGATCAGCGGGAAAGACCTCCCGGACAACACCGTGGACCGTATCCCGCCGCAAAAATTTGTCGGTCCTGCCTGTGTTATTGACGTCAGCGCGAAGGTTGCCGCGAACCCAAACTATCTTCTGACGCTAGAACAAGTCCGCGAGTGGGAAGAACAGTACGGCCGCATCCCGCCCGGCGCATGGGTTCTCTTGCGTACAGACTGGTCGAAGCGGGAGGATGCCAAGGACTACATCAACCTGCAGGAGGATGGACCTCACACTCCTGGATTGGCCAAGGAAACCTCCGCGTTCCTCGCTCAACAGCGGGACGTGCTGGGCGTCGGTGTGGAGACGGTCGGGACCGATGCGGGCCAAGCGGCGACCTTCGATCCACCATTCCCGAACCACTACATCATGCACGGCAGCGGCAAGTTTGGCCTGGCCGGTCTGTCGAACCTTGATCAGCTCCCGCCGACCGGTGCCATCGTCGTTGCCGCACCACTGAAAATCGTCGGTGGGTCAGGCAGTCCTCTGCGGGTCATCGCCATCACGCCTTGAAGCGCCACGGCCGGCGAAGACTTTTAAATCCCCAGAAGTCGCCGAATTCACGAGTGCAAGGTGCGTCCGGAAAAGTACAGTGAAAAGGCTCGAAGCAACACACGTATCTTGCGCCCGGCTCGGCTTCAAGTCCCCAAGAGTGTCCCAACCTACACTGCCGCGAATAGCCGAGCATCGACGCTGTGTCCCTGAAACATATTGGTTACCGGAGACTGTCCAGCATGATAGTAGTTGCAGATCAGGTTGTCCGTCGGCGGCTCGGTAAGAGGAATAAATAGCTCGTACAGATAGCGGTCAAACGTGAGCTGCCACGTTGTCCCGCCCTCGAATGCGGCCACCATCCAGTTGACGTTGTCGACCAAGCTTTGCGCCGAATTGTAGTAATATCGCATGTAATACGGGTACGGATGCGATGACTTAAAACGCGCATCATTGGGTATTCCTGCCTGAGCTAACTCCTTTCTACTCTTCTTGGTATTTTCACCTTCGCCCGTATCGACGTGAGGTATGGTGATCATCTCGTGGATGGCGACCCAGAATGCCCGGACATCCATCTGCATGGACACCCCGCTCGCAACAGGAACACTTGCTTTGACGGTGAAAGGGATCTGATGCTTGGTTGCCGGCTTGAGCTGCATCTGGGAGTCGGAAGGCAGCCATGTGTCCCATAGATCTGGTGATATCTTGGTTCCATTCACGTCGACAAATTGCGGCGGATTCGCATTGCTTCCCGCTTGGAAAGCCTGCTTCACGGCCTCTCTGGAGGCCAGAGCCGTTGGACTCAGAACGCGAAATTCGTACAACATGGTTTCCAGGAAGCCTCCTGCCAGCGAAGCCACCCCATAGAGATACTTTGGGGCCACCACGGCGTGAGGATTGCCAAGCGACTGCTTCAGCGCTTTTAGCAACGGCACGCTGCTATCAGAACCGATGACGCATCCGAAGATTCGAAAACTGGTTCCCGGCTTGTTTAGCTCTGCCGGAAGCTTGATGCTGGTTGCGTTCTGCAGCTTTTCATAAGTAATAGGCGCGGGGATTGTAGAGTCGACGGCGACAAGAATGATTCCTTCGTCGTCGGCGTGTGTCCCGATGATCAAGTCCTCCGACGGAGTCACGACATTGGCAGTTTTGGCGTAAAAGAAAAAATTGCTCAGTGTATCGGGCGCAGGGGAAAGCAGAAACAGGTTCGGGTGGATTTGCAGAGCGCCGCTGATTGTTGTGAGGTAGGGATCGCCGGTTGCGAGTCCAGGTACGAAGGCATAGTCCATCGCTGTCCTTTCGACCCGGCAGAGCGGAGCGGCCGGATATTCGGAGTGGCTTGGGCAGTGATTCTAAAGCCTGCTCTGCGGGCTCTCAACCTTAATCGCTTTCAGTCACCCTTACGGAATAGGAACCTGACTTAAAGTCGTCAAAGAACCCAACCTCGGTCGTCAACTGCGCCCATAGTAGCCGACTGGTCCGAGAACCAGAATCGCTGAACGCAAATTCGACATTTTCTTGCTTGAGAAGCGCAGCCGATTGTCATAAAATCCCTCCTCATTGCTGGCCGGCCTTTGTTCCTGTGGCGTTCTGAACTTTCCAACTTAGCGTCGCTGTCGTCACTATTTCCCATCCCTCGTTCGCGCGGGGACGGAAGCGGACTATGGATTACGCGTTCGTGCCTGGAGTTACCTGCTACGAGAAGCTGTTGAAGCGGGCTATGAAATCCCGCAAGAACACGACGCTGATCGATAAGGCGGGAATCGCAACCATTGCAGATTTCCTGCAGTCGCTGGCGACGAACTCGCAGCAAGCCGACAATCTCGTCATGGGCGCCCACGCTAACGATGAGGCGTTTGCAATACCCTTCGATTCCACAACTAAGGTTCCACCTGGTTCGGATGGACGCGATTACGAGATGGTGCAGGCGGTGAATATCGCGGGTACGATTCACATTCCTGCCGCGGTCTCGACTTCAACCACTAACTGCTACATCAAGGGCTGCAATGTCGGAGCCGACAGCGCACAGCCGTTTCTGCAGCTCTTCAAGAAAGCTCTCAGCAATCCTCAACAGGTCAACGGACCCAAGTTCTTTCACGATCTAAAAGACGATTCGGGCAATGGTGTTCTCGAGTACATGTTGGTTGAGTACACGGTCATGAGCCCAACCCCGTTCAGCAAGACGGCCGACTTGGTCGCTGAGTTCCGAAAACAAAATTTTCTGCAGGGAGTCGAAGTTGGCGGCACCCAGGCGCCTGTACCCGACAAATGGAGCGACTGGATCAGGCCGACTCTCCAACTCTCTCCATCTACTTCGGATGAAAAGCCATTCGACATCCTAACCAGGATCGTTCCTGCTGCAGGTGGCCTGAGATTCATTAATCTGAAAAACGGAAGGTGCACGTCGCGCCGTGAAGGCCTCAACGCTACTCAGCCCATGGGAACTCAGACAATTCCGCCTGATAAACCGGGCAAAATGAAGTTTCTCAAACCTCTCCTTCAAGGTGATCCGCGGGAGACATCGGGACTTCCACTCCACGCCCGGTTCGGTTTTTCCAGCCTCGATGAGTGGATCGCGGGCTTTGATTGGACGCCCATCGCCGATGAGACCGACGCCGCGAACAGAAAAATAATCTTCATCGGAAATCACTTCGTTTACGGAGTCAGGCTCCCCATTATGGCAACCGGCACAAACCATTTGATCTACAACTATTACCCCACTCACGGCACGCCGCGGATGAACTTTCTGGAGGACAACGCAAAGTTTGTGATGTTCGGCACAGCCTGATGGGCCCGTGAACAGTAGTAAGCGATTTGCAATCGGCTGTATTTGTCCGAGGAAACCGATGGCAGGTAAAGATACCCTCGCAGTCATCGCCGAGCAATTGGGACTGGCGCTTACCCCGATCCAGAGTGCGCTATCGGGTCCCGATGAGTTTTCTGAGTTCATGCTCATCCTCGGCTGGAATACGGCCACACCGATTGCTGACATTCAGAACCTGGGCTCCATCGCAACCAACATTCTGAATGCTGTTGAAGGCGGCCTCGACGAAAGTCAGGCGGCGAACGTCATCAGCCAGTTGGTCAATTTCTTCTCTGCTGTCTCGAAACTCACGTCCGCCTCGGGACTTGCAGCGACCATCGATCCGGTTGAGTTCGCCAGCGACTTTCCCGGGCAACTGGTGGACTTTCTGGTTGCCGACTACCTGCTGAGCTACCACCGGGTTCTCGGCGCCGGACTGCTGGCAGCCGGCGTCATCCGCCGGACCCTGAAACCTGCTGCTGGTCAGCGTCCCGCCTACACTCGCCTCGACATTGCCTGGAACGACATTGGCAACGTCCTGAATGATCCGCTTGGTATCTTCCGTAACGCCTATTCCTGGGGCCCGGCGTTCGACCAGCAACTGTTCCTGCAAAACATGAACGCGCTGGGGCAAGGCTTCGGGCTGACCGTCTTCTCCAGTCCCGTTAGTGGATTAATGAAGGCGGCATTGACTCAGGGCGCGACCTCGTTGACCAATCTGCAGGACTTCGCGCTGCGCTGGCAGCTCATCGGCAATCTAGTCATCGAGGCCAATCTCACCGCTGGACTTGATTTCTATGCCCTTCCCCCCACGGCATCGGCTGCCCCCGGTATCGCAACGCTCCCTTACGTTACCGGTTCCGGCGGAACGACAATCACCATCTCCGACAGGCTGTCGCTCATCCTGAAAGCGGCGTTCGATTTGGCGGGTGGAATAATTGTCGGCATCCGGCCCAACCAGCCAGTCGCACTCGCCACGGGTATTTTTGGAGGGTCACCCGGCTCGGCTGCGGCCTTTTCCGTCACCTTGAAGAACCAGGACACGACTGGAACCAAGCAGGTGCTGCTCGGCACCGAGGGCGCCAGCCGTTTGGACTACGCCTCACTCAGCCTGGCGGTCGGTTTCCGTACCGACTCAACGGCGGCTAGCTTCTACACCGAGGCAGCACTCACCGATGCCGCCCTAGTAATCGTTCCCGGAGCCGACGCCGACGGCTTCCTCGCCCAGTTGCTGCCGCCAAGCCTCTCGGTCGATGCCAGCATCACTGCCGGTCTTGACTCGCGGCTGGGCGTCTACTTCAGCGGCTCGGCGGGACTCGAGATCGAGATTCCCGCGCACATTTCGCTTGGCCCTATCGAGATTCAATCGGCCACAATCTCAGTCAGCCCTAGCAGCGGCGCCATCCCCATTTCGTTGGGAGCAACGCTACAGGGCAATCTCGGTCCACTGCAGGCAGTAGTCGAAGATGTAGGTCTCACCGTCAATCTCACATTCCCCAAGACCGGAGGCAATCTTGGTCCAGTCGCGGCCGCACTCGCCTTCAAACCGCCGAAAGGAGTCGGCCTCAGCGTCAACGCGGGCGTGGTCACTGGCGGAGGCTATCTCTACATCGATACCGCACGCGGCGAGTACGCAGGCGCGCTGCAACTTGAAATCGCGGACTTCCTTTCGGTCGCGGCCATTGGCCTCATTTCGACCAAGATGCCCGATGGCTCCAAGGGCTTCTCGCTGCTCATTATTCTGACCGCAGATTTCGGTGCGGGCATCCAGCTGAGTTTTGGTTTCACCTTACTGGCGGTGGGCGGTCTGCTCGGCTTGAACCGCACCATGCTCTTTCAGCCGCTGATGGACGGCGTCCGCACCGGCTCCATCCAGAGCATCATGTTCCCACAGGACGTGATCGCCAATGCTCCCCGCATCATCAGCGATCTCCGCGCCATTTTCCCTCCACAAGAAGGAACCTTCCTCATCGGCCCCATGGCCAAGATCGGCTGGGGCGAGCCCACCCTGATCAGCCTTTCGCTCGGAGTCATCATCGAGATCCCGCCCGGCGACGCCGCCATTCTGGGCATCTTACGTATGGCTTTACCCGCGGACGACATAGCAATCCTTGTACTGCAGGTGAACTTCGCCGGCGCCCTAGAGTTTGACAAGCAGCGCTTCTATTTCTTCGCCTCGCTGTTCGATTCGCACATCCTCTTCATTACTCTTTCCGGCCAGATGGGCTTGCTGTTTGCCTATGGCGACGACGCTAACTTCGTGGTTTCGGTTGGAGGCTTTCACCCCCAGTTTAATCCGCCGCCACTTCCGTTCCCCTCGCCGCAACGGATATCGATTGACCTGATCAACGAGTCCTACGCCCGCATCCACGCCGACGGCTACTTCGCTGTCACCACCAACACGGTGCAGTTCGGAACGCATTCAGACTTCTTCTTCGGCTTTTCCGCCTGCTCAGTGTCGGGCAGCTCGGGCTTCGATGCACTGATTCAGTTCTCGCCCTTCCACTTCACCGTCGAAATCTCCAGCCAGTTCTCGGTGCAGGTCTTCGGCGTTGGCGTCTACGGCGTCGGCATCGATGTTTCACTGTCGGGCCCGACCCCGTGGCATGTGCACGGCACCGCGTCGCTATCGTTCTTCTTCTTCTCGATCGACATCGGTATCGACTTCACCTGGGGCGACGATCCGAACACGACCCTACCGCCGGTCGCGGTCATGCCCATCCTTGCCGCCGAAGCGCAAAAGGCCTCCAACTGGAAGACTGCTTTGCCGGCGAATGTTCAGTTGCTGGTCGTGCTTCGCCAGCTCGATCCTTCCGAGGCTAGCTTTGTGCTCCACCCCGCGGGCACTCTGCAGATCAGTCAGCGTAGCGTTCCACTGGATCTGAAGATCGACAAAGTCGGTAGCCAGGCCCCCAGCGATGCCAACCAGTTCGCCTTCTCGGTTTCCGGCACGGTGCTGACAAAGACGCGCGATCTGCAGGAGCCTTTTGCGCCGTCCCAGTTCCGCAACTTCGATGACGCGACCAAGCTCTCACAGCCTGCTTTCGTACCACAAGACAGCGGCATCGAGTTGGCTGGCAGCGCAACCCTGGCATCGGCTACCGCTATCACCCGGCCAGTGCGCTACGACCTCACCATCGTCGACGCGGAAAACGAGCCAGTGCGCAGCCGATTCTTTCCCCACGCCCGCATCATGTTTACCAGCTTCCTCGCTGGCAACAGCGCCGGTCAATCCAAGCTCTCGGCCAACTTCCGTGCCCAGACCCGTCCCTATACCGGATCGGTTGCGGTGTCGAGCGAAACCTTCGCCGTGGCGTTGCAATCTTCCAACCAAGTCTTTCGTCCCGAGGCGGCAGCCTTCTTGAGTCAGGCCAAGGCGCACGATTACATCGCCAACGCGGTGGCTGCAGATCCGTCGCTTGAAGGCGTATTGCACGTCATACCCCAGTTCGAGGTCGCAGCATGAGCACGAATCCGGCTCCCGCTCCGCCCATCGCTGATCCCGAAGATTTGCTGGGGACCTACGCATTCCTTCCCTGGCTTCGTCAGGGAGTTGCGAACGCCATCACAGCTCCGCCGGCGACGGGTAATCGCGCATCCATTCATGTCGAGCTAGACCTCTCTGGCACTCCCGTCACCGGCAACACACCGCTCACCCAGAGCATCGCTCAGGACATCTCGCTCTATGGCCCCGGCGATATCCTCGGTGTTCTGGCGAATGCTGTCATCCGCACCGAGCCGCGGCCAGGAGTTACCAACTTCGAATCCAACTATCTTGCGGGCGTCGATTTCTATGACGAGGATTACCCCTGGCGATACACCCCCGCGCCGCCTTCCGGCTTGCGACTCAGTCCTTGGATCGCGCTCATCGTTCTGAAGCAGGGAGAATATGTCGAAGGGAAAAACATTGCCAATCGTCCGCTGCCCTTCATCACCATTTCTGATCCGACGGTATTCCCGATAGCCAGTGAGCTCTGGGCATGGGCGCACGTACACTTCAATCAGGGCCTTTCGCCTAATCCATCAACCGAATTGGTTTCGTCTGACATGAGCCAAGTCATTCCACGCGTGCAGGCGATTCTCAACAGCAATCCTGACCTCGCATACTCGCGCCTGCTCTGTCCACGTCTGCTCGATGTCAACACCGGCTACGATGCTTTTGTTATTCCATCGTTTGAGAGTGGACGTCTTGCAGGCTTGCACCTGGATCAGTCGAAGGCGCCTTCCGGCATCTCCTCAGCCTGGGCGCCCTATGGCGGACAGCAGGAACCGCAAAACTCTCCCTATTTTTTCCGCTGGCACTTCCGCACCGGCGACCGTGGCGACTTCCGCTACCTCGTCGGCCTGCTGAAACCGCAGCCGGTCGATCCTACGGTTGGCACGCGCGATTTCGATGTCACCGATCCCGGCTCCAATCTTCCCGGCATCGTCACTCCCGGCTTAAACGGCATCTTGCGCCTGGGAGGAGCTCTCGAAGTTCCCGACGCCGACCTCAGCACCGACGACAAAGCCACCCGGGACAAGTACGAGAATTGGGACCAACCCTATCCCGACGCCTTTGAAGTTTCGTTGGCCAAGTTCATCAATCTGCCCGACGACTACGCCGCACAGACTGCGGCCGACGCCAATGCTGCCACGGGAATCGGTCCTGGTGTCAGTGACGATCCCGATCCGTTGATTACCTCGCCGCTCTACGGACGCTGGCAATCCCTCACGCAGCGGTTGCTCTTTAACCGTGACGGCACAGCCGCACCCAATCCCACCAACTGGGTCCACCGGCTCAATCTTGATCCCCGTTTCCGCGTGCCGGCCAATTACGGCGCTGAAATCGTGGAAGCGAATGCCGAGGAGTACATGAACTATGCCTGGGAGCAAATCGGTAATGTGCTCCAGGCCAATCAGTCCATTCGCCGGCTTCACTTCGCCACAGCAGCTTCCATTCGCCTGTACGCTCGCCATCTAACAACGGTTGCTTCTGATCCAGCGCGAGTGCTCTCGTTGACCGCGCCCGTTTCCAGCCGCGTCCTTTATTCCGGGACGACCATCGCTAGCCTGCGCGCTTCCACAGCAGCTCCCACGCTGGTTCCGTCAGTGCTGACGTCGACGACCTTCCGCCGCGTGATTCGGCCTGGCGGACGCGTCATGCGTTTTTTGCCCTTTACCGCGACGGCCACGCCGACGAATTTGATTCAGCGCATTAACGCTGGCGAGGTCACCAGCGCTCCGCCGAAGACGGTTCCGAGTGGAGTCACGACGGTCGATCAGGGCGTTGGCGCCGTCATACCCCCGGGCGCGCCCGGCACGGTGCTGAATTGGCTCAAGCAATATCCGTGGCTGCCGTGGGCCGTCTTGATTGTTGCCATCCTTCTCGCCCTTCTGTTGCTCCTCATCCCGGTCGCAGGCGTGGTCGCGGCCGTCGCTGTCATCGGCTTTGGTCTTTACCTCTTCAAGCTCCTGCGCCAATGGGCCGCCGACGAGCAAGCCTCGCAGGCTTTGTCCCAGGCCGGCCAGACTCCTGCCAGCGTGGCTACCTATCCCGCCAGCAGCAACTTTGTTCTCAGCGTTCCAGGGTCCGCGTTCGTTCCAACGCTGGGCGGCGCTAACAGTCCAACCGCGACGCGATTCGATACCGCCCTGTCGCAATCGTTCCAGTTGAACTCGATTGCTAATACGGCTGCGCAGCGACCGCTCCCGGTCGCAATCGATCTCAACGCGGTGGCGGCTACGCTGGTGACTGCGGTCAATCCTCAGACCACTATCTTGCGGCGCGGTCTCAGCATGATCGCGCTGCCCGCCTGGATCGTGGCCCAGATCGGCGAAGACTTCAACGAAGTGATGGCCTATCCCAAGATCGACTTGCCCATGTACAAGCCGCTGTCGGACGGTGCGGTCGAACACTTCTTGCCCAACATCAACAAGATCGCTCAGAACAGCATCACTTTGATGGAGACCAACCAACGCTTCATCGAGGCCTACATGGTGGGCCTGAATTATGAGTTTGCCCGCAAGCTGCTCTGGCGGGAGTATCCGACCGACCAGCGCGGCAGCTACTTCCGGCAGTTCTGGTCGGTGGGAGACACCATCGACAGTGAGGGCTTGAGCGAGGATGCGCTCAAAGAGAAGCTGTACGACATTCCGGAGATTCACCGCTGGCCGCTCGACTCTTCGTTGGGCGACCACAACAACCGCGTTCCACCCGGCCAAACGCCCGCACCACAAGCGGTGCTCATTGTGCGCGGGGAGTTATTGAAGAAATATCCCGACACAGTCATCTTCGCGCAGCACGCAAAAATGGTAGGTCAGGTGCGTGAGCCCGACTGGCTTACCGCAGCAGAGGAGGCGCAGCCACCACGATCGAAAACCCGCACTCCGCTTTATGCGGCTCAGCCCGAGGACGACATCTACTTCTTCGGGTTTGACCTGACCATTGACGAAGTAAAGGGAACCGGCGGTGATCCGGGCTGGTACTTCGTGCTGCAGGAGCGGCCCGGCGAAGCGCGCTTCGGCCTTGAAGTCTCGCCGACAACCGTCGAGACCTTCGACGACTTGTCGTGGCCTGATGCCGTGCCGGGCATCACGCCCGGCCAGTTTCTGCCGGCGGCGGCATTATCCAGCGTCACGCTGCAGGAGCCAAACAAGACCAGCGATCCCGACAAACACGACCAGTGGAGCGATGACGAAAAGGTTGAACCCGCCGGCGTCAGCTCCGCCCGCTGGGCCTACGTGCTCTTCCGGCAACCCGTGATGGTCGCGGTTCACGCCGACGAGATGCTCGCGGAGAACAGGCCGTAGCCATGGCAGACTTCAACTCCACTCAAGCCCAGCTAGCTGCCGCACGCACGGCCCATGACGCCGCGCAACTCGCCGCTTTGCAGGCAGCAGCACGCGCCCGTCAGGCCCAGGCGGCTTTCGATCTCGCGACCCGGCAAACCAGTTCACAGGACAAGGGTGCACAGAACCTGGCTCAACTTGCTGCGGCTGCCAAACAGGCTGCAGCCAGCCAGGCTGCTGCTCAGAATGCACTGCAGTCAGCACGCGCTAGCGTCGTGCAGGCCACCGCGGCCTTTGCTAACTTCAACACTCCTCAGGAGAGTGTTGCTCTTCTGAGCGACAGCTCGCCGTTCTTGCTTTTCCCGGTGCGCATCGAGACCCGCTTCCGCGCCGCACCAGTCACCACCCCGCCCCCAGGCATCGCAGTGGCCGCAGCGGCACCGGCAGCGGTCGCCGCACCGGCGCACCAGTTGCTGGTTCGCGTTTATCCCGACGATTGCTCGATCGACACCTTCGAACCGCTGTACTCGCAGTCAGAGCTCACCAATGTCAAAGCCTATTGGATGAACATCTGGCGGGACGGCGGCGTCGAGAACGATCAGCGTGGCGCATGGGCTAGCCTGGTCGCCGCTCAAGGCTCAGGACGCGCAGGCTGGCTGGTCGACAACTTTCAGCCCACCAATACGGCACTAACCAAGACCAACGCCACCGATGAAATTCTCGTTATCCCCACCACGACGCCATTGTCTGCAGCAGACTCCGCTGCAATCTCCACCTATTGGCAGAGTGTGTGGCTCGCAGACGACGATGCCGGAAAAATCGCCGCGGCCAATACGGCCCTGAGCGCAGCCGTGGGCGCGGCCCATGCCGCCGATCTCATCTCCGGTTACGCGCCGTTTAACCTCACCGACTCTCCCGCGAAACCCTTGACCAAGGCCAGCGTCGGACTCTCGGTAGCGTTCGTAGTATTTCCTGCCGATCCCGCCACCACGTTGCAATCGTGGTCGCAGGCGCCGCAGGTTCGCCAGTTTCCCGATCGCTTTGTCGTCCTGGGATTCAATGAAAACCCAACCACGAAGGTCCTCACGCAAACTCTGGAGGCTGTCGGCGGACCCGTGACCTTGCCGCTTTATACCGGCCCCGATCCTACAGTCGATCCGAAGACCGATCCCACGGCGGCCATTCATCCCGACGGCCCCGATCTCTTTGTTCCCGACGAATTGCAGTGGATGGTCGACTTCGATCGCGCTGTGGCTGCGGGAATGGCGCTGGCAATACCTCTCACCCCCGAGCAATACGCGGCGGGATTCACGCGCCTGCTGGTGCTCGGGATGCAACTCGGCACTGCTGCCGGCGACGGTCCGGCGGCGCTGCAGGAACTGCTAGCCCATCATCAGTGGAGCCGCAGCGGCTTCTTCTTGGTAGCCCAAGGCACTCCCGCACATAATGCGACTGGCGCTAGCGCCGGTGCTACTCCCGAAAACGACGCAGACGGAAGCTTTGATGACCGCAAGAATCGTCCGCTCTTTACGCCTGTCAGCGACGACACGCAGAAACGCGACGGCCAGTGGCTGGCGGAATATCTCGGGCTTGATCCCGCGTTCGTCGCAGGTGTGCATGGTAGCGGCGGAGTTGACCAGATGCAGGCCCGCGCCATGCAAACCGCGCTATGGCCTGCAACCTTCGGCTACTGGATGAATACGTTGTTCACTCCGAACCCGGGTACCACGTCGATCTTTCCGGATAACGTCATCGACGAGACCCGCGCGTTTTTCACTTCGTATGTCTCCGGCCGTGGCCCGCTTCCCGCCATCCGTATTGGGGGACAACCCTATGGCATTCTTCCAGTCACGGCTTTCTCGCGTATCCAGTGGTACCGGCAGGACGCTCGGTTCCGTATTGCTTTGTCACAGAACTTCCTCGGCGCACTCTATAACCTGTTGCGCAAAATTGATGTTGACTGGACGAATATGAGCCAGACTGCCGCCTTTGTCGGTGAGGCAGGCGATCCGCATCAGACGTTACTCGACATTCTCGCGCTGAACCCGTCGTCGGTTGAGTACTTCTCGCGTAACGCCGAGAGCCTGACCCAGCTATTCAACTTGGTGAACCGCTTCGCGATGGGCCCGATCTGGCTGACCGCACTGAACAAGCTCAACCTGGCGACGGAAGGGATTACGTTGCTCCGGAGCCTTGGCTACACCGGCACCGAATTGCCAGATCTGCTCAACCATTACTTCCTGACCGACAATCCGCAGATCACCACAATCATCGACGATCACGCCCTATCGGAGACGGCTCAGGTCCGTTTTTACACGGACGATAGACGTAACTACATTCAGTGGCTCATCGATGCGGCGTCAAATTCTCTGGATGCCTTGCGTGAGGAATCTGGCTTCACCGGCAACCAGAGTCCGCAGGCCCTGCTCTACCTTTGCCTGCGACATGCCCTGTTGCTCGGATATTATAACTCCAGTTATAACTTCCATCGCGACGCGGGATTTTTGTCCGCTGCTCAGCTGTTGTCGATGCGCACCGAGTCCAGCTTCGTGCACGTCGCCGAAGTGCCCGGCAGCAGCGAGAGCCGCTATGCCGCACTCTATAAGACCGAGAGCCGGATCACAGGCAGTCCCACGCTACTGGTGAGCGACTATATCCGTCAACAACTTACAGCCGCACCGGCGGCAGCCGACCTGTCGGCCCAGATTGCGGCGCTAAAGATTCTGGCGATTGCTTCGACCGCCGAGCTGGAACGCCTTTTCGCCGAACACGTGGACACGTGCTCCTATCGTTATGATTCCTGGCTACTTGGGCTGGTCAACCAGCACCTCAGTAGCCAGCGCGCCGCATCCGAACAAAAGGGGACCGGCCTTTATCTAGGTGCGTATGCCTGGATCGAAGCACTTCATCCGTCCACTGATCAGCTCGTTCCGGCTCAACTGCCGGCCACTCTTGCCGCGCAGTTTCCAGGCACCGCGCCATTGCTGACAGATGCGAAGAATGGCGGCTACATTCACGCTCCGTCGATTCCACACGCTGATGCTGCGGCTGTTCTCCGTGCAGGATTTATCGGTGCCCAGTCCAGCGGCACCGGCACCGGCCAGCTATCGGTCAATCTTTCTTCCGACCGGGTGCGCGTGGCTCTCTCGCTGATCGAAGGAATAAGAAATGGCCAGAGCCTGGGCGCGCTGCTGGGCTACCAGTTCGAACTTATCCTGCACGACGACTACACAAGCGTCGAAGTCGACAAGTTCATCTATCCTATACGCAAGGCATTTCCATTGGTTGCCGACGCCTTGGCATCCACCAAGACGGACGCCACGGTTCCTATCGAAGCCATCGAGGCGCGCAATGTAGTTGACGGAAAGAAGTTGGTTGACCAGATCAACACGAGCGGCCAAACCGCCTATCCGTGGGGAACCGCCGGTCTCCCCACGGCGAGCAGGCCTGAGCAGACCGCGCTGAATGGTGCGGCCGATGCGTTGCGCGATTCCTACGATGCGCTAGCCGACCTGGCGCTTGCCGAAGGTGTGTATCAAGCGGTGCAGGGAAACTATGATCGCGTCGCCAGCACCATCGCCGCGTACACGACGGGCAATTTTCCGCCGGAGCCCGGCATCGTTGACACAGCTCCTGCTGGCGTTGGCCTGACCCACCGATTTGGGATTCAGTTTCGCCCCGGGCTCGCTGCTCCCGTTGGCGCTACGCCTCGGGCGCAAGCAGAACCTGCCATCGACGATTGGCTCAGCGGAATGTTGCCGCCTCTCGATCACATCGCCTGCACCGTCGCCTGGAACGACCCCATCACGGCCGCGCCGCAATCGCATCCGGTAACGCTCGCCGATCTCGGCCTGCGACCCATCGATGCTCTCTATCTACTTAAACCCGACAACGTGCAAGCGATGGCCGAGCTTGACGACCGCATCCAGCGCTTTGTCGTCTCCAGCTGGAACCCGCGTCCCGATGCCACCGTGCAGATCCAGTACCTGACCGCGCCGGTAGGTGAGTTCAGCATGTTTGAAACGGCTTCTCTGGTGCGCAACCTGCGAGCGCTGCTCACGCAATCGCGACCGCTGCGGGCCAGCGACGTTCTACGCGCCAACGACGCCAGCCAGCAAGACAACTCCACCGTCTTCGTCGACCAGGCACGCATCACCACACCCTTGGCTAGCCTGACGTCGCTCGCGCCCGATACCGACGCGTTCGTTAACACCACGCTGGCACCGCTGCTGATCGACACCGTCACCAACCGAGCGCAGATCATTGCGAAGGTCGACACGTTTCTCGCCGACGCAGTGGCTTTAATGGAACGATCGGCGCGCTTGAATCTACCTTCTTCGGGATGGGGCTTCGCCTACGCCTGGCTGCATACGGCGTTTGCAGACGTTCTCGCGGCGGTCAATGTTCTGGTCGCCCGTTGGACTCAAAAGCTCAGCGACTTCACCAACGCCCTGAACGCCTACGACGCGCTCCCCGCTGGCACCAGCGACGCCGACCGTTTCGCAGCACTACAGACAGCAGAGATGCTGGTCAGCTCGCAACTCGACCCTCTGCCAGCGACTCCTGCGCTGTTGCGCTCAGCGCTGCCGGCCAAAGGAACGGCGATGCAGACTCGCCTTGGCCAATTCCACGCGATTCAAATCAGCGGAGGTACGTCGTTCGCCAACCTCTTCGCTTCTGTCAGTGCGCTTTCCACCGCGGAATTCGACTCCCAGCCCTTCGACATTTCGTCTGTTGGCGATGATGCGGTTACTGTGACCGAAGACATCTCACGCATCCTCACGAGCCAATTGTCGACGGCCAAGGCCCGCATCACCGCGGTCAATGCCCAGCTTACGACTACCGCGTCGGCTGCCTCTCCAGCTGATCAGGTCAGTGCCCTTACCGCCGCGGCGAAGGCGCTCCTCGGCGACGATTTCCAGATCGTCCCCGAGTTCACCGTCTCCGCCGCGCAAGGTGCTGAGTGGGCCAATGCCG
>Ga0209380_10001166_pt1 | contig 18087 bp, 14 predicted proteins | sample HubBroMetageWFT6_FD_188347 | JGI IMG/M metagenome (GOLD analysis project Ga0209380, IMG submission 188347) | Warmed and freeze-thawed soil microbial communities from the Hubbard Brook experimental Forest, New Hampshire - Hubbard Brook CCASE Soil... | ecosystem: Environmental > Terrestrial >...
TCCGCAGAAGCGTGCGGCGCAGAGCAAAGTGGTCAGCATGATCAGGCCAAACCCAAGTTGTACCGTCGTTGTACCGCGAGTTTCTGAGGAAATTCCCGTAACTCATTGATTAGATTTGGCGTCCCCGACGGGATTTGAACCCGTGTTACCGCCGTGAAAGGGCGATGTCCTAGGCCAGGCTAGACGACGGGGACGACTCTGGGGCAGGAATGCTGGCGAACTTTTGATGTTAGCAGTCGCCTTAGTCAGTGTCAAAAAGAGTCTTTCCAATATTTCCAATGCGGCAACTTAACTTCGAATGAAACATCGCCGAGATCTCAAAACAGTGCACGATTCGTAACCGCATACTCCGCGCATTACAATAGAGAGAAGGGGGCGCTCATCTCTTCCTCCTAACGTATGCCCGATCCCTTATACCTAAGCTTGTGGTTCCCCGATTTCTCCGGCCCGGCAATGCTGCCTCATATGTTTGCCGTGCTGCAGCAGTTCCCTTTCTCGGCACAGCGTCCTGGCATCACTTACGCCGCGGTGCAGCCGGTCTCGTGGAATGAAGCTAGTATTCTGGAACGTCGTTTCCTACCGGGTATTACGCCGGAAGAAGCGGTCGTGGTCGCCGCAGATCTTATTCACGACGACTATGCTTACATCTTTGACGCGTATTGGGACCTTTGGACGCCCGAGCACAACGGCAAGCAGTGGCTGCTCGTCCCGAGCCTCGTGAAGTTCATTGTGCAAGGCGAAGAATTCGACGATAGAGGTCATCAGGAGACGGGCAACATTGAGATCGATTTCGGTCTCGACTCACTGTTTGTCCAGGAAGGAATTGAACTCACGGAAGAAACTCAGGCCAAGATTCGCGACAATGTGGCAAAACTGGTGGAGTTCACCAAGAAGGCGGAGATGAATACGCGCGCCACTTCGCGCCGCCTGTGGTCGGAATCGGAAGAAAGCCTTCCGCAGAAGTTGATCGCCCGCCTGCAGAAAGTACAATAACCCACAGAGGGCACGGAGGAACGCAGAGTTTTTCAGCGTTCCTCTGTGATCTTCCGTGCCCTCCGTGGTTCAAATCTACTTCGTTCTTCCGCCCTCAACTTTCAACGTTTCAGCCGCTGCAGCTTGGGCCGCTGCCAGCCGCGCCGTCAATACTCTGAAGGGTGAGCACGACACGTAGTTCAAACCGGTGCGATAGCAGAACTCCACAGACGACGGTTCGCCGCCGTGTTCCCCGCAGATTCCCACCTTCAACGTCGGACGCGTCTTCCGCCCACGCTCCGTAGCCATCTTCACCAGTTGTCCAACGCCCTCCTGATCCAGTGCAGCGAACGGATCCTGCTTCAGGATGCCTTCGGCCAGATAGGTCGGAAGCACCTTGTTGACGTCGTCGCGTGAGAAACCGAAAGTGGTCTGGGTCAGATCGTTCGTACCGAACGAGAAGAACTCCGCTTCCTTGGCGATCTCGTCCGCCACCAGCGCTGCGCGCGGTAACTCGATCATGGTGCCAACCATGTACTCGACCTTCGTTCCCTTCTCTTTGAATACTTCATCCGCCACTCGCCGCACGATCGCCGCCTGATTCGCCATTTCCTTCACGGTTGCAACGAGTGGAATCATGACCTCGGGAAGCACCTTGATACCCTTCTTCGTGCAATCAACCGCAGCCTCGAAGATGGCTCTGGCTTGCATTTCGGTGATCTCGGGGTAGGTGATGCCAAGGCGGCATCCGCGATGTCCGAGCATGGGATTGAATTCGTGCAACTGCTCCACCCGCGCCAGCAGCGTCGGCAAAAGCTTTTTCAGATCCCCGACACCTTTCGCGCCGTAGTCGGAATATCGTTCTACCAGCGCCTTTTTTTCTTTCGCGTCGGCATGCGGGAGCGTGGCAATTTCGACCATCAGGTCTTCCCGACGCGGCAAGAACTCGTGCAGCGGCGGATCCAGCGTGCGGATCGTAACCGGCAATCCGTCCATGGCTTTGAAGACGCCGGCAAAGTCGGCACGCTGCATCGGCAGCAGTTTTTTCAGAGCAGCGCGACGGTCCTTTTCATTATTCGCTAGGATCATCGCGCGCATATGCGGAATCTTCTCTTCGCCGAAGAACATATGCTCGGTGCGGCAGAGTCCAATTCCCTCCGCTCCAAACGCCCGCGCCTGTACAGCGTCGCGAGGAATGTCTGCGTTCGCACGAACTTTCATCTTGCGATACGGATCTGCCCACTGCATGAACTTCTGCAACTCCGGATCGTCCGGGGAGGGATCCAGCGTATTCAGCTTTCCTTTGATCACACGGCCCGTGGTTCCGTCGAGCGAGATCCAGTCTCCCTCTTTGAACGTCTGCCCTTTCACTCGCATCTCGCGAGATTTTTCGTTGACATCGATATCGCCTGCTCCCGCCACGCAACACTTGCCCATGCCGCGGGTCACGACTGCGGCGTGACTCGTCATGCCACCTCGGGACGTGAGAATTCCTTTCGCGACTTCCATCCCATGAATGTCTTCTGGAGTCGTCTCGGCGCGTACAAGAATGACGGGCTTCTTTGTGGTATCGTGCCCGGCCATCTTGACCGCTTCATCCGCGGTAAACACAATTTGTCCGACGGCCGCTCCGGGCGAAGCTGGCAATCCGGTCGCGAGGACTTCCACCTTCGTGCTTTTCTCATCGAGACGCGGCACCAGGAAGTCATACAACTGGTTCGGTTCGACGCGGAAGATCGCTTCTTCCTTCGTGATCAGTCCTTCGTCCACCATCTGAATCGCAATCCGCACCGCGGCCAAGCCCGTGCGCTTGCCGTTGCGGGTTTGCAGCATGTAGAGCTTGCCGTCTTGAACCGTGAACTCGAAGTCCTGCACATCTTTGTAGTGCGTCTCCAGCCGGGTGGTGATTTCGCGGAGCTGATCGTAAGCCTCAGGAAGGATCTTCTGGAGTTCGAGAATCGGCACTGGCGTGCGCACGCCCGAAACCACATCCTCGCCCTGCGCGTTCATCAGAAACTCGCCATAGAATTCTTTGGTGCCAATCGCGGGATTCCGCGTGAAGCCCACGCCCGATCCACTGGTGTCGCCAAGATTCCCGAATACCATTGCCTGCACGTTGACTGCAGTGCCCAGCATGTCGTCGATGTTATTCATGCGGCGATAGTGTTTCGCCCGATCGTTCTGCCACGAGCGAAAGACGGCGTCGCGAGCCAAGACCAGCTGTTCGCGCGGGTCCTGCGGGAAATCGCGCTTGGTGTGCTTTTTCACGACCTTCTTATATTCGACGATCACTTCCTGGAGATCCTTCGCGGTCAGGTCGGTGTCGAGCTTGGTCTTCCGTTGCTTCTTTTTCGCATCGAACACTTCGTCGAACGCTGGTTTTTCGATTTCGAGCACGACGTTGCCAAACATCTGGATCAGACGTCGGTAGGAGTCGGCCGCAAAGCGCGGATTGTTGCTCCGCTTGGCCAGCGCTTCAACACTCTTGTCGTTCAACCCAAGATTGAGAATCGTGTCCATCATGCCCGGCATGGAGAACTTCGCGCCCGACCGCACGCTCACCAGCAGCGGATTCTCGCCCGTGCCAAGTTTCTGTCCCTGCAGTGCCTCGAGTTTGGCCAGCGCTTCGTCCATCTGCCGGTCAACTTCTTTCGACGTGCCGCCAGTTCGCATGTATTCCCGGCACGCCTCCGTCTGAATCGTGAAGCCAGGAGGAACCGGCAGCCCCGCGTTTGTCATCTCAGCCAAGCCCGCGCCCTTGCCCCCGAGCACGTCTTTCATCTTTCCATTGCCATCGGCCTTGCCACCGCCGAACGAGTAAACGTACTTTGTTGAGGACTGCTTGTTGGCAGTTTTGTTTTCTTGCACTTCAGCTTCAGGGAGAGTAATCGTCGCCATATATGAGTCCTTTGCCTCGAGGTTTGGAAATTGAGATTTAGATCTCTTCGTATTCCGGTGCGGGTGGCGCAGGCCTTAGAGCGATGCGAATTACAACCTCTTGCTCTTTGACGAGTCCTTAGACCCCGTGTATTTTTCTACGCTTTCCCTTCCGTCACGATCTCCGAAAAATCCGCAATGGTAGAAAATTCTTTCAACAATGTCCTCAGGAGCGCCAAACGATTCGAGCGCACCCGCTGATCCTCGACCATCACCATAACTTTGTCGAAGAACCGGTCGACCGGTTCCCGAGCCGTCGACAAAAGCCGCAGCGCATCGAGGTATTCTTTCTTGCTGCGATGTCCTTCTACTGTAACGCCTGCCGTCCCCATGTAAGCCATCAGAGTTTTCTCTTCATCGGCGGATTCCGGCAGATACTCAAACTTAGCTGCCGGCTCAATCCCCTTCTCCGCCGCCTGCCTCAGAATGTTTCGCATGCGCTTGCAAGCAGCGCCAATCGCTTGGAACTCCTGCATGTGCAAAACCTGTCTCACCGCCTCCGCCCGCTGCACCGCATCCACCACGTCTTCCGCATCCGCTCCCAGAACAGCTTTCACCACGTCATACGGATACCCACACACGTCTTTCAGATAGAACTCTAACCGCTCTCGAAAGAACGTCGACAGCGAATGGGAATACTTCTCTTCCCCAATGAATTTCTTTTCCGCCTCTGAACCCTTGTATCCCGACCGCGCGTCCCGCATCAATTCATCCAACCGTAACGACAACTTCTTTTCTGCGATGACCTTCACAATCGCGTTAGCCTGCCGCCGTAAGGCAAACGGATCTTTCGACCCGCTCGGCACCAGTCCAAGCGCGAACATTCCCGCGATCGTGTCCGCCTTGTCGCCTATCGAAAGGACCGCGCCCTCCATCGATCGCGGGACATCATCATCCGTTGACTCAGGTTTGTAATGGTCGTAAGTCGCGTCCGCGATGGCGAAACGCGTAGCCTCGGGCAATGTCGGATCGAGTTGCTGCACCCGCGCGTACAGTCCACCCACGATTCCCTGCAACTCCGTGAATTCCTTCACTAGCTCGGTGGTCAAATCAGTCTTCGACAGGCACGCCGCCTTATGAATCACTCCCGGCCGCACCGTGATCCCGCCCTGCTTCAGAATCTCGCTCAGCCAGCTGCACAACCGCTGCACGCGCTGAGTCTTGTCAAAGTAACTGCCAAGATCTTTCTGGAAGGTCACATGCTTCAGCAATTCCAGGCGTTCGAGTAAGGATTTCTTCTGATCGGTTTCCCAGAAGAATCGCGCGTCGTTGAAGCGAGCGCGCAACACGCGTTCGTTGCCGTGACGGATCAATCCCTGGGGATCGCTATCGGTATTGAGCACGGCCAGAAAATATGGTGCTAGTTTTCCGCTTGCGTCCTCCACGGCAAAATATTTCTGGTGATCGCGCATCACCGTCACCAGCACTTCTTCAGGGAGCGCAAGAAACTGAGGATCGAAACTTCCGAGAACGGCCGAGGGAAATTCGGTCAGATTCACAACGGTGTCCAGCAGTGCCGCATCCTCGCGCCAGCGTGCACCCGGAACAGTTCGCGTCGCCGCATCGAGCGCTTCGCGAATCTGATGCTCGCGTTCCGCCCGTCCCAAAACCTTGGCGGCGCGCAAAGAATCCACATAAGCTACGCCAGCCCGAGGAATCGTTACTTCGGAATCCGACAAATTCCGATGCCCACGAGACGTCTTCCCTGCCCGGATCCCGTCAAACTCGAGCGGAATGGCTTCACTGTCGAGCATCGCGACCAACCAGCGCACCGGGCGGACGAAGCGTTCGTTCGGTTTTTGCCAGTACATGTTCTTGGGCCAGTAAATTTTCGAGAGCTCTTTGGGCAGCGCTTCGCAGAGAATCTCGCCCGCGCTTCGGCCCTTTTTCGTGATATTCGCCGCCAGGTACTCGCCCTTCGGAGTGTTGACTTTTTTCAGCTGCGTCACATCGACGCCAGCCTTTTTGGCAAAGTGGTGAGCCGGCGGCGTCGGCTGACCATCTTTATACGCGTCGCTCACCGAAGGTCCGTTGATCTGTTCAGTCACATCGGCCTGCGAAGCGGCGATACCGTGCGCCATGACCGCCAGCCGCCGCGGCGAATCAAACGCTTCGACTGCACTGCCAGACAGCCGCTCGCGGCTCAGAAGGGCCGAGACACGCTCCCGCAACTCCCGGGACGCCGCTTCGATCATCCGCGCCGGAATCTCTTCGCAACCGATCTCTAGTAGAAAATCTGGCATGCCTTCAAACCATCTAGTCTTTCAAAAGTTCGTATTTTGCGATGTGATGCAAATCACAATTTGCCGCAGGTCGCCCAAAGTGGGAGGCCGTCAGCCTACCGGGGACAGTGTCTGTTTTCTCGCCTTCGGCTTCTTCTCGCGGGAAGGCTCAGACCCGTCGGACTTCTCCGGAAGGACAGCACCGTCATTCTCCTGCTGCTTTTGTTTCTGCTGATCGACCCAGGCCTTCGCTATCCCAACGGCCAGACCCCGCACTCGCGCAATCACGCCCACGCGCTCAGTCACCGAAATTGCGCCGCGGGCGTCCAGAATGTTGAAAAGATGCGAGCATTTCAAACAAAGGTCGTAAGCGGCCAGCAGCGGAAACCGAACTCGATCCCCAGGATGCCCCGTCCTTGTCTCTCCGTTTTCTGGAGAGCCAGGACGAGGACTTTGATCCTTGCTCAGTTCCGCATCCTGTTCCAACAAGCTCTTGCACTCGGCCTCATACAATTCAAAATGCTTCCACGCCTTTTCGACATCGGCCAACTCGAAGTTGTAAACGGAAAACTGCTGCTCATCCGCCAGACGCACGTCGCCGTATTTCACGACGCTTCCTGTCTCCGGATCGCGGGCCCAAACAATGTCATAAATCGAATCCACATCTTGCAGGAACGCACCAATGCGCTCAAGCCCGTAAGTCAGTTCCACGGAAATCGGAAACAGGTCTACTCCGCCGCATTGTTGGAAGTATGTGAACTGCGTGATCTCTAGTCCGTCGAGCATCACTTGCCAGCCCACGCCCCACGCGCTCAGCGTCGGAGCTTCCCAGTTATCCTCTTCAAACTTGATGTCGTGCTGACGCAAGTCAATCCCAATCGCGCTCAGCGACTCCAAGTACAACTGCTGCACGTTCACCGGAGGTGGCTTCAAGATCACCTGCAACTGCATGTGTTTGAACAGCCGGTTCGGATTTTCCCCATACCGTCCATCCGCGGGACGCCGCGACGGCTGCACGTACGCGACTCGATAAGACTTCGGGCCCAGCACGCGCAGAAATGTCTCCGGGGACATGGTCCCCGCCCCAACTTCAACGTCGTAAGGCTGCTGTAGCACGCAACCGCGCTCCGCCCAGAATGCCTGCAGGCGCAAGATGAGTTCTTGAAAAGTCAGCGGATTGGAGGATAAATTCACAGATTCAGCTCTTGACTCTTAGCGTTTGGCTTGTAGCGCAAAACCCCAGAATACGATTGGTCACTGGAACTCGGACGGCGCAGCCGGAGTCTTTAGGTTGATCTCTGATTGTAATGGAAACGGTTGCACGCCGTCAGCTAGCCGCTCCGAAGTACCTTCAAAATCCGCCCTTCTCCAACATTCCCGCCGTCACCAACTTCTTCTCAATGTGCCGCTGCAAGATTTGGATCAGGAATTTCCGCAGGTCGGCCCCTTGCGCCTTCGGCCACGGCATTCCGGCAAAGCTGTCGACGGGGGCCCGAAACATCTGTGCGGCCAGCGTTCGCGATTCAGTAGAAATCTCCGACGAGGCCAGTCGTTTGTCCTCAAAACACATCAGTCCATCCGCCAGCGCGTGAAAATAAGCGCGGCTGCCGTTCAGGCTGCGTCCGCAAACAATGCACTCCGTCAGTTCCGGCAGGAACCCGACCAGTCGCGTCAGCCATAAGTCGAAATACGTGACCGGCATCCAAATCTCGGGGCCCGTCACGACATGTAGCACTGAGAGGGTCAGCCGGAAGATCGCGTCGTTGGCCTCGCGATCGGGCAGAAGCTCGTCTAGCAATTCGGCGATGTGCCCCAAGGCCACCGCCCGCGCATAACTGACTTCCGATGCCATGGGAGATTCCAGAACCTCGCATGCATCCAGCCGCGTTAGTTCCTGACCTTCGCGGACGTCGTACAACGCACGGACGTACGTCAGAGGCTCCAGTGCCCCTCCGAACCGCCGCTTCGATTTTTTGGCCGATCGCGCCACGCCACGCACCTTCCCCTCTGTGCGCGTGAATAGTGTGACCAGCAGATCGGCCTCACGCAACGGATAGCTGCGCAGCACGATCGCTTCTGACTCTCTCAAGGCCATGGGAATTCGATGATGAAGGCTCGATTTTAGTGGAAGCGGCTTTTTAACGTCAGCGCCGGCGTTTGAACAGCATCGCGACCTCACTCTACGCAGCCAATTCGCCTTTCGATATACTCTCAGGAACGTGAAAACAACTATTTCGGTTCTTCTGATCATCCTTCTCTGCGCGACGACGCTCTTCGCCCAGGAAACGTCCTTCGGTCGCGTCGAGGTGCCCGACGCCAAAGGAAGGCAAGTCAAGGCCGTCCTGACGTTTAGCGACGACCATAAGGCGGTCGAGGTACAGCCCACCAAGGGTGCCTCCATAAGCATCCCGTATGGTGAAATCGATAAATTCTCTTACGAATACACCAAGAAACACCGCATTAACGAGGAGTCCATCTTTTCGGCTGCAGTTGGAGTCGGCGCCATTGTCATGTTGACCAAGTCCAAGAGTCACTGGCTTCAGATCGATTACCACAAGGACGAAGTGCCCAGAAACTTTGTTCTCCGCATGGACAAGCACGACTACTTGCGCATTCTGGACGCGGTGAAGACCCATACCGGAAAAGACGCGGAGATCCTGGGGAACGCGGATAAGCGATAGAGGAGCCACGCCAGGATGGGTACCTGGCGCGATCGCAGCCCTCCTTTGCTGGCCGTCGAGCTAGTTTGCCGCCGCGGTGTTAACGGCCGCCGGATCCAACTGAAGGTCGAGCCAATAAGCTGGATGAGGCGGCGGTGGAAAAGGGGTTTCTTTCTTGATATGCGATCCGTGCAACTCTCGGAGTATGCACATGGCCATCGCGGTGGGATGGCGCGGCCACGCATCTTCCGTACCGCCGTCTTTCGCCACCTGGACCACAAGCTCAAACTTTCCCTGATCGTCATTCGAACTCTGCGCGCACTGCCGCATCAGCGGCAGCATAGCTTGCTCCATGTTCTTCTGGTACTGGGCGCCTCCCTCACTTTGCAGGTTAGCGGCGGCTTCTTGAAGAATCCCTCGGGAGCGGGCTTCGGCGGGAGCGATTTGAGTGGCCCATGTCTTGTTCTGATTGAAATAAACCTCCGTGGTCCACGCTTGCTTGTCCCAGCTGTCGCCGATCCGTTTAAAGGCGCTGTCTGCCACTACCGAATCTTTTGATTTTGTAGCCATCAAGGCAAGCCGGTTCAAGTTCGCAACTGACACGCCGTATTGCTTCTCCAATAGCGCGTATCCCTTCTGAAGCCGCGGCCACGACAGTCGCCCGAACTCGGGTTCATTGCACGCGCAAACGATTTTCGCGCCAATCTGGAAGTAAAGAATATCTCCAGCATCTCCTCCGACGCGGTCCGCACTCTGCTCGGCGAATTTGGCTGCATCACCGTCCTCGCCATTCCACTGTGGCATGAGGGAGTACGCGTGCGCGCGATAGTAATAGTAATAACCCGGCTCGGAGGCGATTGCGCGTTCGACCAACTCCTCGACCTTCCTCCGATCCCATCCTTCCCCCAACGCTACGCTCTGCATGGCGTAATACCATTCCGGACACTTGCGGGGCAAAGCGGAGGCCTCATCGAGGGTCGCCTTCGCCTGTTCCAGACGCTGGCCAAACAGCTTCCACCCGCTGTTGGTCACCGTATCTCCCGTCTCACCCCCACGAGCGTCCCAGGCATAGTCGATATAGGCTTGGGCCAGCACAACACGCGCGGTGATGGAATTTGGCGTTGCTGCCACCCAACTCTGCACCGGTTTCAGATGATCTTTCCAGTCTTGCTGAGAGGGATGGCCCTGCAGGTCGTTGATCGCCCAATAGAACTCGTGAATCTTCCACATTCCTCCGGCAGCCGTTCCTTGCTAGATCGCTCCGAGTCAGCAATGCAGTTCAGTTCCTTGAATTTCTCCTGTTCGAGCAGTTGTCGGATGAAGGCTCCGTGTAACTCGAGAAACAGCATGTCGTTGCTGCCAGCAGAATCAGGTTCCGCGGTCGCACAAGCGTTTGGACGGCTTTTTTCCTGGTCCGCAATGGCGAGTCCGTGTGCGAAGGATGAATGGTCGCGAGCAGCATGACCACGCTGCCGACCCAGGTTGCAGTTCTATGAATTCTGGGGGGGCGAGAAGTACACACACCCTGGACGCGGAAAAGACATGCCATCTTGGACTCCCGCTGCGTTACGAATGAGCAACGTCCGATGCTATCAATCACTGGATGGATGTCGAGATCACCTAGGTATTGCGCGAAGAGTTGTCGATAGCCTTGATCTTGTGCGTGTAGTGCACCCTATTCCGCACCTGCAACGGACGGCATGAATTCCCAGGCACGACCCCCCTGCATCGAATCGGCGGCGGACTTCCGGAGGTCCCAACTTGCGACTCAAAAATAAGAATGCGCGCGCCCCTGCCAGGACGCGCGCATTCTGATTCAGTCGAAGCCAGCAGCTAAAAGCGCTTATCTGCCGAAGTACTTGGCGTTGCGCTCGGTGAAGGCGTTCCACTTCTCCGGCAGGTCATCGAGGGCAAAGATGGCCGAGACCGGGCACACCGGAACGCAGGCGCCACAATCAATACACTCCACCGGATCGATATAAAGCAACTCCTCGGTCGCGTACGCGGGTTCATCTTTCTTGGGATGAATGCAGTCCACCGGACACGCATCCACGCATGCAGTGTCTTTAGTGCCGATGCACGGCTCAGCAATTACGTAGGTCATAAGGGTGTCAATCTCCTGAGAGTCTCCGCTTATATTTTACTACCGCGACAGTTTGTGACCGCACATTCTAGCAAGAAATGCGGTAGCGGTACAGCGTTCGAGTCGAAAGTGTCGAAAGTCGAGTTCTGCCTTTGCGCCCGTCCCAGGCGGCCCGGATGTACGACCTTCATCACGAAAGTAACCTAGCGTTTGCACATTAAAATGCGCCAATAAAGTACGCACAGCGCTTCTCTAAGCGGGCGCTTCGAAGGCTCCGTCTCGGTTTTCCCTCATCACCGACGACAACGACTTCCAGCTTGAACAGGCCGCCTCGTCCCAATCGGCCGCTTTAAAGCTCGGGGCGGGAGTCCAGATCATCTATTCCGGAAACGATGCCGTACAACAGACCCAACAGATTCTAGGTTTCATCCAGGACCCAGCGAAGCGCCCCGATGCAATTTTGGCAGAACCAGTCGGCACCGCCATGGCCCAAATCGCCAAAGCGGCGGTCGGCGCTGGCATTGCCTGGGGAATCATAAACACCGACGTGGATTACCTTTCGGATCTGCGGCGACACGCCCTGGTGCCAGTCTTCACCGTCCTGTCGGATCATGAAACGATCGGAAAAATTCAAGGCCAGCCGGTTGCCGCGCTCCTCAGTGACCAGGGATGCGTCCTGTCTCTCGAAGGCCCCTCCGTACGGGACCTCGCCAAAGTTCGCACCAAAGGGATGCTCGCGGCCAAGCCCCCTCAAATCGTTGTGAAAACGCTCAAGGGCGATTGGACGCAGAACAGCGGTTACCACGCCGTTGAGTCTTGGCTGTCGCTGACGACGTCGCGGCAACTCAAACGTCAGCGGACAGAATGATGACATGGCCTTCGGAGCACGCCGCGCATTTGAGGAACTCTCGGACGCGCAAAAGATGGCTTCGTCTTCCCTTTACCGGATGCGACGGTGTTGCCCGATTTGGACAAGAATGGGTTCGACAGGGACGGCTGGCGGCGACCGTCATCTCTCCTCGTCCCTGATGGGAGATGCGATGCAGTTGCTGGTTTCCGCCATAATCGCCGGTTCGCAGCCTCCCGAACGCACTCTGGTAGCTCCAGGTTCCTCCCTGATCTGAAAGACCTGCAAAAGATACGATCCCGGGCCGCTCAAGCACGGTAACGACGCAGCCTAAAACGTGTAGGGTTCCGACCGACACCAAAGAAAAACGGGGCTGTCAGCTTGATGCCGCCAGCCCCGTTTTTACGACTTTAGAGTCCGGGGTCGTTACCGGTGTCCGCCCCCATGCGATCCGCCACCTCCGTGGAAACCACCTCCCCCGTGATAACCACCGCCGCCTCGGACTTCACCTCCACCGTGATATTCTCCGCGTCCAGCGAAGCCGCCTCGAGCATATCCGTGCTCGTAACCGCCGCGCACGTAGCCCCGTCCGTAACCCGAGCCTCGGCCGTAGTATCCAGCGCGGCCGTAGTATCCGCCATGGCCCCAGCCCCAGTGATACCAAGGTCCGGCGCCGATGAAAACTCCGCCCGCAAACCACTGTGGACCATAATACCCATACGGCGCGCAAGCATAGGGATAATACGAGTAATACCCGTACGAACAGACCGGCGGCGAATCAGCGTCGGCCGGCTCGTCATAATAGCCCGGTCGGGCTCCGACCGAGATTCCCACTCCAACCTGCGCCTGCGAATACGCAAGCGGTAACATCAGCACTGCCAGCAATGCAACATACTTGAGATAACGCATATAGACCCCCTTTGCTCCAGACCCTCCGAATCACTGTTAGCTTCGGAAACCGTCCAAAGACTGGCGTCTTGTGGGTGCCTTTGACCGTCCCACCGACCACTGGTCTCTACTTATTTGAACGCGGGTCCGATCGAAAAGTTGCTATTTGGGCAGTGGCTCATTTCAGCCATCCCGGTTGAATTCAACCACTTAGGAGGATAACTAACAACACACCATCGAGCAGAGAGAGGCTTTGGCAGGATGACTTTTTTGGTCGCTGAAGACTGGCCTAAGCCTAAGCTCCGACCAGTTCTTTCTTCTCGCTCGGCTCGTATTCCACGATGTATCCCGCGACCGCGCTGGCTGCAACCGTGAAAGGGGAGGCCAGGTACATTTGTCCGGGCCCGCTTCGGCCGGGGAAATTCCGGTTTTGTGCGCTGATCACCACCTGGTCGGCGCGCGTCGAAACTCCCGGGCCGGCGTTGATGCAGGCTCCGCAACTGGGCTCGATCACCTGAGCACCCGCCTTTTGGAAAATGTCAACGTAGCCTTTGCGCAGGCAATATTCCCGGGTCTCTTGCGATCCGAACTGAATGTAAAACTTCACAGACTCAGCCACTTGCTTTCCCCGCTTGAGCGCATCGGCAAGCACGGCCGCGTACATGTCCATATCTTCGTTCTTGCCCGCGGTGCAGGTGCCGCCATAAGCGATCTCGACTGGGATCGGTGTATTCAGGTCGCGGACATATTTGCCATTCCCCGGATCGCCAGGCGTGGCCACCATCGGGGTAATCTCAGCCGCGTCGAGTTCGATCACATGCGCGTACTGCGCATCGCGATCACTATAGAGTCCGTCGATCATGGCCTCGGCTTTCTTGCGGTCCACGGCGCGTCGCTCGACCAGAAAGTCCACCGCTTTTTTGTCGGGAGCGACGATGCCGGTGAACCCGCCAATTTCCGCCGCCATGTTCGTCATGGTAGCGCGCTCGTCGACGCTCAACGCCTCAATTGCCTCACCTGCATATTCCATGACCCTGGCGAGTGCCTTGCCGCTTCTCACATAATCCAGGCTGAGGATTTTCAAGATAAAATCTTTCGCGGTCACGTTCGGATGCTTCTTGCCGCGAATCACGATCCTCACCGACTCGGGAACCTTGACCCGCACATCTTTCGTGATCCAGGAATTGAATACGTCGGTTGTTCCGATGCCGAAGGCCACGCAGCCAATTGCTCCCACGTGCGGCGTGTGCGAGTCCGAACCAATATTCAATTGCCCCGGCAGCGCGTAGCTTTCAAGCACAATCGAGTGGCAGATCCCTTCCGATCCCTTGCGGTCTTTCAATTCGCCGTGCAATCGAATGCCCTGTTTCTCGGCGAAATCCTGCTGCTTGAGTTTGAGCTGCGTTGCCAGATCCAGCAATCCAAGTTTCTTCTTCTCTTCAGAAATCACTTCATCAAGAAAAGTCAGGTGGTCACGGAAAAATAGGATGCTTGACGGATCGTTGACCTTCGCATCTTTGCCCACGTATCGCTCAAAAAAAATCGCCGCCATAGGCGTGACGTATTCATGGCTGAAGCGTAGATCGGCCTGCGCAAATCCCGTATCGCCCGGCTTGACCGACGGTACGCCGACTTCGGCCTTCTCATTGAGCATGTGACGCGCGAAAATCTTCTCCGCCAGAGTCATCGGCGAGGTCTTGTAACGACGCGTCTGGCCAACCATGCTTAATTCGAACTTTCGCTCGATCGGTGGCAGAAACACTTTGCCCTGCATCCGCGCCACATTGAACGGAAAAAGCCCGCCATATTCGATCACTTGTCGCGTGATCTCATCTTCACCTGCGGTGAATTCGCTCAGCGAGATCTCGTCTCCATGGCGAATGCGGTCGATTAGCGAGAAGTTCGTCGAAGTCAGCAGCCCCAAGTTCTGGCAATTCTGCTTGTAAATGCGCTCGATGTTTTCCGCAATCACTACGCCAATGCCCGCGCACATCTCGGCATAAGGAGACTGCTCCCGGCTCGACCCCTTCCCGCGCCGCTTTCCGCTCACCGCGGCCACGAATCCGCCGCGCTTTACATCCCCGCGCCCGATCGGTGTGAGGTTGCCGCACTTTAATCCCAGGTACGGAATCTCGCCCAGCGTCTCGTCAAAATAAAAGCAATAGTGCGCCGGAGTAATCTCGTCGGTCGAAATGTCGTCGCGCAACTTAGGATTATTGGCTGGATTCGCCGTATCCCATGGCAGGTCTTCGCCCGCGAGTTGCCGCTTAATCAGTTCCGGATCTTCGGTGAGAAAAAGAATGCGTCCCGGCAACCGGACTTTATCAGGCCGCTTTTCGATTTTGCGTTCCAGCAGTGAATTGATCACGGTCAACCTGACGTGCTCTTGAATCGGCCACCGCCCGGAGCGGTGCGGGCCGGCGTCCCCACAGCCTCATTGTAACAAGGCCAACTGAAATCGATCCGGTCGACATCATACGCGGATAGCGGAATGAGCCCCTGCGGCAGCGTTTCTTGGCGTCATTCGCGACAGTTCTTAGCGAGCTTCGCGGTAAGAATTCAGAGTCTAAGCAAAGCTTAAAACTACCTATCTAGCGGTGCCCATGTGCAGCTTTGTCAAATTTTTCCCCCGCCGGGATGGCCACAGCCAACCGGTTCTCTTTCGGGGCAAGAGGGCATGTGGCATACGGAGTCACCGCGCACGGAGGATTGTAGGCGCGATTGAAATCGACGAGGACATGTCCATTTTCCACCGGACCGCTATCAAGAAAGCGGCCTCCCGGATAAGTATCGTTCTTCGCCGTCAGATCGTTAAACACGAAGAACAGACCCGTTTCCGCATCGCCCCCTAGGGCCGTCAGTGTCAACTCCGCTCCGTTCATCTTGAACCTCACGACACCCGGGATCGCCTGTGCTGTAACGTCTCCCAGCACATTGGGAATTTCTACCGTCTTCTTTCCGTCAGCCGGAACCCACTTCGCCGCAATGCGGTAATTCATGTCCAGGGGATAGAACATCATCCCTTTGAAATTGCGAGCGGCCACGCTCTCTGTGTCGCGAACGCGAATCCCCACGCGTTCACCCCGCACGATGACATGAAATCGCAAAGTTCCCATCTCAACGTTCGAAACGTTCTTGGAGGTGTCGGGATCGAGCTTGGCTGTGGTCACCCCTTTGCCCTCGATCGTGGCCTTGGATTCCGGCAGAAGCTTGAGAATAACGTCCTTCCCGTTGAGATCGAATTCTCCCGCATGGGTTGGACCTTTTGGGAACACGATTTGGCTGGCAGGATCGCTTCCGAAAGCGTTCGCACCCGGTTTGAGCCAGAACAAGCCGGCGAGGGATAACCAATTTTCCTTCAAATCGGCAGTCTGCTCGGCCTTCCATTTCTCGAACGACTGTACATAAGCGGCATCGGGGGCCTCTGTCGGCGTGACTCCTAAAGCGACCAAGGCCGAAGATAGCAGCGCGACCGCGAGTAGAGAGATTGGCCTCTGGTTCATCTTCATTGTTGCCCTCCGCCCACTCCCGTCGGCTTCGATGTCGACTATCGCTTGTATTCGCTGGGCTCCGGCAAAGGAACTAACCCCCGTCCGGCAAAGATTTCCTGGAACTCGTGCACCAACGCGTCGTGCACCAGGCCATTCGAAGCCAGCGTCTCGCGGCTGTCGAGTTCAAACGGAGATCCGTCGAAGCGGCTGACTTTGCCGCCAGCCTCTTCCAGAATTAGCACTCCCGCGGCCGTATCCCAGGGATTGAGATTGAACTCCCAGAAGCCGTCGAAGCGCCCGCTCGCTACATTACACAGATCGAGCGCAGCCGATCCCGCACGCCGCACTCCGTGAGTGCGCAAAGTGATCTGATGGTAGAAATAAATGTTCGGATTCTGGTGCCGCTTGTGGCTGGGAAAACCGGTCGCCACCAGGCATTCCTTCAACTGCGCGATCCTCGACACATGGATCGGCTTACCGTTAACGTGCGCGCCTCCGCCCCGCTCCGCCGTGAAAAGTTCATCGCGGGTAGGATCGTATACAACCCCAGCCACCCGGCTTCCCTGCCCCGGCCCTTGATGCTCCAACGCCAACGACACGCCAAACACCGGATATCCGTGGGCGAAATTCGTGGTGCCATCCAGCGGATCAACATACCACCGGTAGTCGCCGCCCTGATCGTTCAGCCCTTGCTCCTCGCCCAGCACATCATGCGATGGAAACTGCTTGCTGATGCGCTCACGGATCAGAACTTCGGACGCGCGATCGGCCGCGGTCACGAGATCGGCGTCTCCCTTGTACTCAATCTTCAGCCCTTCGTGGAAATACTGCAGCAGCAGCGCACCCGCCTCGCGAGCGATGGCTGACATCGCGGGCAGAAAACTCTCATTGGGAGTACTGGGCACGGGTCTTGGGTATTCGGTCTTAGGTGTCAGGTGTCAGGTCTTCGCCAAAACGAACCGTTCGTAAAATGACAGTCAACTTATACCTTGAGGCCGAAGACCCTAGCAGCTATCGTTTCTTCCCGCCATCTTCGGCGATGTACATGATCTCGTGCTTAAAGATGAACAGGTTTGGCGCGCCCTCGCGCGTCAGGCGCACCATGTTCTTATCGTAGTATTCGATCCACCCGTGAACCACTTGGCCGTCCATGAGCTTGACCGAGACAGACTTCTGCTTCTCTCCAAGCGCTTTTAGAAAAGCAGCCTCTTCGAAGGTATCTTCCGGAGGAGGTGTGCGGCCGCGTTTGGCGGCATTCGGATTCCCCTGGGGAGCGCGGAACGACATGAAGGCATTGTACACAAATCCTGATGTCGTACGGTTGAGCCTCAGGTGCTCCTTCGACGGTATGGCAAACGACGAACACTGCGCAGATCGACGATGCAGTGGCCGGAATTCGCTATTTTCCCGGGTCGTGCTATGCACCGACATATTTTCCTCTCGCTGCAGATCCCGCCGTGAGATCTAGCCCCGTTTCGGCCCTCGGCAACCGTAAGGGAAGTCACCAATGAATGCACAAAGAAAAAGCCCCCAGACCGAGCAGGTCCGGTGGCCGAGGTTGAGAAGCGTCCGCGACTAGAACACGAAGCGCAGACCAAATTCGATCTGGCGCTGCGCGCCGAGACCGTAGACTCCCGTGCCGTTCCTTAAGTTGCGCGCTTCAAATTCGAACCCTATGTGTAGGACCAACGAAATGCGGTGAGATCAAGACAAAAATACGGAGTCTCGACCCGCCTGTTCTGAAGCCTGGGTGGGCCGCCGGTTTGTCTCTCTCGAACCCATCCAGGACCTTCCACGTGTTCCAACCTCCAGAAAATCATATAAATCCAAAGGGCAATCTCCAATTTAGAGGAATCCATCCGATTTTGCGTTAAGACAAAACACTGAAACTAAATGTTTTATAAACAATATGTTTTGGAGTTCGAGTTGCACATCAGTGTTGTTCCGGTGAATTGTTCTGTCAACGACCCTGCACTCGGACGATCAG
>Ga0209380_10001169_pt1 | contig 18077 bp, 12 predicted proteins | sample HubBroMetageWFT6_FD_188347 | JGI IMG/M metagenome (GOLD analysis project Ga0209380, IMG submission 188347) | Warmed and freeze-thawed soil microbial communities from the Hubbard Brook experimental Forest, New Hampshire - Hubbard Brook CCASE Soil... | ecosystem: Environmental > Terrestrial >...
AAGGTTAGGAGACAACGATGTTCGGATACGGAATAATCGGTACGTTGGTGATTATTTGCTTGATTATTTATATCGTAAAGCGAGTCTAAGGAAACTTCAAGACGAACATTCGCAACCGTGCAGGATGGGACTGCGCCGCCTCTATCTCGGCGTCATGGTGGGTATATGTTGCATAAGACAAGTAAGAAAGAATCCGGCAACGCGACACGTGCCAGCGTCAAGAAGGAAATGGCGAAGCCACGCATGGCCAGGTCCGCAAGAATAGCGGAACTGAAATTAGATACTGCGCGAATTCCAGAACACCCGAGTACCACCATGCCCGGAACCGTCAAGAAAATTATCCCGTCTCCACGTCCGAGCCAGCCAGAAAAAGCACAGATTGCTATTGACGCGGCCGACCAACGGCATCGAGATCTCCGTTTTGAGAATACACTAACAGATGAACATGGCGATGATGTGAAGCTCAAAAAGGGTGCCCACATCGAGGTTACCGTGACAGCCGAACCAAAGACGTAACCGCTACAATTAACGAAATCGCCGCCCGACTCGGACTGAGACAGTCGGCCTAGGCCTTGATAGCCACAATTCATATTAGCCAAATAGCTAGGGCAGTGTTCCGGACTACCAGAGCAATAAACGGGACCAATGGAGAAGACCGCAGATGACGACAAGCTTAATTCCACATCCGCTCATCGTTTCGCGAAACTAGTGGCTCGCCGAGCGGAATGAACTTCTGGCGCATGAAAAGGAACTCACCAAGCACTACGACCGCGTGAATGCCGAACGGCGTCGGCTTCCCATGGTGAAGATCGAAAAGGACTATTTCTTCGAAGGCCCGAATGGGAGACAAACTCTCAAGGACCTCTTCGAGGGCCGCCCCCAACTCATCGTCTATCACTTCATGTTCGACCCAACATGGGACAAGGGGTGCACAGGCTGCACGGGTTTGGTGGACGCTTTGGGCGATTTGTCGTTATTAAAGAAACGCGACACGACGTTCGTGGTGGTTTCTCGGGCCCCGCTGGCCAAGCTCGATGCCTATAAAGCGCAAAAAGGATGGAGCATCGCGTGGTTTTCCTCGTTTGGCAGCGATTTCAATTACGATTTTCACGTGACGCTCGACCCGAAGGTCGCGCCCGCCGAATACAACTATCGGAACAAGGTTGAGATGGCAGCAGCGGTGGGCCACCCGGTCCTTATGGAGGGTGAGGAGCACGGCCTAAGCGTCTTCTTCCGGCTCGACGACGACATTTTCCACACGTACTCGGCGTTCGCGCGCGGCACCGAATCGCTCACGGACGCTTATCGCCTCCTCGACACGACGCCATATGGGTGGCAGCAGGACATTGAGGACTCGCCCCCCGGTTGGCCTCAGATGCCGACCTACGCATAGGTCGAGACAAAACTGACTATCGACAGACCAGCGCTCCGATGCTGGAGACGCTACCCTTCGCGCATAATTGGTTCCTGATCCCCAGATTCGATTCCTGATGTCCTCGGTACGGCGAACATATGGTCCTACCGGGTTACTGCGTCGGGTCAAAAATGTTCAAGTTCCGTACCCGATCCGGATAGCGCCTGATAAACGGGATCGCGTCCCAGGTTATAGGCAATGAGGGTCAGCCACAGCCGCACCTCGTTCGACCGGAACCGTTGACAACTGAGCCGTGTCATCTTCACTGCCTGCTTTCCTTCTTTGATCCATTGCTCCGCCGTGCCCCGCTTATTGTAGAACCGCACGACCGCACGGCTCGGCAGCTCCAGGTTGGTGACGATGAAGCCCACAAGGAGAAATAGCTCCCCGGCGTGAAACTCGACCTTCGCCACGACCCGACGCGCCGTCCTCCAACCAGCCTTTAGAGCGATTCTCGCTCGCTCCCACCGTGCTAATTCAACCCGGTCAAGTCAGCGCCCAAGGGGGAAAAGAGCAATTTAATTGCCTATTTTTGAACCGTATTTTCCACAACAGGAAAAAAACCACGTTTGCGCGCTCAGCCAGTTTAGCATTGGCTATTGAAACTAAATAACTTACGGGGGCCTAAAACGGCTCTTTTGGCGGATATTGGAACAACATATGCTTCTGACGGGATGGACGTCCTTGAACAAACTCTTATGCCTACTCCCCACAATTATGACCCAATCCGCGCTTGAACAAAAAAATAACCCCGGCTCCCAGGTGGCTGTCGTTGCCTACCAATCACCGTGGATGGATGATGAACTGCGCATCTTTCGTAAGACAGTTCGTCGGTTCATCCAAGAACAATTTGTGCCCCACCAAGCCCGCTGGCGCGAACAGCACCACCCTGACCCCGAAGCTTGGATGGAGATGGGCAAGGTGGGCATCTTGCTCCCCGACTTTCCTCAAGAATATGGCGGGGGAGGCGGCACATTTGCCCATGAAACCGTCGTAAACGAGGAGCTCGCGTTCGCGGGAGTTCACTTTGGTTGCAGTATCCAAAGTATTGTCGGTCACTACATCCTTTCGTACGGCACCGAGGAACAGAAACGCAACTGGCTTCCGCGCATGGGCCGTGGCGAATTAGTTGCCGCCATCGCGATGACGGAACCCTCGGCGGGCTCCGATCTGGCGGGGATTAAAACGATCGCTCGCCGTGCGGGCGATTACTACGTCATTAATGGATCCAAGACTTTCATTACGAATGCTTTCCACGCCAGCCTTGTATGCGTCGCGGTGAAGACCGATCCAAAAGAATCCGGTCTGAAAGGCATCTCTCTCATCGTCGTGGAATCGAAGAATCTTCCGGGGTATCGCGTTGGCTCCGCTTTCGACAAAGTCGGCATGAACGGGTTGGACACCTGCGAAATATTCTTCGACGATGTGCAGGTTCCAGCCTCGAATCTGCTTGGCTCCGAGGGCAAGGGTTTCAACCAGATGGTTCAACAGTTGCCCTATGAGCGCCTAACCATTGGCGTCGGCGCGGTTGCCATGGCGGAGCAAGCCGTGGCCATTACAACCAAGTACGTGAAAAATCGCACCGCGTTCGGCAAGTCGCTGATCGATTTTCAGAATACGCGTTTCAAGCTGGCCCAATGCAAGACGGAAGTTCATATTGGCCGCGTTTTTCTCGACAACTGCATTGAACGATTCATGGCTGGCAAACTGGATGCGGTAACGGCAGCGATGGCCAAGTATTGGCTCACCGAATGCCAGTGTCGCGTCATCGACGAGTGCGTTCAATTGCATGGCGGCTACGGTTACATGAACGAGTATCCAATCGCGCGTATGTGGACCGATAGCCGCGTGCAGCGAATTTATGCCGGCACCAACGAAATTATGAAGGAGTTGATTGGGTGGTCGTTGTGAATCTGATTTGCAGGCAAAGTGAGATTAATCCGACCCGAGGAACCCCCGACAAATGGCACAAGTAAGTACGAAAGATCGAGATAACGATGCTGCAATTGCGCTTGGTCCTGACCAGGACATTGCCACGGCGCCCACGCCCAGGGATGCAGAACAGCAGCTGCTTCTGGAATGGAATAACACAGCGGTGGAATACCGTGAAAAGAACCTCTGTTTGCACAAGTTGTTCGAGGAACAGGTCGGGCGAACTCCCAATCGGATGGCGTTGGCATTCGAACAGGACAACCTAACTTACAGCGAACTGAATCGTCGTTCGGACCAACTGGCGCTTCTCCTGAAAAACCTTGGGGCTGGGCCCGAGGTCCTGGTGGGACTCTTCATCGAACGATCGCTGAACATGGTGGTCGGGATGTTGGGCATCCTGAAGGCCGGGGCTGCTTATTTGCCGATCGACACTTCCTATCCTAACGAGAGAATTGCTTTCATGCTCGGCGACGCCAAGGCCAAATTGCTGGTCACGCAAACCAATCTTTCGCAAAATTTGCCAGTCGGCACTTCACAGACCATTTATCTGGATTCGCTCGATTGGTCCGATCAGCAAAGCGTCCCGCAAGAAGGTTTTCCATGCGACTCTGCAAATCTTGCCTACGTGATCTATACGAGCGGCTCAACAGGTCGCCCAAAGGGTGTGGGAATCGAACATAGAAATATTGTCAATTACGTCCTGGGCGTTTCGGAAATGTTGGGGTTCCAGCCAGGCATGAATCACGCTATGGTTTCGACGGTCGCCGCTGACCTCGGCAATACTGTCATTTTCCCGGCGCTGACGACGGGGGGCTGCCTGCATGTCATCTCGCAGAAGAGAGCCGAGAGCCAGGCCATGCTCTCGGATTACTTTGAACGCGAGAGTATCGACGTCTTAAAGATTGTGCCATCCCATCTGGCAGCGTTGCAGAGCGGTAGAAATCCGGAACGAGCGATGCCGAAGAGACGCCTGATCCTGGGTGGGGAGGCCTCACGTCTGGATTGGATCGAGCGACTGCGAGCGTTTGCCCCGGGATGCGAGATTTACAACCACTACGGTCCCACCGAAACAACGGTCGGAGTCCTGACCTATTATGTTGAGCCGAGCCTGCCGGCTACGCGATCTGGCACGCTTCCTTTAGGCAAACCCCTACCCAACAGCCGAATCTATCTGCTCGATGACAGTAAGCAGCCCGTGCCCGTCGGTGTCGAAGGCGAACTTTACATCGGTGGCTCCGGGGTAACCAGGGGATATCTAAACCGCCCCGAACTCACGGCTGAAAAATTCGTCCCCGATTCATTTAATCCGAATCCTAATGGGCGCATGTATCGCACCGGCGATCTGGCGCGCTATCTACCGGACGGAAATATCGAGTTCTGCGGCCGTATTGACGATCAAGTCAAGATTCATGGCTACCGCATCGAACTCGGTGAAATCGAGGGGGCTCTGCGAGAGCAGAGCGGCGTCAGAGAGGCATTGGTCCTGGCGAGTGAAGACGGGTCCGGTAGTAAGCAGTTGGTCGCGTATGTGATTCCAAAGCGCGCGAGTCAACCGCTTTGGGGGAACAGTCCGCTTTACGAGTTGCCTGATGGCTCACCCGTCGCGCATCTGAACAGGAGCGAGACCGATTATGCCTATAGCGAGATTTTTGTGCGGCAAGCGTACCTCCGGCACGGAATCACAATACGGGATGGGGACTGCATTGTTGATGTAGGTGCGCGAATTGGCCTATTTGAGGTTTTTGCCGGCCGGCTGGCGCGAAATTTGCGGATTCTTTGCTTTGAAGCCGATCCCGCCGCATTTGCGTGCCTGAGCGCGAATGCAGAAGCGTGGGCCGCAGCGGCGCGATGTCTGTCCTATGAACATAGTCCCGCTTGCGAAAATGATTCCGCAGAAGCGGAATTCTTCGGCGCGTTGAGAGGCTCATCCGGGACGCGCGATGACGTCGCAGCGTCGCGCGAGGCACAACTTGAATCGGGCAATGAGCTCATTGCTGCTGAGATCGGTACCTTGGGCGATTCTCCGCTCGAATTGGAACCGAAGTCTGCCCGACATCAAACCGTATGGGGCGCTATCGAAACAGAGGGGATTGATCGCATCGACCTTTTGAAGATCACCGTACAGGAAGATGAATTGGATGTACTGAAGGAACTCAGCCCGGAGCATTGGCTTAGAATTCGCCAGTTGGTTGTCCGAGTAGATCGTCGAGAGAATCTGGAATCAGTTACAGCACTGCTGAAGCAACATCAATATGAGGTCCTCGTCGAAGACGGGCCATCTTTCGGGGAATCTCAACTCTCTTACGTCTACGCGATTCGGCCTTCGGCGACGTTACGTTTGGTGCAGCAAGCACCGGGTAGGCAGGTCCGTTCGATACCTTCACCGGATCAGGAGATCCTTACCCCCGCGACATTGCGCAAGAATTTGCAAGAGCGCCTTCCGCAATATATGGTGCCGGCGGCATTTGTCCTCATGCAGAAGTTTCCGCTGACGTCGAACGGAAAAATTGACCGCAAAGCGCTACCCGCATTCACTCACGAGACTGCCCAGGTCTCCCATGATTTTGTGAGCCCGCGGAATGAAACCGAGAGGGCACTCGCCGCGATTTGGGCTGAATTGTTAAAGGTGGAGCGAGTTGGAGTCAATGATAGTTTCTTTGACTTGGGCGGGCACTCCTTGCTCGCAATCAAAACCGTGTCGCGGATCAGAGATGCGTTCGACGTAGACCTTCCGGCCCAAATTATATTCGAGCACTCCACCATCGCGGGAATAGCGAATTTCCTAAGCAAGGCAGAGGGTTTCGGCGGAAAGATTCAACGGATTGAACGCCGCAAAGAGGGCGGGCCATATCTACTATCTTCCTCGCAGGAACAGCTCTGGTTCCTGAACCAGCTGGCGCCCCGCAGCCCGGTTTACAACGTCGTCGACTTGATCCCACTGGGAAAAACTTTCGTTCCCGATGCGCTCCGAAAGGCCGTAAAAGAGTTGGTGCGTCGCCACGAGATACTGCGCACCGCATTTTCTTTCCGCGACGGGCGCCCCGTGCAAGTCGTCATGCCAGCGGCGGATGTGCCGCTTTCAGATCTCGATCTGAGTTCCATGCCCGAACCGGAGCGGGAAAGCGAATGGGTGCGGATGGTTCACGAAGAGGGGCGCAAACCCTTCGACTTATCTCAGATCCCGCTGCTGCGGGGAACAGTCGTTCATCGGTCCCGCCATGAACACAATCTGCTGCTGGTGATCCACCACATCATTGCTGACGAATGGTCAATGGAACTTTTTCACAAGGAGTTGACTTTGCTCTATGAGGCCTTTTCTCTTGGGCGGTCACCGTCCTTGCCGGAATTGCCGATCCAATACGCTGATTTCGCGTGCTGGCAGCGCGACGGGCTACAGGGCGAAGTGTTGCAGGAGCAAATTGCGTATTGGAGGGAAGACCTGTTGGGGGCTGCCCCAATCTTGGAACTGGCCACGGACAAACCGCGCCCTGCGACGCAAAGTTTTCGCGGTGCGACTGAAGTCTTTCGCTTGCCTGAGAACTTGTTACAGCCACTGAAGTCCCTAGGCCGGCAGGAACAAGCAACACTATTCATGACTTTGGAAGCCGGTTTTGCTGCATTGCTGAACCGCTACACCGGACAGAATGACATCTTGGTTGGAACTCCCATCTCCGGTCGGACGCACAGCGAAACCGAGTCGCTAATAGGCTGCTTCCTCAACACCATCGTCTTGCGCGCTCGTTTCACCGAGGATCTGACGTTCCGGTCTTTGCTGAAACAGACGCGAGCGCGTGCGCTCAGTGCCTTCGCGCATGCGGACCTTCCATTCAAGCGTCTCGTCACCGAATTGGCTCCGGAGCGCGATCCCAGCAGATCCCCTCTATTCCAAGTGATGTTTATTCTGCACGACCCCGACGGAGTCTCCGAAGTATCGAAGGTTTCCGGGAAGCACCAGTTGGAGACCGGCACATCGAAATTTGACCTGACGCTCTTTATTTCAGAGACGAAAAACGGTCTCGAAGGATTGATCGAGTACAGTACCGATCTATTCGAAGCCGACACCATTCGGCGATTCTGCAAGCACTACACCACGCTGCTGCAGGCGGTCGCTTCCAACCCGGATCAGAGTGTGTCGAAGTTGCCTGTGCTTGCCAACGCCGAACGGCAGCAATTGCTGGTCACCTGGAACGACACAGCCGTTGAATATCCGGGAAGAGACCTCTGTTTGTATCAATTGCTAGAAGAGCAAGCCCAGCGAACTCCGGATCGGGTTGCGCTTGTACTCGGCCAGGAAAGTTTAACCTACGATGAACTCAATCGTCGCGCCAACCAACTCGCGCACCACCTAAGAAAACTGGGCGTTGAACCCGGTGTGCTGGTCGGGCTTTGCGTCGAGCGTTCGCTGGACATGTTGACGGGAATTCTTGGCGTCTTGAAATGCGGCGGTGCATACGTACCTCTCGATCCTTCGTTTCCACAGAACCGCCTTGCCTACATGATCGATGACAGCCAGATGAATGTGCTGTTGACTCATCGCGGTCTTGAACAGAAACTGCCGGTTCGACCGCAAGTGGTTGTCCACCTGGATACTGATTGGCATGAGATCGCGAACGAAAGTGCGGCGGTTCCCGATTGGCCCGGCATCAGCGGGCAGAGTCTTGCTTACGTGCTGTACACGTCGGGTTCAACTGGCAAGCCGAAGGGCGTAGAGATCTCACATTCCGCCATTGTGAACTTCTTGCTCTCCATGCTGCGGAAACCTGGCTTCAGCGCCAACGACACGCTGCTGGCAGTCACGACACTCTCCTTCGACATTGCGGGACTGGAGCTCTTTCTCCCACTGATTTGCGGAGGGAAAATTGTTATTGCAAGCCGTGAAGAGACCCAGGATCCCGTGCGGCTAGCGAAACGGATACACGACTCGGCGTGCACCGTACTGCAGGCTACGCCGGCAACCTGGCGCGCGCTGATTCATACAGGTTGGAGAGGTTCAAGGAAACTCAAAGTGCTTTGTGGCGGCGAAGCCCTGCTGCCCGATCTGGCGAGGGATCTGTTACCGCGGTGCGCAGAGTTGTGGAACATGTATGGGCCTACAGAGACTACCGTCTGGTCAACGATCCATAAGGTTACGTCGGTGGACGGTGTGGTGCCGATCGGCCGACCGATTGCAAATACCCAAGTCTACGTACTTGATGCGCGGCGTAATCTCGTGCCGCCTGGAAATGTGGGGGAGCTGTACATTGGTGGCGATGGCTTGGCGCGAGGTTACTTGCACCGCGAAGCTTTGACGCGGGAACGTTTTGTGTCCAGCCCGTTTGTGCCAAATGCACGACTTTATCGCACGGGTGACCTCGCACGCTGGCTGCCTGACGGAACTCTTGAATGCCTGGGACGAGCGGATAACCAGGTGAAGGTCCGGGGTTTTCGCATCGAACTCGGCGAGATTGAAACAATCCTTAACTCTCACCCGTCGATACGACAATGCGCAGTGGTTGCGCGCGAGGATACCCCGGATGACAAGCAGCTGGTTGCCTATTTTGAAACCCAGAAAGTGCCGGCCCCAACGGCTTCCGAATTGCGCGCCTACGTGGAGAAAGACCTTCCAGTCTTCATGATCCCCTCGGTCTTTGTCGGCATGGAGAAGATGCCTTTGACCCCGAACGGCAAAGTGGACCGCAAGGCCTTGCCCGCACCGACTCAACGAGTTTCTGTAGAGAACGTCTTCGTTGCGCCCCGCGATGCCACCGAGCAGTTGCTCTCCCAGATCTGGGCGAAAGCTCTGAAGGTGAACCGCGTGGCGCCGTACGACAACTTTTTCGAATTGGGTGGCCATTCTCTTTTAGCGGTTCGCGTCACGGTTGAGATTGAGAAACTCACCAAGATACGTTTACCGCTGGCTACGTTTTTGCAAGCTCCCACCATTGCTGATCTGGCAGAAATCCTTCGTAAGGAGCACTGGACGCCATCATGGTCGTCGCTGGTTCCGCTTCGGCAGTCAGGAGGGAAGCCGCCGCTTTTTCTTATGCACGCTCATGGCGGCAACGTACTGGAGTACCACGCCTTGGCGAACCTGTTGGGCCCTGATCAGCCGGTTTATGCCTTTCAATCCCGCGGTCTCGATGGAAATATTCCGCGGAATTTGACGTTAGAAAAGATGGCTTCCGCCTATATCGAGGAGTTGAGAAGTCTTCAACCGGAAGGACCATATTTCTTGGGTGGATTTTGTTTCGGTGGGCTGCTGGCCCTGGAAGCTGCCCAACAACTCACGGCCGCCGGACAAAAGGTTGCGTCTCTCATCCTGATCCAAACAATGCACCCAGCCGCTTTTTGCTTCAAGCCGACCGTTCCGGCCTTCCTCCGATGGTGGTACTGCGTGACCAAGCGAATCGATCTGGAGCGCGAGAACCGAACTCACGCAGGAAACGGCTACGTCGCGGAGAGGTTCCGGCGGGCATGGGAGATGGCCCGTGCCCGCGTTGCGATTGTCCTCGACAACCTAACCGGGAAAAGTCTCGCAAATCCATCAGGCTTGCCAGAGATGTATATCTTCAAAGCCATCAGCCTAGAAAACGGTAAAGCGCTAAGGAAGTATCAGCCCCGTTTATATGCCGGGGACGTCACTCTGTTCCGCGCCAGCAATCAGCTAACCGGACTAGTTGCTGACGAGTATTTGGGCTGGAAGACTTTTTTTAATGGCCCATTCGAAGTGTGTGAGGTTCCGGGGCATCAGCAGAATCTCATGCTGGAGCCCAATGTTAGACGGGTTGCAAGCGCAGTGAATGACCGGTTGAAAATCGCCCAGCAACGATGCGGAGCTAAGGCCCGATGAGGAGCAATCCAATCACCGAGTTCGCGCCGGCGCCCCAAGAAGATCGCACCGGGGAGTGCGGAAATAAGTCTCCTCGGTCTGGGAACGTTCTGAGCTGGGAAGAAACTCTTTCGCGCTCGCCTCAACATTCTCTCTACAAGAGCATGGTGGCGGAACTGGCGGAGTACCTTTCGGAACAGCCCGACACAGTTGCCGCGTCATGCGAGGCGGGTCGTGTCTCCGTTGCAGAGGAATGGAAGGCTCGACAACTCGGCAAAGAAAGCCCGCCCTCTGATGTGGTGGAGTTTTATCGGACGACGACGAGTTATTTATTCGATTTGACTACCTTCAATTCAGAGTACCCCCACACAGCCACGCTGGAATCTCTGGTCGAGATAAGCCGAAAGCGGGAACTTCGCAAAGTTCTCGACTTCGGATCGGGCATCGGATCGGTTGGGCTCTTCTTCGCCCTCAACGGTATGGAGGTTACGTTGGCGGATGTTTCCGAGCCCCTAATGGAATACGCGGCTTGGCGGTTCAAAGCTAGAGGCCTAAAACTGAGACTCATTAATCTGAATCGCGAAGAATTGCCCAAAGACACTTTTGATGTCGTGACAGCTTTTGACGTGCTTGAGCATTTGCCACGTCCCGCGGACACCTTGCGGACACTTGCCACGGCAATGAAGTCGGGCGGAGTAATCGCTCTGAACGTCGAAGAAGCTGAAGCAAACTTCCCTCAACATATCGCCACGTATGAAGAGGTTTTCTCTAGTGTCGCGGCTGCCGGGTTTCACCGGCTGCAATTCCTCGGCAAGACCGAAGTCTTCAAGCGGGTGGAGCGCGGCCCAATTTCTACTGCTTGGCATTCGTTTTGGGGCAAAGTCTGGTATCGATTCTTGTACCGCAAGGTGATTTCCGTCCTTGATGCCCTTGAGATTAAGATGACGGTGCGAAAGTGGATAAAGGGTCCAAAAGGTTAGTTCGCTTGCATGGTGCGGAAGCAGCCAGTCGTTCAGCTCGCTACGAGAACCGACGAATTTACTATGAAGATCCGATTCAGCATTCTGATGCCGGCGTTCAACCGGGAGAAATATGTCGGCCAAGCGGTCGACTCGGTTTTGTCCCAGACCTTCACCGATTTCGAGTTACTTGTGATCGACGACGGGTCAACGGACAAAACACTAGAAGTGCTTCAGTCCTACGGTGCACAGATCAAGTTGCTTCAACAAGCCAACCATGGGCCGGAGGTCGCTCGCAACAAGGCGGCTTACGTGGCTCAGGGAGAGTACCTGGTTCTGCTAGACAGCGATGATCTTCTCCTGCCTTGTGCATTGGCAACCTATGATCGGATTATCCGGACCTTTGAATCCCCGCCGCTTATCATTGGCGGGATGACTGATTTTCAGGACGGACAATCCGTTTCCGGCGACTCACAACCATCATCTTCAATCAAGGTTCTGAAGTATCGCGATTACCTGTCGAAAGATGTGAAGCTCGCTCTTTCCAGCAGCCGGATTGTCATTCGGAAATCCGTATTCGATGAGGTGGGGGGTCTTCGCAAAACAACCCCGGCGACGTTCCATCTCGACAGTCTCAACCTCATTTTGAAAGTCGGCACTTACGGGCCGTGCATGGTCGTCCAACAGCCTTGCACGGTTGCGTATCGGCACCACGAAGCAAACTCCATCCGGAGTTTGGCACCTATAGCGGACGGAATTCTCGTACTGGCTCGCTCTGAATCTCAAGGCCAATACCCCGGAGGAAGAAAGCGCCGCCGCGACCGATACGCTTGTATCGGCGCAATCGCTTTGTCATGGGCCATAAGTTATTGCTTGCGAGCACGGCGCTGGAAACTGGCGCTTAGACTTCTCTGGGGAACTGCGCCAATGGCACTGGCTGCAGTATGGAAGAAGGCCTTGACGCGTTGGCGAAAACGCGTTCAGCCGGTCGTCTTATCCGAACAAGGATCGCTTAACTGAATATTGGACCGCAGACCGCAGAAGTCGGTACCGTCACGCAATCGACGAGGGTTACGCTTATTGTGCAGTAGTCCCTCCTTCAGCAAGTCGATTCCTATCCGACGCTGCCCAGCCCAAGGGTTGATTTGTGGGATGGCGCAACCACCCGCTATTCCTCTTCTTCCTTACTGGGATTTTGCGCACGCAAGAGACGTGGTTCCACTACCCGCATTCGCTGCTTCTTGAGTGGGAAAGATTTGAGAAAGAACCCAGTTACCGAATTGCCCGTTAAATCGCATAGAATCAACGGGTCGTCTGTTTTGGTTCGTTCTCATAACCCGAAGATCGTTGGTTGAAATCCAACCCCCGTTACCGGCCATCTTGACTGCATTGGCAGTTATGGAGTTTGCGACTCAAGCTCCGCCTTTTCGTATGAGAGTGACTGCCACTGGAAGGGTGAGGCGAAACCGGTTTTTTATGGGGCAATGAGGGCTCCCCGCAAATTTAGCGCGCTCGTAAACAAAGACAATTTTCCTGAAAATCTCTTCCCTCCTGCAGAAGTTCTCCTGACGCCGCTGCGTATCCACCGCGTATCCACATTGGGCGTTTTGATCGTTTTTGGCGGTTTAAGCCTTTTGTATTATCAATAACTTGTGCGTTTTCAACGTGAGTAGGCGGTTCGAGTCTCACCGCCGGCACTATTCAATTTACGCGGGTTTGCAACCCCTTCATCACCACTTTCGCTCCCCCTGCGCTTCCAGCCCCTGGCTGTGCAATACACTAAAGATACGCGGTCAGGCACAACGCCGGAATCCATGCCACCCGGTACCCTGCGCGTTTTCGTGGCTTTTGGCGGTTTAACTTATTTATGCTATCAATAACCCGCGTGGTTCATGGTTGGCGGCGGGTTTGAGTCTCACCGCCGGCGCCAGTCGTTCCAATGTCAGATGTGATTCGATCAAGTTACGCGGGCGAGTCACTTGGCTTCGCTGGCGTGACTGGCGACTTGCTTCCATTGGCCTCCAATCTTGACGAACGTGTCGGTGCCGATGACTGTTTTAGCGAGATGTTCACCGTTCATCATCGCGTCATACGTGTCTTTGTAGGTTGCCACCGCGGTGTCTCCATATACGCGAACTTTGAGGTCAAATATCTTCTCACTGTTGGTTTTGTTATGCGCCGGGTCGCCCGCCATTTTCAATATATCGGCTTTTGTAAACCATATACCTCCGCTATCGCCGCCAGACCAATCATCGGCCAAGACCTTTTCGTAAAAAGCTTTGTCATTTGCCAAGTCGGCCTTGACGCCGTCATTTTCGAGTTTGGTTATCATGGCTGCAGCGTCAGACTTGGCTGTCGTTTGCGCCATGGTCACTGCCGCAGCGGATGCCGCGAGGACGATTAAGATCCAATACATGCGATTCTTCATTTTCATCTTGCCTCCTCATTTTCCTTTAGAGTCTTCGAGACCTGGCTACAGAAGGAAATTCCTGGGAGCGAAATCTACCACGGCGGAACAGGGCGCAGCAAGGAGCACGGGGAGATTCACATCGTCGCGCTGGCCAGACTCTGGCAGCGACATGTAGCCGGCGAACCTCGTCAAAATCGTTCTTATCGGACGTATCGTCACGTATAATCACAAGCTTGCGCGTTCACAATAGAAGCAGGCGGATGGCGGCTCGCCGCCGGCACCATTGGTACTTCACAACCATTTCGTATATCCCACGATTCGGAGGGAGCGGACTTTGGCAAAAATCACGGGTGGCAGATTTATCGCGGAATTTCTGAATGCCCAGGGCGTTACTGCATTCTTTTTCGTCCCCACCATGCTCAGCCGCGCCCTCGCCGAAATGGATAACATGCCCATCAAGCGCGTCCTGACGCACGGCGAGAAGGCGGCCGCCTATATGGCGGACGGCTACGCGCGCGCTTCGGGGCGTCCCGGCATCTGCGCAGCCCAGGCCGTGGGCGCGGCGAATCTGGCGGCGGGCTTGCGCGACGCGTACATGGGGCACAGCCCGGTGATCGCTCTCACAGGCGGACGCTGGGGCCACCAGAAACACAAAATCAATTACCAGGAGATGGATGATTTCCCCATCTTCGCTCAGGTGACGAAAGCGAATTTTCAGGTGGACAGCGTGGGCCGCTTGCCTGACCTCTTGCGGCAGGTATTTCGCGAGGCTACGTCCGGGACGCCTGCGCCAGTAAATTTGCTGTTCGCGGGAAAGGAAGGCGACATTGAGCACGATGTGGCCGACTTGAAGATGATTGCCGAAGAAACATTCGCGCGCGTTCCCGCTTACCGGCCCGCGCCGGAGGCGGCGCGCGTGGCCGAGGCGGCGCGTATTCTGAAGAAGGCCAAGCGGCCAGTGATTGTCGTGGGAGGCGGCGCGCGCTTGTCGGGCGCCGGGCCGGAAGTTTTGAAACTTGCGAAAACTCTTTCGATTCCCGTGGCGACTTCGCTGAATGCGATGTCCCTTGTCCCGGAGAATAATCCGCTCTACATCGGCGTGCCCGGGACCTACTCGCGCGCCTGCACAAATAAAATTTTAGCGCGCGCCGATCTGGTTCTCTACATCGGGAGCCAGACGGCCGGACAAGTTACGCACTTCTGGAAAATTCCAGCGGCGGGTACGCCCGTCATCCAGATTGGAATTGATCCGAGCGATTTGGGGAGGAATTATCCGAACGCAGTCTCGCTGTTGGGCGATGCCAAAGTGGCGCTCAAAGCCTTGAACGAGGCGGTTGGCGGCGCCGAGAAAGCTTCGCGCAATGCCAAGTGGGTCGAGGAAGCGAGCGCGGCCGTGAAAGAATGGCGCGCGGAAGTGAAGCCGGCGCGGGACTCGGATGCCGAGCCGATGCGCCCGGAACGGATCATGAAGGAGTTGGGAGACTGGCTGCCGCGCGACGCAATCGCCGTCTGCGACACGGGCCACGCGGGCATGTGGTCGGCGCAGCAGCTCTGGGTTTCAAAGCCGTGGGATTTTATTCGCGCCGCCGGCTCCCTGGGCTGGGCTTTCCCCGCGTCCCTGGGCGCGAAAGTCGCGATGCCGAAAAAACCGGTAGTCTGCTTCACGGGCGACGGCGGCTTCTGGTATCACCTGCAGGAACTGGAAACCGCGGTGCGCTGCGGAATTCCCACAGTGACGGTCGTCAACAACAACAATTCCCTGAATCAGGAAACCACAATTTTCCGCCATGCCTACGGCGGAAAACCGTCAAAGAAGCAGGGCGAGATGTGGCATTTCTCGAAAATCAACTTCGCCACGATCGCGGAAAGTATGGGCGCGCTGGGAATTCGCGTCACAAAGCCGGCCGAGTTGTGCTCCGCCCTGGACCGCGCCGTTTCGAGCGGCCGCCCCGCCGTGGTCGAAGTAATGAGCGACATCGAAGCGCTCGCGCCCAATGCGTGGGAAGAGTAGGCGCTCAAGCTGCTGCCCGCCTTGACCACAGTAAATCCAATCAGCCCTAAAGCTGGTCGACGAATCGTTTCCCATTCGGAGTTGCATAGAACCAAAGGTCATCAAGTCGATCCGGTGAGAACTCTACCGCCTGAGAATGAGGCTCGCGCGACGACAGTACGTAGGCTCGCACGTAGCCTTCATTAATCGCTCGGTGTAGGGCAGCAGCGACCGCGTCACGTGATGCTTGCAGGTCTCTTTCAGCCAGCCATTGCGATACCGTCTCAAGGATGCAAGCGAAGCTTTCATAATCGTTAGCCACGGCTTCCAGCACGAATCCTTGGAGTTGATTTTGAAGATCATCCATTGGCCGTTCCTAGCTGTTCAGTGTCGCCGCGAGGCCAAATCGCGATCCTCGGCGGCACCCTGCTCGATATGGGTCAGCTCGTCGCAGAGGACGATCTTGCCATCGTCGATCACGAACAGGGCGAATACGCGGATGGAGATTTTGCCGCCCGCGATCTTTTCGGCTTCGGCGCGGTGGATGCTGACGACGTTCGCGCCCTCCGCAACCATTCGCTCGAACGTGATCTTGACGTTATTGAGCGTGCACTTGAGTTCGCGAACGTGAGCGACAAACCCCGGAAAATCGAGCGTACGTCCGTCGGTCTTCTGCACATACCGGGGACTGAAATAGCGGGCGATTGCGCCTTCATCGAACGCGTCGGAGGCGAACACGTCTTGAAATGCCTGCTCAACCAGGGATTTGTTGAGCTCTTCCTGGCAGGTGGACCGGCCGGCCGCGCTCTCCTGCGGGTGAACACTCATGACGGGATGATATCACTGCGGTCCGCCTTCATCGCGTGATGGGTTTGGTTCTTTCGGGTGCCCCATCCTTCCCGTTTTTGGAAGGGTGGGGGTTGTTCAGACTGTTCCACACCTTCAGGCCAATTCCGCACGAGTTCGATTAACGGGAAACGACTACCTGGATCAAGAATCAACCCCCCGTTGCCAAGGGCGCAAGGATGGGGCACCCAAAACTCAAAACCCAAAACCCGAATCGCAACCCAAGCTCGAAGGTGGCGCCTCTCGGCTGGGGTATACTTCCAATCGCACGCAGCAAATTCCATTGCAGGAATTTCTTCTGAGGGGATGCATGGCGGAAAACTACGACGTCATCGTCGTGGGCGGCGGGAATGCTGCGCTGTGCGCGGCGCTCGCGGCACGTGAAGCGGGGTGCCGCGTGATCGTGCTGGAGCGCTCGCCGGAGCATGCGCGCGGGGGGAACACGCGGCACACGCGCAATATTCGCTGCTCGCACACTGCGGCCGATCAATTTTTTTCTGGGCCGTACTCGGAAGAGGAGCATCTGCTGGATTTGATTGGCGTGACAGGCAGTCCCGCGAATCTCGATCTTGCCAAGCTGGCCATTCGCGAATCGAGCACGCTGCCCGGATGGATGAGCGCCCACGGCGTGCACTGGCAACAGCCTCTCGCGGGCACGCTGCATTTGGGGCGAACGAATCGCTGGTTTCTCGGAGGCGGCAAGGCGCTGCTGAACACGTATTATCTGCAGGCCGCACTCATGGGAATTGAAGTGCGTTACAACGCGATGGTGGAAGACCTCATCATCGAGAACAGTCGTTTCGACGCCGTCCGGCTCAAAAACGAAAATGGGGGAGAACTGATTCGCGGGCGCGCCGTGGTCGTCGCCGCCGGCGGTTACGAAGCGAATATCGAATGGCTCAAGCGGCACTGGGGCGATGCGGCCGACAATTTTATTATTCGCGGCACGCCTTACAATGACGGCACGCTGCTCGCCGCGCTGATGAAACACGGCGCGAAGTCGATCGGCGATCCAAAAGGTTTTCATGCGATTGCCGTCGATGCGCGCGCGCCGAAATTTGACGGCGGCATCGTGACGCGGCTCGACGTAGTCCCTTTCGGCATTGTCGTGAACCGGGACTCGCGGCGCTTTTACGATGAAGGCGAAGAAATCTGGCCCAAGCGTTACGCGATCTGGGGGACGCTGATTGCCGGTCAGCCGGAACAGATTGCTTACGGCATTGTGGACGCAAAAGCGATTGACCAGTTCCTCCCGCCCATGTTCAAGCCGTATCAGGCCAATACACTCGAAGCGCTGGCTCCGCAGCTTGGCCTCACTCCGCGCACTTTTGTGGACACCGTCACGGAATACAATCGCGCGGCCGCCGGAAACACTGAGCTGCGCATGGAACGCTTGGACGGCAACTGCACGCGTGGCATCACGCCGCCGAAGAGCAACTGGGCGATTCCGATTGATCGGCCGCCGTTTTATGGCCTGCCGCTGCGGCCGGGAATCACGTTCACGTACATGGGTGTCACGGTGGACGAACTCGCGCGCGTCGTCGATCAAAGCGGGCGGGCATTCCAGAACGTATTTGCGGCGGGAGAAATCATGTCCGGCAACATCCTGACGAAGGGCTATCTCGGAGGCTTCGGCCTGACGATCGGCTCGGTGTTCGGCAGGCTCGCGGGCAGGGAGGCGGCGGCCAATGCCCGGGCTTGACGTCATTCAGGAAGCC
>Ga0209380_10001170_pt1 | contig 18065 bp, 16 predicted proteins | sample HubBroMetageWFT6_FD_188347 | JGI IMG/M metagenome (GOLD analysis project Ga0209380, IMG submission 188347) | Warmed and freeze-thawed soil microbial communities from the Hubbard Brook experimental Forest, New Hampshire - Hubbard Brook CCASE Soil... | ecosystem: Environmental > Terrestrial >...
CGTTAAATCCACCGTACTCGCGCGATAATGTTCCTTCCCAATCTGAATATTGTTCGTCTTCGGAGAATTTTGAAGCTCGGTTGCCAACGCGCGTTCGTCCATCGCTTGCAGCGAACTCACCACCAACTCGCCGCCATATCGAAACGCAACTTGGCAAAACGCAATCCGCCCCACATCGCTTGCCACACTCGAATCCACTTCGCGTCCAACGATCACCGTGCCCAGGTGTTTGTGTCCTGTCTCCGTACCCAACTCCACCGGACGGTAAGCTACCTGATACAAATGCCCGTTGCCGTACCACCATCCGCCCGTTTCGCTCATTCCTTTCGAGCGACCCAACATTTCTTCCGCTATACCCGGCGAAAATCCAGGAATTGAAGTATGCAGCGCAACAATTTTTCCCTGCACGTTGGCCAACGCAGCAAGCTCGTAGCCGCCTGAAAGCCACAAATCTTCCGCCGCATCCTGCACGTCCGGCGAATTGTCTTCTTCTGAAAGCAATGATTTCACGCTGGGAAGTGTAGCCAGCAACTCCGCTTGGCGGTTTTCCTCAAGCTGCCGCACGGCACGCAAGTTCTCAAATGTCAGAATCGAGTTTTGCGTGTCCTTATCTATTTCCCGCTGAACTTGTCCCTCTGCCGTGTGTCCCACGATCAGCAGCGTCGCGAATGTAAGCCCCGCGATAATTAGTACGATCGACAAAAGAAATTTAGTGCGCAGGCCCAAAACGAAGGAAGTTCCTTGTGCGCGGCGAATCAGGTCTAGACACTTCGAGATTTCGAGTAGTCGCATTGGCAGTTTTCCCCGCACACAGAAAGTAGCAATCGCAAGCGCACAGGGAAATGGCCCGCTAGTACTAAGGGGCAAGTCTGTAAGCTATTGATTCAAATCGAGGATATGCCTGGATTTTGTCTAAAGCGCCACTACGACAACCGCCGTCGAAGCCGCTCGTCCCGGACACGGAACCCAGCTCGCCCAATCGAAGAGACACAAAAAGAAGAGAACTTACTCCGCCAACGGCAGGCTAACGTCTATGGTCGTTCCTTCGCCAGTGGATCTTATCGAGAATCTTCCGCCCATCACTCGCACTCTTTCGCGCATCCCCGCGATTCCTACGCCAATCAGCTTCCTGCCCGCGTCGAACCCTTTCAGCACATCTGGTTCAATGCCGCGTCCTTCGTCACAAATTTCCACGTGAACGCTTTCGGCGTCCGCCTCCATGCGAATCTTCGCCACATGGCTGCCCGAGTGCCGATGAATGTTCGCCAAGCTTTGCTGTACCACGCGAAACAGAACCGTCTCCGTCTCACGCGGCAATCGTCCCAGATCTTTGGGCGCGTCCAACTGCACTTTAATTCCGCTTCTCTCCGCAAACCCTTCCACGAACCAAGCTAGCGCGGACACTAGTCCCATTTCATCCAATAGCGGCGGATGCAGCAAATAAGAGATGGTTCTCACTTCCGACGTGCAACGGTTCGCCATATCCAGCGAGTCCGAAATTTGCCGCGCCACGGACTCGTCCAGATTCGGATTCTGGTTCAGCCCGCTAAGGTTCATTTCGATCGCCGCCAGATATTGCCCCGCGCTGTCGTGCAATTCCCGTGCGATGCGCCTCCGCTCTTCGTCCTGCAAACTGATCACTCTCGCCGAAAGATGCCGCAACTGCTCGGTGCGGTCATCGATGACCGCTTCCATCTCCGTCTGGGTTCGCCTCAGCAGCGTTTCAGTGCGCTTGCGAGCTTCGATCTCATCTTCGCGTTCCTTTCGAGCCGCGCGCTCTGATTCGATCGATTCCAACAGATGCAGGCCGCACGAAGTAAATTCCGCAAGCACGGTCATTAAGCGCACATCTTCCGAATCGAATTTCACACCTTCATTGTGCGAAACAATCCACAAGGTCCCCTGAATTTCCTCACTGATCGGAAGCGGAAAAATTAAAGTTTCCACAATGGGAGGATTAACGTCCCTAAAATATTCGAAGTACTTGGCCGGATAGGAAAATAACTGTGGAGATCCCAGGTTCAGACAAACCGCGCTGGGACTAAACTCCTTCGGCTTTATTTTGCCGACGTATCCTTCCAACGCTCCCCGTAAATGCGTCCAACGAAAGACCGAATCGACGTCTGGCCGCTCTTCCAGCAGACTGATCCCTGCCGTCCCCGCGCGGCAGAGGTGCAGAGCCATTTCCAACAGCGTTTCTACAAGTTTGTGCGGCTTTCTCGCCATCACACGCGCGAGTCTCTGCAGCGATTCCGCTTCTTCTTTTGGGTCGCGTCCTTTCTGCGGACGCGAATAGAGCTGCCCGGTAATTAGGACGTCTTCTAATTTCACTGGTTCGCGTTGAGGTGCCGGAACAGGACTGTTTGCCATCATTGCGCCATATCGTATGTGCCGCATGGCACTGTTGCCCAGGGAACAGCAAGGGAAGTTTACCACGACCCGCAGGCCTACCGTATTTCTGAGAGCGACGTCAGGCTTTCTCTGCGCGCAAACCTTTATCTTTTAATGAAATACCCGCATTCGAGTGCCAATTTACGTCATTTGCTGTATGGCCGACGACCGTTCAACAACCTAGCCTCTATTCTGCAAAGCTTGATTTAGAAGTTGCTATGCCTCGGCTAGGTGCACGCGTTTGTAAATTAAATTCGGAATTTTTAACGATTCATCAATTCAATAGTTAGAGAAAAAAGGAGAACACAAATGGCAAACCAAGAAAAGCATTCGAATCAACCGCACGGTAATCGCGAAGGCCAGAAGAGCGGACAGCAGGGCGGCCAAGGCGGAAGCCAGCCTTACGGCGGCCAAGGCGGTCAGCAGGGCGATCGCGAAAATCAAAGGCCGGGCCAACAGGGAGGCCAGCAAGCTGGACAAGTTCCACAGGGTGGCCAGCAACAAGGCAACCAGGTCCAAAAAGATAAACAACACAACAAGCACTAATCTGAATTTCGAAGTTGAAAATCTATAAGTTAAAGATCGAAAGGAGACAAAAGTGAAAGTCGGAAAGTGTTTCGCAGCACTCGGAACCACGCTATTTTTGAGCGCTTCGCTCCTCGCAAGCGTTCCACAAAATCAGCAACCAGCCCCAGACAACACGAAGAACAACCAAGGTGACGCGAGCAGAGACGCCACCACCGCCGATCAGCAGAAAATGGATCCTGCCGATCGCAACACCACCAGGCAAATTCGCAAATCGATCACCCAGGATAAATCTCTTTCAACCTACGCGCACAACATCAAGATCATCACGCAGGACGGTAAGGTCACATTGAAAGGACCGGTCCGCTCTGAAGATGACAAAGCCAGCATCGAAGCCAAGGCCGCCGCAGTCGCCGGCGCAGGCAACGTCGTAAACCAATTAGAAGTCGCTCCAAAACAGTAAAAGATTCCCGCAAGGACCGTTGAGATAAAAAAAAGGAGAAATGAAAAATGTCGGACAATAAGAAAAAGTCAGTATTCGGAATCTACAACTCGCGCGAGGCAGTCGAACGTGCGGTGGATACATTCTTGAAGAGCGGCTTCACCACCTCGGATATCTCCGTTCTTTTGCCGGAGAATTTGGGCGGCAAGCCAATCGCGACTCATAAGGACAGCAAGGCTCCCGAAGGCGCAACCGCTGGCGGAGCTGGCGGTGCGGTAGTGGGTGGCACGCTGGGTCTTTTGGCTGGGATCGGAGCCCTCGCTATTCCTGGCCTCGGGCCTTTCATCGCTGCGGGTCCCATTATGGCCGCTTTGGCTGGCATGGGAGTCGGTGGCGCGGTAGGCGGGGTCGTCGGCGCCCTGGTCGGAATGGGCATCCCTGAATACGAAGCAAAGCGCTACGAAGGTCGCATTCAGAAGGGCGGCATTTTGCTGTCCGTTCACTGCGACACTTCCGATCAGATCAAACGTGCCAAGGAAATCATGAAGAACACCGGAGCCGAGGACATTTCCTCCGCCGGTGAATCTTCCGCTGACGTGAAGGATAGCGATGTTAACCGTCGCGCCGCTCGCGCTTCGGACTAACTGCCGATCAACTTCTTCAAAAGTGGGGGAAGGTTTCGTCCTTCCCCCTTTTCTTTCCGCTGCCGCACCTTAGCGCTCCGAATGCTACACTCTGCGTCGAGAGGAGGTCTCCATGCTTCTCTACGTCGGTCTGGGAATATTAGTCCTCTGGATTCTCGGCTTCATCGCTTTCCACGTGATGATTAAACACAAAGCGAGGATCCCACAAACTAGTTCGCAAGCGAGTTGCGACCCAGCCGGTTTATTAGAGCTTTCAATCTTTCGAGGAGGATTCAATGGCTACCGAAACAAAAAAGTGCGCGCATCCCGTCTGTTCCTGCAGCACCACGAAAAAATATTGCAGTGAAGCCTGTGAGGCGATGGAAAAAACCTCCGACATCGATTGCCGCTGCAATCATCCTGGCTGCAAAGGAAAAGTTCGGTAGAGAGATTTCGGGCCAACCGTTTGTCGGAGGAATAAGCAGTTTTGCTACGCAGCCCGCAGGAAGAAACGCGCGGAACACTCCTGACAACGATAGGGACGAAAGCGAACGATATTCAAGATTCGGTCCAGAATTCCTTTTCTGTGTGACCGTCGAATGGTATCGCTACCGCAGGAAGGGCACGTATGTACTTTATCCATAGACATCGAATTCTAACCCCTGAAATTCCATTGCTAGCCCAGAGAAAGATGGCCGCGTTAGAACTTTACCCCTACCTCCTATTCTGCACAATGCCCAGAATCCTGTAGTACTTTCGGGAACCTTCCGTAGTCATTTCTCGTCAGCCAGCTTCGGTCACCCGCCAGGAACTAGCCCATTCCAGGCATCTCTTAATGTCTTTGTCGTTTATTTCAACCCTAGACGTGGGTTTTTGTTGCAGGTGCAAAGGTGTTGCCTAGGTACCGCCGGCAGCAGTTGCCATTTCTCACCGTTTGACAATCTGGTATCCCAACGCGAGAATTGTTTTCAACGTTTGATTCACCAGCGCGCGGTCGTATTCTTTTTCCGACTCGGGAAGCTCATCGTAGGGAACCAGGCACGGATGTTTGCGCTGTGCATCATCGCGTTGCGGTCCCAGCGTCCATCCATCCTCGATCCGTTTCTGCGCCCACACCTCATGCGCATTGCGCGCAAGTTTTTCCAGCAACACCTTCAGCTCATCCAGTTTGATATGCGAAGTGTCTATTGGGTGCGGGACGTAAGCGTGTTCTGCCATGCAGAGCGGTCTCCGATACAATCAAGCCGTGGCGCTCGCAGGAACCAGACGATTCTTTCAGGTCGAAATTCTCGGCGCGCGGCCACTATACCAGAACTCCAAAACCACCCCAACAAAGCCCGGGAGCCGCATAGCCGCAGCCCTCGCGTGCACCAAAAGTGCGCAGTACCGTTACTCGATTTACGTTTGCAAATAGCTCGATAGCTATTAGACAATGACTCAGCATCCGTCTCCGCAGCAATTCGGCCCTTGGAGTAGTTGATGGATACCAGCCCTAAAAAGATTTTCGTTAGTTACGTTGAAGAGGACGGTGACGTAGCCCACGAGATCGCTAAGCACCTCGAAGCCCACGGTTTCAGCAGTTGGTATTACGAACGCGATTGTCCCGCCGGCGCTGATTATTTCGAAGAAACATTCAAAGCGATTTCCGACTGCGAAGCCATGGCCATCATCATCTCGCCGCGCTCGCTGCCCTCGGACCAGATTACTCGCGAAATTGTGCGCGCCGTCGAAGCCAACAAAGCCACTCTGCCGCTGCTTCTCGATTTAACGCATGACGAATACGCGCACCGCCGTCCCGGTTGGAAACAGGCCATGGCCGCTGCAAACGCCACACGGCTTCGCGCAGAAGAAATTCCCAACATAATTCCGGCGCTCGTCGCCGGTCTGCGCGCGAAAGGTATTAAACCTCACGCAGGCACAGCAGCTCCCGCACCCGCGCCATCACCTCAAACCGAAGTTGTGGCGGCCTCGGCTGTCTTACCGCAATCTGGAGTAATCGCCGCTCCCAACGTCGTTCCGGTGTCCACAAGCTCGGGAACGATTGTCGTGCCGCCACAACGCGCCGATCTCGCCCCCATGCGCGACGCGCAAATTGCCACCGCTGGCTCCGCATCCGTCGCCGCCGCGGGCGGCAAACTTCCTTTGATCCCCATCGCCGTAGGCGCAGCAGTTCTCATCGCCGCCTTCGCCGGCTGGCATTTTCTGAAGCCTAAACCGAAAGTTGTGGTAATCCCTCCCGCCGCGCCGGTTGGCGCCACCGTCATGTTGCGATACAACGTTGACCGTCACATGTGCACTCCCGACCTGAACATGACCCTCGCGGGTAAGTCCTACCATCTCGCGACGAATCCTTACGCCGTAAGCGCCGTTCCGCTGGGCGTGCAGCACTACACGATCGACGGATTAGTTTCTTGCCCCGGCCGCCATCCCAGCAAAGCTTCCGGCGGCGGTGATATTGATGTCCGCGAAGGCGCCGTCTTCGACATGACTTGGCAAGCCAAGCCCGGCAACGTCGGAATGATGAACATTGTTGACGCCAGCACCGAACCCGTACCCACTGCGCCGGCAGAAATCGCACGCGTTACCCACGCGCCGGCCTCTCCGCCGCCAACTGCCGTCGTGCAGCAAGCCGATCCAGCACAGCCGCTTCTCGTAAAAGCAAACGCCGCCTACGCCCAAGGCCGTTACTTCGAGCCCGGCAACGATTCCGCCCTGCACTGGGCGATTCTCGCTGGACGAGCAGGCAGCCCCGCCGGCAAAACCATGGAGCAGCAACTCGGCAATCTCTTTCGCGCGCAGGTCAACCAGCTCTTCCAACAACAAAATTATCCCGCCGCGCTCCATTTGGTGAACATCCTGCTAGTTTATTATCCCGGCAACGCAGAGCTGTTAGGCGATCAACAAAAGTTGCTGGCAGCCCAAAACGGCGCCCCCGTTCAACAAGTTCAAATGAACCAGGCAATCCAGCAAATGCTCGCGCCAGGCCAACATCCCCCCGCAGGCTACGCCTACCCGGGCCAGCGCCCAGGCGCGATGCCGCAAAATCCATACCAAGCTCAGGCCCAAGCACAAGCCCGCGCTGCCGCAGCCGCCGCACAACAAAGAGCCGCCCAGTCCCGCCCCCACTAACCCTTGTTTTGGAGTTTTACGTTGTGATCCCGAATCTCATCCGCGTCCTCCGCGCATCCGGTGAGGGACCTGCTGTTTCTTCCCACTCTCCTTCGCATCACCTTGAAGTGCGAAAGGGCTTGCGCTCCGCATCCTGACTTCGCACGTTTTAGTCTTGACAACATCATATCTTGTAGTACAAGGTATGTGCGCCATGAAGCATCCCGACCCCAACCAGCACGCCGCCGATAAATGGGAAGTACAACTCCGCAAAGGCTGCCTCGAACTCGCCATCCTCGCGGCTCTCTGGGAAGGGAAGCTCTACGGCCTGGAAATTCTTCGTCGCCTCGAGACCGACTCGGACCTGATCATCTCGGAAGGCACCGTGTACCCGCTGCTCAGCCGGCTGAAATCGCTCGGCCTCGTTCGCAGCGAGTGGGTAGAGGCCGACGCCGGCCATCCGCGAAAATATTATTCGCTCACCGCCGCCGGCAAACAGCGCGGTCGCGAGATGGCCGGCATGTGGGCGCGTTTCTCTTCCAGCATGGCCAAATTGCTCGCTCCGCTAGTCAGAGGAAAGTAGATGACTATTCCAAAAGACGCCAATCAAAAAATCGAAGCCTATCTCGCCAACCTGCGCGCGCAACTACGCGGCTTCAATGATCTACAAATCGCAGAAATCGTGGCCGAAATTCGCAGCCATATCTTGGACAAGCTCGACATCGCCGGTGACGCGACGCCTTCGCAAGTAGATGCAATTCTCGCCGCACTCGGCACTCCGGAAGTGCTTGCCGGCCAGTACATCACCGACAACGTGCTCGCACGCGCAGAAGTCAGCCGCTCCCCGCTGCGCATTGTTGCCAGCTTATTCCGTTGGGCCAGCTTGAGCGTCGCAGGTTTTTTCGTGTTAATCAGCTCCATTCTCGGTTATTTCTTCGGAGCGGTTTTCATCCTAGTCGCCATATTGAAACCGTTCCACCCGCAGACCGCCGGCTTATGGCTGTTGCATGACAGCACCGGCGACTCCGAATTTTCTTTTCGCATGGGATTCGGCGCTGTGCCCGCCGGTAGAGACTTACTCGGTTGGTGGATCGTCCCGCTAGGCCTTCTCGCCGGCTGCGCGCTGGTCACGTTGACCACACGCTTCGCACTCTGGTGCGCGCGCCAATACCGCAAGTCGAGAGACTTGCCGCGAAGCTGACTTAAACGCGCCCCCCGGTTCAATGGCGTTGCAAACAGGAGCAGCAAATGAGTCTTCCGCAAAATAACGAACTGTCTGGCGATGATCTCTCAGCCAATACGCTTCCAGACGCGCGGCCCTCATCCCCGGAAAACTCCGCGCCAAACTGGCGTCAGAGCAGTTGGCTTGCGATAGCAGAACTAATCGTCGTCGCGCTGATTTTCTACGCAGATTTCAAACATCACATCTACTTCAGCAAAACTCCGTATCTCCTGCTCTTCGGGTGGCTCTCGCTTCGCGTGCGCAAATTGAGCTGGCGCGACGTTGGCCTAAAACGTTTTCGCAACTGGAAAACGACCATCGTGCTGGGCATCGTCGCCGGCATCCTGCTGGAAAGTTTTGAGCTGTTCGTCAGTCAACCACTACTCGTGAAATTTCTTCACCAGCAACCAGATCTTGAAGTCTTTCGCGACTTGAATGGAAACCTGAAGATGACCCTGATCTTCATTGCATTGGCGTGGACCCTCGCGGCCTTCGGCGAAGAAATGGTTTACCGGGGCTACCTGATGAATCGCGTCGCCGACCTCTTCAACTGCACGCGCCCCGCCTGGATCATCAGCCTAATCGTGGTCCATGTAGGATTCGGCCTGGCCCATGCCTACCAAGGTTGGACTGGCATCATCGACGAAGGCTTAATGGGACTCCTCCTCGGAATCATTTATCTCCGCACCGGCCGCAACCTATCCGTCCCCATCATCGCCCACGGAATCGGCGACACCATCGACTTCCTCCTAATCTTCCTGGGAAAATACCCGGGCATGTAACTCGACGGCGAACTTCGCGCGGCCATTGCGTCACCGCGAGTATTTAACTGGCCTAATGTTCGATCTAACGTCAGGCATGGCGCTTTCCGTTAGTGTTGCGCCGGCGCTCCATACTGCGCAAACGTGACAAAGTGCCCCGCCGGATCCTTCACTCCAATCTCTTTCGCGCCATAAAACGTAGTCCGCACCGGCATCACCACCGGCACGCTCTTCAACGCCGCAATCACCGCGTCCAGGTCATCCACCTCCACGTAAAGAAACGTCGGCCCTTTGCGCGCGTCTTTCGCCGCTTGCGCGTCATCCTTCTCCACGCTCGCAAAAGTTTGGTACATCACCTCCGTCGCGCCCTTCTGCAGAATGACAAACGCCAGCTTGTTGCCGTCCGCAACTTCCGCCGTCTTCGTAAATCCCAGCCGGTCCACCCAGAAATTCAGGCAAGGCTCGATTTCTTCTACCAACAGCACCGCCGTCACTCTTTTCACCTCGATCGTCTTCACTGTCTTCTCTCCTTGCGCCGCGGCAGAGCCCGTCAACAGCAGCAGCCCCACCATCGTCAGAATTAAAATATGTATTCGCACGGGTAAAAAATCTCCTTGCCTCCTCCAACTAGTCTGATTTATACTAGTAGAAGATAGCGACATGCATTATCCTTGTCAAGGAGGTTTTTATGCCCCACGCCTCACACCGCCGTTTGCAGGATCTGGTTTCCGTCGGCCCCGCCATGCTCCGCGATTTCGAATTGTTGCGTATTCGCTCCATCAGCCATCTCGCGCGGCAGGATCCCCACAAAATGTACGAAAAACTTTGCCGCCTGACCGGCCAGCGCATCGATGTCTGCTGCCTCGACAGCTTTCAAGCCGCGGTGGCGCAGGCTCGCGACCCGTTGCTTCCCGCAGAAAAATGTCAGTGGTGGTATTGGAGCCGCCTGCGGAAGGAAAACCATGTCAAAAAATAAGCCGAGCGGCCTGACCACTCCCGATCTTGTCCTACTCAGCCTGCTCGCCGAACGCCCCATGCACGGGTATCAGGCCAATGCCGAACTCGAGCGCCGCGAGTGGCGCGATTGGGTGGACCTCTCGCGCCCTCAACTTTATTACTCCATGGAAAAACTCGCGCGCGCCGGAATGATTGCCGTCGCAAACACAAATGAACCCTCGGGAGGCCCCCAGCGCCGCGTGTTCGCCACCACCGCGAAAGGCCGCGCTGCTCTGGCCTCCGCGCTCGAACGCGAAGATTGGGCCGCGCAACGCGATCGCCCCGCCTTTCTCACCTGGCTCGCACTTTCCTGGCAAGCTCGCCCTGGCGTCGTCGCCCGCCAGCTCCAACGCAGAAAAGAATTCCTGCAAGCTCAGCTCGCCAAAGAGCAATCCACTCGTCGCGACGTTCGCCGCGAAGTCGGCCACCGCTACCACGAAGCCGTATGGATGATCGAGCTAATGATCGCCCAATTCCGCACCGAACTGCGCTGGCTAGCCAAGCTATCCCGCGACCTCCGCCACCGCGCCCCAGCCCGCCATCCCTCCTACGCCTCCTAAACCGTTTTCACCGCGAAGCGAAGCTCCTCGTTCCGCTTCACCCTCGTGGCGATAAGAGAGATTGGGAACGATCGCGAGACTCCGACAGATTTCCGAAACCCTCCCGCCCTTGATCTTTTCCTACGTGATCGGCCACTTCCGTTGAACGCATCGATCCATGCGTGGATTCTCGCTCGTGTTGTTCCGTTATTGGAGGTACCGATCTTGCTGGATTGGGCCGGCACATTTTAGCGGGGTTTTCTACACTTCGTGCATAGTCGGGTCCTAGCAGAAATATCAGAGCGCATGAGACGCGGTACCAAAATAACCAGTTCCGCCAAGGGGTACGAGCCAGTACTTTTTTTGCTTTCGCATTGGTACTAAATCATCCGCTGTCAGGGGCCTAGGAGTCTGCGTTGTGTGCATTTATTCTGAATCGTAATTGAACCTACCGTCTGTTATCGCTCGTTCCTATACTGCTGTCCAAATATTGCGTCGTTGCGGAGGGCGCTGATGAATCCCATCCGAGTGTTAGTGGCAAATCGGCCGCGGTTGATCCGTGAACTGGTGATGGCCACGATTTCCGATCAGCCCGACATCGAGGTTGTGGGCGAGATTCAGCAAGAGGATGAATTGGAACATGCCGTCGAAGAAACGCACCCAGACTTTCTGATCGTTGCATTGGAAAGATCCAACAATCTTCCGGATGTTTGCAAGACTATCTTGCGAAATCATCCTCAAATGCGAGTGATTGCAATTGCCGCTGACCGGAACAGCTCGATGTTTTATTGGGCGTCGCTGTGCATTGAGTCGAATCAGATCGAAGCTTCCGAAGCGGGCGTGCTGAGCGCCATTCGCGGAAAGATGCACACCATCAACTGAGGTCCGGTGTTTGATATGAGCCACGCAAGAGGAGTGAAGAAGGCGAGAGCGATGCGAATTCCAGGGAGAGGCGCGCGCGGACTTATCTGCGTGCTGATCGCTCTGGGGTTGGGATGCGGCGCAACGCGAGCGCAAAATCAGCGCCCGGCTCCGACGACTGGGTCGGACCTGGGCCGCGACAATTTGAGCCGCGTGGCGGCGTCAGCGACCGAGCTGAAGTCCGTTCTCCTCACAGAGGTGGGGTTGATGGTCGAGTTGAAGAGGTGGGTGGCCAAGGACGCGACGGACCACGGCCAAATCATCAGCGATTTGGACCTAACAAACGACGCCATCTTTGAGCGCTTGGAGACCGATGTCCAGTTCCGGTCGGTTGCGACGACCATCGTGCAGAAATATGGATTTCTTGTACCCAGAGTTAATCCCGAATCGGAACTCGGCAAGGAGCAGGAGCTTCTGGTTCAAGAGCGCACGAAATGGCTGGCCCAGCATCAAGAGGAGGAACGGGTAGCCGCACACCAAAAAGCCTTACAAAATAGTCTGCAGACTACGCGTGCTTGCGATCCACAGTTTGATTCGGACTGTGCGTCTGCACAGCCCAATCCGCCTGCTGATAATGAAGGTTCGCAGGGACGGCAGGGCCCAACAATGCAGTCGCCTCCACTAAGGAATCCTGAGCAATCGAATCCACCCAACTTCCCAAACGGCGGCGAAAACACTCGAGAACGCGGACTGCTGATGCAGACAAGCGGAGATCCGCTGAACAATTATCCGACGGACCAGCTCGGAGATCGCTCTGACGGCATGCAATTGTTCGGTGGAATGGGCTCGAACCAATCTGGATTCGGATCCGGTTCCGGATCGGCATCCGCGTCGGGAGGTTCTTTTTCGCAACTTTTTGCCGGCGGCGACAGCCAACAGTCCGGTTCTGGCTTCGGCGGAGGATCGCTGACAAACAGGAGCGGCGGGGATACGGAGAGCGGCGGAATGGGAATGGACGCCGCTAGCGCCGCGCTTGCGTTTGCAGGTATGGGTTCCGGCCGTGACGTGAACGCGCCTCCGTCTTCCGGCATGTCAGAAGTTGTTCCGGTGCGCCCGTCTGCCCGAAGGTCTCGGCAAAACGCGCTGATACAACCAGCGGAAATGACGCGCAAGCAGAATCCCTATACGGACATTCCATCGCTTTATGACATGTACCTTCAGGTAGTCCCGCGGCCTGCGACGCCGAAAAGATTTGGTTCCGAGGTGTTCGAGAACGGAACGCGCGATCCCCAGTTGATTCCCATGGATCTTCCGGTGGGTCCGGATTATGTGGTGGGACCAGGCGATGGACTGTCGATTGATTTGTGGGGCGGAGTGTCGACGCGATTTTTCCGCACGGTGGACCGGGAAGGGCGGATCAGCCTCCCCGAAGCGGGCCCGGTTCTAGTCAGCGGCAGAAACTTGGCAGACGTGCAACAAGACTTGCAACGGATACTTCGAACTGAGTATCGCGATGTGTCTGCCGAGGTGTCACTGGCGCGGCTGCGAACGATTCGCATCTATGAAGTAGGAGATGTGGCGAACCCGGGCGCGTACGACATCAGTTCGCTTTCGACGCCGCTGAACGCGCTATTCGCGGCGGGTGGCCCGACTCCCAAAGGATCGCTGCGGATCGTCAAGCATTATCGTGGCAACCAGTTGGTGCAGGTCGTGGATCTGTACGACTTGTTGCTGCATGGCGTGAAAAGCGACATGGCTCGTCTGGATAATGGCGACACTGTTCTGGTGCCTCCCATCGGCCCGCAGGTCACCGTGGAAGGGATGGTGCGGCGCCCCGCGATTTACGAGTTGAAGGATGAAAAGAACCTGGCGGCAGTGCTGGAGCTCGCGGGCGGACTGCTTCCGACAGCCGCGCTGCGGCACATCGAGGTGCAACGCCTGATCGCGCACGACAAGCAGACGATGCTTGGTTTGGACATACCGGAAATTGGCGACTCGGCGGAAGTGACGAAGAAGCTGGAGTCTTTCGAAATCCAGGACGGCGATCGGATCAGGATTTTTCCGATCGCGTCGTACAACCAGGACGCCATTTATCTTGACGGCCACGTAATTCGTCCGGGGCGCTACTCGTATCGCGAGAATATGCGGGTTACGGATGTGATTGCCTCGTACAAGGATCTGCTGCCCGAGCCCGCCACCAACTATGCGGAAATTATTCGTCTTAACCCTCCGGATTTTCATCCGACGGTTGAGAGCTTTGATCTGGCTGACACGTTTGCCAATCCCTCGCAGGCGCCGGTTCTACATCCGATGGATACGCTACGCATCTTCAGCCGGTTTGACTTCGAGAATCCACCGATTGTGTCGGTCTGGGGAGATGTGCGAGCGCCAGGAACTTACCGGACTTCCGGACAGATCCGATTGGGGGATGCGATTCATCTGGCGGGTGGACTAGCCCCTGACGCGCAGAAAGAAGATGCGCAAGTTTTCAGATACTTGCCAGACGGGAAATTCAAAATCTTCAGCGTAAATCTTAGTGAAGCGCTGGCCGGGGACCCCACAGAGAACATTGTGCTGCAGCCGCGAGATCGATTGCTGATTCACCGCAATCCGGATGCGGTGGAACCGGCGACCGTTTACGTTCAGGGCGAAGTGGCGAGGCCCGGGCGCTACCCGCTTACCACCAACATGACCATCGCGGATTTGATTCAAGTCGGTGGAGGGTTAAAGCCGAGCGCGGATACGAACACTGCAGACCTGACACATTTTCAGTATGCCAATCAATCGGATTTGACGGCGCGGCACGAATCAATTTCGATTTCCAGCGCGCTTTCCAAGGGGCCAGAAGCGGCGATCCCTATTCACAACGGAGACGTGCTTACCGTGCGTCAGCTACCCGGTTGGAATGACCTCGGCGCTTCGATCAGCGTGAAAGGCGAAGTAAGAAACCCGGGAACGTACGGAATTCGGCCCGGTGAAAAACTGAGTTCGATTCTCGAGAGGGCGGGAGGTTTCCAGCCTGACTCTTACCCCTATGGCGCGGTGCTCCGACGAGTGCAAGTGCGAGAGCTGGAGGCGAAGGACCAAGACCAAATGATTCTGCGTGTGAAAGATGAACAGTCCAATCTCCAACTTCTGCCGGAATCCGATCCGGATAAGAAAAGAGCGAAAGACCTGGCGTTGCAGCAGTGGCAGACCGCGCTGGAACAATTGAGTTCTAATCCGCCCACGGGCCGAGTGGCCATACGAATTTCGGCGGACATCCATCAATGGCAAAACACGATCGCGGATGTGGAGGTGAGAGCGGGAGATTCGATCGAGATTCCGAAAAAGCCGAGCTACGTGATGGTCACGGGCCAAGTGTACAACCCGACGGCTGTTTCCTATCGTCCGGGAAAGAGTGCGACGTGGTATCTCAGCCAATCCGGAGGACCGACGCAACTAGCCAACAAGAAAGCGATTTTTGTGATTCGGGCGGATGGCTCGGTGCTGGGTTCTGGCCAAGGACTGTGGAGTGGAGAATCTCTGAGTGCGGAGTTGCGTCCTGGCGACACGGTAGTGGTTCCTGAGAAGGCCGTCGGTGGCGGTGTGCAGTGGCAGACGGTGTTCCTGGCGGCCCAGGTGGCCTCGTCGATCGCGTCCACGGCGTTTATCGCCGCGCACTATTAGAGCGAGAGACCTAGGAATGACACGAGGATGGTGCGGATACGTGTTGAGTTCCTTCTTACTGATCGCACCCACGACTAGCGCGGTTTGTTTCGCGAAGCCTCCGCAACAGGAAGCTGGCGCGACCAGTCGCGCCGGAGCGGTCGATCCACAAACGAAGCCGGAGACCGGCTCCACAGAGCGATCCGCCGAGTCGCAGGCGGATGCGTCGGACCGGTCACCGGGCGCTGTGGCGGTGGTTGAACGCAAGGCCGCGGCAAATTCAACTCAGGATTCCGATTCCACGCAGGATTACGACACCACACTAGGCCCGCACCTATTCAAGCGATTTGTGAAGGACCAGAAAGCCATGTGGACGGCGCCGGCACACGTGCGATTGGTTGACGTTGATTGGCTATTGCCGCTGGGCATTGCCGCCGGTGGAATGCTGGCGACTGATGCGGAAACCAGCAAACATCTATCGAGTTCCCCAAGTCGGCTGAAGCAGGCCAATGATTTTTCGAACTATGGAATTGCCTCGATGGCGGCGGCCGCCGGCGGACTTTATCTTTGGGGCCGCATTACGCATGACGATCACAAGCGGGAGACAGGATTTCTTGCCGCCGAAGCGGCCGTGAACAGCTTGGCGGTAACGTACGCGCTCAAATACACGTTTGGGCGGGAACGACCGCTGAACGATGACTTTCACGGGTCCTTCTGGAAAGGTGGCGATTCGTTTCCCTCCGAGCACTCCGCCGCGGCATGGGCGATTGCCGGCGTGATTGCGCACGAATACCCCAGCCCGTATGTGAGTCTTGTGAGTTACGGATTGGCGGCGGCTATAGGTTCGGCGCGCGTCGATGCAAAGCAGCATTTTCCGGCGGACGTGCTGATTGGCAGTTCGATCGGATGGTTCGTGGCGCAGGAAGTGTATCGCCGGCATCACGATCCCGAAGTCGGCGGTGGAGAATGGCAAACCTACGCAGAGTCCAGCGATGTGAGTCCGGCCAGAAGATTGGGCAGCAGCGGATCCCCGTACGTGGAACTGGACAGCTGGATATATCCGGCAATGGAACGGCTCGCGGCGCTGGGCTACATCCGTACGGCGTTTCTCGGATTGCGCCCGTGGACGCGCATTGAGTGCGCGCATCTTGTTGAAGAGGCCAGTGACCGTGTGGCATTCGATGGCGAATCAGGCTCGCGAGAAGCAACACGGCTTTATTACGCGCTGGAACGGGAGTTTGCAGGAGATCTCGAAACGGCCAGCGGAGGCGGCGACGGGGAGAAAACAGCGCGGTTGGAATCGATCTATTCCATCACGACGGGTATCAACGGCCCGCCTCTGAACGACAGCTACCATTTTGGACAGACGATTATCAACAATTACGGCCGGCCGTACCAGGAGGGTTTCAACGCTTATGACGGCTTCTCTGGGTATGGCACCGCCGGGCGCTTCACGCTTTATGTGCGCGGCGAATATCAGCACGCCCCGTCCGCTCCTGGTTTTCCTCAGCCCATCGAGAACCTGATCGGCACGTTGGACGTGAACCCGCCGCGGACAGCCGCTCCGATTCTGGCGACCAATCAATTTCGGCTGCTGGACACATATGTCGCGGCCAAAGTCGCGGATTGGAATTTCGCATTTGGCAAGCAGAGCCTGTGGTGGGGGCCGGGAGAGGGGAGTGTTTTGATTTTCAGCGATAACGCGGAGCCTATTTATATGTTTCGGGCCAGCCGGACCGCGCCTTTTGTCTTTCCGTGGATTTTTCGGTGGCTGGGACCGATGAAAACGGACTTCTTTGTGGGCAAGCTTTCCGGCAACGAATATCCGCCGCGGCCGCTGATCCACGGCGAGACCGTGAGCCTGAAACCGACGCCCAATTTGGAGCTGGGTTTTTCCCGGACAGCGGAATTTGGGGGAGTGGGGCGTGCGATTACTCCTGCGGCCCTGTTTAATAGCTACTTCGATTTTTTAAACTCGTCAGTGCTGTACGGTTCTAATGACAGTCCTGGAAAACGTAACGGCGGATTTTATTTTTCCTACCGGCTACCATTTGTTCGAGATTGGCTAACGATTTATTCCGATTCGATTTCGGACGATGACCCTTCGCCGCTCGCTTCTCCCCGGCGAGCCGGAATTGATACGGGAATTTATTTGACGCACTTCCCAAAGATACAAAAGCTGGATTTAAGGGTTGAGAGCACGACTACGAACAGCGTCTCTTCGAGTCGCCATGGGAATTACATTTACTACGACAGTTTTTACCACGACCTTTACACCAACAAGAACAATCTGATTGGCAGCTGGATCGGCAGAGAAGGAACGGGGATAGAGGCGTGGAGTAACTATTGGTTCAACGCGAGGAGCTCGTTACAGTTCGGTTACCGGCACGCAAAAGTTGCGCCTGACTTTATTCCAGGGGGAGAGACCATCAACGACGAATGGATCAAAGCAAACTGGTGGATGCGAGGAGTTTTAAACGTGTCGGCGTCTGTGCAACACGAGACATGGCTCGCTCCTGTGCTGGCATCCACGCGGCAGACGAATTGGACATCGTCGGTAGGGATCAGTTTTCAGCCGCACAGTTTGGGCTGGCCTCCGCACCTGGCACAGCAGCCGGGCGGTAAACCTCAATGAAGCGGGGTTTCGGCTCCATGAAAGCAACTGGAATCAGGAAGGCCAGAAATTGATGCAGACATCGTCCAAATCGCACGCGGTGATGGAGGAGACGCCGGAGGCTAAGGCGACATTCGCTCCGGAGTGGAACGGGGACCTGGCTCGCGAGCGGGTTTTGCCAAGACTGCGTTTGTTGTGGGGCATGCGCCGGTTTCTCAGACGTTTTGCGCTGGTTGGATTTTTTGTGGCGACGCTTATCGCGTTTCTCATTCCCAGCGAATACGAATCCACCGCGCGCCTGATGCCACCCGATTCGCAGCCAAGCGGCGGGCTGG
>Ga0209380_10001173_pt1 | contig 18018 bp, 14 predicted proteins | sample HubBroMetageWFT6_FD_188347 | JGI IMG/M metagenome (GOLD analysis project Ga0209380, IMG submission 188347) | Warmed and freeze-thawed soil microbial communities from the Hubbard Brook experimental Forest, New Hampshire - Hubbard Brook CCASE Soil... | ecosystem: Environmental > Terrestrial >...
GATCTCGCAGGTCGAGTAACGGCCGCGAGCGGTTGGACTCGCGCGATTTGGCTGCTGGGCGGGGCCGGTGCGATGGGGACTGGCATTTGGTCCATGCACTACATTGGGATGCTGGCGTTCATCCTGCCGATTCCCGTGGCCTACCATTGGCCGACCGTTCTGCTGTCACTGTTTGTGGCCATTCTCGCTTCAATAGTTGCACTGGCCGTGGTGAGCCGGCAGAAAATGGGCTGGTTCCGAGCGCTCACCGGCAGTGTCCTGATGGGGGCGGGTATTGCGAGCATGCATTACATCGGCATGGCCGCCATGCGCTTACGTGCCATATGCCAGTTTAATTCCTTCTTCGTCGTCCTGTCGGTGGTGTTCGCGATTCTGATTTCTCTCGCTGCGCTATGGATTACCTTCCACTTGCGAGATGAGAAAACGGGGATCGGCTGGGAAAAGTTAGCCGGAGCCGTGGTGATGGGCGCCGCGATTCCCGTCATGCATTACACTGGCATGGCCGCCGCCAGTTTCACGCCCTCCGGCATGCCGGTGGACCTGTCACATGCCGTAAGCATCTCCACACTTGGCACCGCCGGAATTGCCACCGTAACGTTTATCGTCCTCGGGCTGGCTCTGCTGACGTCCTGGGTTGATAGGCGATTCGCTGTCCAGACCTTGGAAGTACAAGAACAGAAGCTGCAGCAGAGCGAGGCGTATTTATCGGAAGCACAGCGATTAAGCCACACGGGCAGTTTTGGATGGAGAGTTTCCACTGGCGACATCATGTGGTCGGAAGAATCCTTTCGCATTTTCCAATATGATCGAACGACGAAGCCGACCTTGGAACTCATTCTCCGGCGGGTTCATCCAGACGACGCGGCTTTGGTGAAACAGACAATTGAGAACGCGGTTCAGGATGGGAAGGATTTTGAGCATGAATATCGGTTGGTAATGCCGGATGGTGAGATCAAACACGTCCACGAAGTGGCACACGCCAAAAGACATGAGTCCGGCGAAATTGAGTTTGTTGGGGCGGTAATGGACTTCAGCGATCGTCAACGTGCGGACGAGGATCTGCGACGAAGTGAAGCTCGCGCAGAAGAGCATCTTCGGTTGGTGGTGGATACGACTCCCGCGATGATAAACAGTTGCCGTCCTGACGGTTACCTTGATTACGTGAATAAAGGTTGGCTGGATTATTTCGGGTTTTCGTTGGAGACAGCGCTGGACCGTGCTGACGTAATGAAAATGTCGGTGCCTTCGAAGACCGATATGTCGGGGGCGGAGTGGCAGCCAATAATCCATCCCGAAGACCTTGTAAGGTTTAGGGATCACTGGAAGGCGACGCTGGCGTCCGGCAAACCGGGTGAATCGGAAGGACGCGTCCGCCGGTTCGATGGAGTGTATCGCTGGCATTTGTTTCGCGGGGTGCCTCTTTGTGATGAAACCGGGAAGCCAGTCAAATGGTACGTGTCGGCTTTTGATATCGAGGACCGCAAGCGGGCGGAGGCGCTGCATAACGGAGAAAGCCGTATTCTGGAGATGATAGCCCGCGATGCCCCACTAGAGGAAATATTGGAGCAGCTGGTGCGGGTTGTGGAAGCCCAATTTGCCAACTTAATTTGTTCTGTCCTGCTCCTCGACGAGGACGGGCAGCATGTGCGGCATGGCGCCGCTCCGAGCCTTCCCCCAGCCTACATCACGGCTATCAATGGCCTTTGCATCGGACCGCAGGCGGGATCGTGTGGCACGGCTATGTACCGTAAAGAACTTGTTGTCGTTACCGATATTCTCGAGGACCCACTCTGGGACCTGTACCGTAGTGTGGCCGAGCCTTACGGGTTCCGGGCCTGCTGGTCCACTCCTATACTTGCGCATTCAGGCAAGGCGTTGGGTTCGTTTGCCATGTATTACCGCGAACCGCGCAGTCCGGGCCCGGCTGAGACCCAAGCACTGGAAATGGCAACCCACCTCGCCGGCATTGCCATTGAGCGCAAGCTCGGGCGTGAAGAGCGCGAACGATTGCGTCAAGCCCAGGCAGATCTCGCGCACATAAATAGAGTGACCACCATGGGAGAGTTGACCGCTTCGCTAGCACACGAAGTGAATCAACCGATCGCCGCCGCTGTCACAAACGCCAATACCTGCTTGCGTTGGCTGACGCGTGATCGACCAGACCTCGAAGAAGCACGCGCGGCCGCCATGAGAATTGTGAAAGACGGAACGCGTGCGGCAGAAATCATCAAGCGAATTCGCTTGCTCTTCAAGAAAGGCACTTTGGAACGTGAGTCAGTTGATGTAAATGAGGTTATTCAAGAGATGATCGTCCTCCTGCGCGGCGAGGCAATGCGATACTTCGTCTCAGTCCGGGCGGACTTGGCAGCAGATCTTCCCCAGGTTATGGGAGATCGGGTGCAGCTGCAGCAGGTCATGATGAACCTGATGATGAATGGCATCGATGCGATGAAGGAAGTGGATGGGACGCGGGAACTGACCATCAAGTCGCAACGAGCGGAAGACGAGCAACTGCTGGTGTCCGTCAGCGACACTGGCGTGGGGCTATCCTCGCAGGAGACGGAGCAGATATTTAAGGCATTCTTTACCACCAAGCTTCATGGGACTGGCATGGGACTGTCTATCAGCCGCTCCATCGTCGAATCGCATGGTGGCCGCTTGGGGGCTGCCGACAATTCTCCGCGCGGAGCAAGTTTTTACTTCACTCTACCCACCAAGATCGAGATGCTTGAATGACCTCCGCAGGCACGCCCACGGTGTTCGTCATTGATGACGATGCCAGTGTGCGTGCGTCTATCCAAGGCCTGCTGAAATCGGTCGGCTTGCGGTCCCAGTCCTTCGGCACAGCAGAAGAGTTCCTACGGAGCAAGCGACCGGACGGGCCAAGCTGCCTTGTTCTCGACGTGAGCCTACCTGGAATCAACGGTCTGGACTTTCAGCACGAACTGGCCGATGTGGGCATCCGGATCCCGATTATCTTCGTCACCGGTCATGGAGACATTCCGATGTCGGTGAAGGCCATGAAATCCGGTGCGGTGGAATTCTTGACCAAGCCTTTCCTCGACGAGGACTTGCTGGCTGCCATCCGCCAGGCAATAGACCGGGATAAGGTGACACGCCGAGAGCAGAGCGGGCTTGCCGAGCTGCGAAAGTGCTATGAGGCGCTGACCGTGCGCGAGCGGGAAGTGATGAGCCTGGTGGTTTCGGGCATGTTGAATAAGCAAATAGCCTCTGAACTCGGAACTAGCGAAATCACGGTGAAGATCCACCGTGGTCATGCGATGCGGAAGATGAAGGCGGAATCACTGGCGGAACTGGTCAGAATGGCGGCGAGGCTTGACCTTCCTACCGGCAGGAATTAGCGTACTGCTCCAGCTGTTACACACAAGACGACCGGCCAATTTGCAGTCCTCCCGTTTGCTCGCCGCCTCCTCTACATCCCAACAAATCCTAGCCACCGCTTAGCTACATTCGAGCTTCTAATACCAACGTATAATTGCGCCGTTTTTGCCGACACTGCTAAATTCCTACCATGATTACTCAGCCAAAGACCAAAGTAGTTGCAATTGTCGATGATGATGATTTGATGCGGAACGCATTGGGTGGCCTGCTGAAAGCAGTCGGACTCCCAGCGCAAGAGTTTGCGTCGGCGGAGGAATTCCTGAATTCCGGTCAAAAGCACGAGATTGGATGTCTGATCGCGGACATCCGTATGCCGGGGATTTCTGGTCTTGAACTCCAGGCGAAGCTGAACGTTGATCGGTGCAGGATTCCGATTATCTTCATTACCGCACACGGCGACGAAAAAATGCGCTTGCAGGCGTTGAGGGCAGGCGCGGTGGAGTTCCTCGCAAAACCGTTCGACGACGAAGCACTGCTCGTAAGTGTTCGAGCCGCTCTGGAAAGTGGATCCCGATAAGAAGCCTGTCCTGGGCACAAGGAGGTCTCCATGGGAGCTGTTGCAAAATTCGGGCCCTTTTACCAAGAACGTAATCCGCGCAGATTCGAGCAGCTCGTGGGTAACAGCCCCGCTCTGGAATCTGCGCTCGAACAGGTCGAACGGGTGGCACCCACGGATTCCACCGTTCTTCTACAGGGAGAAACCGGCACCGGCAAGGAACTGATCGCGCGCGCAATTCACAATATCAGTTCGCGCTGCGGACGCCCATACATAAAACTGAATTGCGCTGCCATCCCATTCGATCTACTAGAGAGCGAGCTTTTTGGCCATGAGAAGGGCGCCTTCACGGGCGCCATCGCGCAGAAGATTGGCCGTTTCGAGTTGGCCGACAAGGGCACGCTCCTCCTTGACGAGGTGGGCGATATCCCGTTGGCACTGCAGCCCAAACTGCTGCGCGTACTGCAGGAACAGGAGTTCGAGCGCTTGGGCAGCGCCCGAACTCACCAAGTGGACGTTCGTCTTGTGGCTGCGACCAACCGGGATTTGGCAAACATGGTGAAGCAGGGCAAATTTCGTAGCGACCTCTACTATCGTTTGAACGTGTTCCCAATACTGCTGCCACCGTTGCGGGAGCGTCGCGAAGACATTCCAGCCTTGGTGGCACATTTCGTGGAAATTTATGGCCGACAGATGGGGAAGCAAATCGAACACATTCCTCCGGAATCAATGTCTGCGATCAGCTCGCACTACTGGCCGGGGAACATTCGCGAGCTGCAGAATTTTATCGAGCGGAGCGTAATCCTGAGCGACGGGACCGTTCTGCGTCCTCCTCTTGCGGAGCTAAGACATTGCCCCGGAACTGATGCGCCAGGGGCTATCACGTTAGAAGAAGCTGAACGAAATCACATCCGGAAGACACTGGAGACCACTAGATGGGTTGTCGCCGGTCCTAGTGGTGCGGCTGCCCGTCTGGGAATCCCGCGGTCAAGCCTCTACTTCCGCATGCAAAAGCTCGGCATATCCCGGCCCAATTAGATCTTGTCCCAGACGTCCGATTTCCCCAGGCTCGCTGCCCCGCTTCACCGCAAATGCGATGAGCGCTGTTCGGATGGAGTGATTGCATTTGGTGTGCCAACGTAGATTTTCCTCAAACACGTTGGGAGTACCGGAAAACAAAAGCAATGTCGGAAGTAGAGAATGAGATTGCTGAGACTCGGTGTCAGACGATTGGATTTATTCTAACGTGCTGACATCCCGCATTGCATCATTCACTGTAGCCGCCGTCTACCTCCATCACTTACAAACTCAACTTGTTTGGCAACCGTGTTGCCTAGTCCAGTTGCGTCGCCAGAGGCGTTCGAGCCGTTGGTGATACTACAAATGAGGAGAAATCAAAATGCACACTGAAGCTATCAGCATGGGCCACGCGGGTCAGAAAAGAATCGAACGACGCCATCTTGTTGCCCTGTTCGTTGCTTTGGTTTTTGCCAGTATGACTTATCCGAACCAAGCACATGCGCAGATCGTTGGAAACATGGAAGCCAACATCCCCTTCCAGTTCCACGCCGGAAACGCGAAATTTCCGGCGGGCAAGTACGTGATCCACATGTTCGACGACTCCGACTTGACGGTCATGGAGATTAGCAGCGCAGACGGCACTAGCACCTCGCTCTTCCAAGTGCAAGCTGCAGAAGCCAACTCCGCGCCAGGCAGAAGTGAACTAATCTTCAAGAAATACGGAGATCGCTACTTCCTTGAAAAGCTTTTTGACCAAGGCAATTTAAGCGGAAGCCAGGTAGTCGAGTCGGCCTATGAAAAGAGAATCGATCGAGGGGCCGCGGAAGCCACCGAGGAACATGTGCCGGCACATCGCCTGGTACAAAAAGGAAACTAGCGGCTCTTTTGATCAGTGGCCGACCGAGTGCGCGTTGGCCGATCTCGCGGCCTAGGATTTTCGGATAGAGCGTGTGAACTGACCTCGGCAGACCTAACTGAGGGACACGCAATGGTCTTCTACACGGACGGCGGAAGGCACAGAACCAACCTGGCCCAGAATTCGGCATGGAACTTCTTTCCGCCGTTGTAGCACCCCGCATCTCACTGTCCGCAGATGGTTCGGAAGTAGAGTAAACAGTTACGTCCAGATTCAAATCAACTGTCTCAGGAAATCAGTTCCATTGAGACGGGAACCCTGTCGACCTGCCGACAACCATCCAATCAGCTGGACTCTTCGCGAGGTAGTCACCACACAGAGTTTCCTTTCTGCTAGCACAAGCACCACTATTTTCAATTACTTCCTGAAAATTACGAACGCGCTCTAGTCTGGCATACGGGCTGCATCGTCTGATTTCGACCCTTGACGCGAAGCTCTAACGCACAGCCATAGAACTGATTCGGTTGACGCAGTCCTGCTTCGCTTTACAAAGAGATTGGCGACGTGAATTATGTGGATCGTTCGACTTGCATTGCGGCGGCCTTATACCTTCGTGGTGATGGCCATACTCATTCTGATCCTGGGGACGCTCGCGATCTTTCGCACACCGACGGATATTTTTCCGAACATCGATATTCCGGTCGTCAGCATTATCTGGACTTATAACGGTCTCGTGCCTGAAGACATGAGCGACCGGATCGTCAGCGTCACAGAACGAGCTCTTACCACCACCGTTGACAACATTGAGCACATCGAATCCCAATCGCTTTACGGCATCGCTGTGGTGAAGGTATTCCTGCAGCCGACCGCGAACATTCAGCAGGGCATTGCACAGATTACTGCGGTTTCCCAGACTCAGCTCAAGCAGTTGCCTGCAGGAACGACGCCGCCACTCATTCTGGCCTATAGCGCATCGAGCGTGCCCGTCCTGCAGCTAGCCCTTTCCGGCCAAAACATGTCCGAGCAGCAGCTCAATGACTATGGCTTGAATTTCATTCGTACGCAGCTCATTACAGTGCCGGGCGCATCCGTTCCTTATCCCTACGGCGGTAAACAACGCCAAGTGCAAGTAGACCTGAATCCGACAGCGTTGCAGTCAAAGGGCCTATCTGCACTGGACGTAGTGAATGCCATCAGTGTTCAAAATCTAATCCTGCCGACTGGAACGGCCAAGATCGGTCCCACGGAATATGATGTTTCCATTCCCAACGCAGCACCGCAAACGATTGAGGACCTGAACCGTATCCCGATCAAAAACATCGGCAGCACTACCATCTACATCAAGGACGTCGCTTGGGTGCGCGATGGCTTTCCCCCGCAGACCAATATCGTAAAGGTCAACGGCCAACGCTCCGTGTTGCTAACGATTCAAAAGGCTGGAGATGCATCGACACTGAACGTCATCGCGGGCATCAAAGCCCTTCTTCCTCAAATCAAGACGACCGTTCCAGCCCAGCTACAAATAGATCCTCTGGCCGATCAGTCGATTTTCGTTCGTGGCGCGATCAGCGGTGTTGTCAGGGAAACACTGATCGCCGCATGCCTGACCGCTTTCATGATTCTCACTTTTCTGGGCAGTTGGAGAAGCACTCTTATCATCGCGACCTCGATCCCTCTGGCGATTCTGACCTCCATCATTGTGTTCAGTGCGATGGGAGAAACGATCAATATCATGACGCTGGGTGGACTCGCTCTGGCGGTCGGCATCTTGGTGGACGATGCCACGGTTGAAGTCGAGAATATCAACCGAAATCGCGAAGCAGAACCAGACAAAGATATGGACGAAGTTGTCCTCGACAGTGCTTCGCAAATCGCGACACCCGCCTTCGTGGCTACGCTTTCGATCTGCATTGTGTTTGCGCCGATGTTCTTGCTGTCTGGCGTGGCAAGGTATCTCTTCGTGCCACTCGCTGAAGCGGTTGTTTTCGCCATGTTGGCGTCTTACTTTCTTTCCCGGACGATCGTCCCGACGATGGCTAAGTATCTATTGCGAGGCGATAAACACGAGACCGGAAACGCCCCTGTTCGCAATCCGCTGGTACGAATTCAGAAGCGCTTTGAAGCGGCCTTCGAGAGATTTCGTGGAAACTATCGCGGGCTGTTGGACAGCTGTCTCCATCGCCGGCGGGCTTTCCTGATTGCATTCTTCGCAAGTTGCCTTGGCTCTCTGGCGATTCTGATTCCTTGGCTGGGACAGGACTTCTTCCCCAGCGTAGACAGCGGCACTTTCAAACTTCATCTACGAGCTCCGACGGGCATGCGCATTGAACAAACGGCCAACCTCTGTGACCTGGTAGAGCGGTCGATTCGACAGCAGATCCCGTCAAATGAAGTTCAGAGCGTCATCGACAACATAGGCTTGCCCTATAGCGGCATCAATCTCTCTTACAGCAACTCGGCACCGGTTGGCACATCGGACGCCGACATTCTTGTGAACCTCTCGGCCAATCACCATCCGACGGACCACTATATCCACCAGCTTCGAATGACGCTCCCGAAACAGTTCCCCGGCGTGACGTTCGCTTTCTTGCCCGCGGACATGGTCGGCCAGATTCTAAATTTTGGTTTGCCTGCTCCCATTGATGTGCAGGTCGTGGGAAACGATCTGGAAGGCAACCGCCAATATGCAGACAGCCTTCTCGGGAAAATGAAATACGTTTCAGGCACGGCGGATCTGCGAGTCCAACAACCCTTCGACGAGCCCTATCTCAATCTCAGAGTGGAACGTACCAAGGCAGAACAGCTCGGATTTACGGCTCACGATATTGCGCAGAATCTCTTGGTTTCACTGAGCGGCAGCTTCCAAACTTCACCCACGTTTTGGGTTGACCCGAAAAATCGGGTCAGCTATCAAATCGCCACTCAGACGCCCCAGTATCGTGCAGACACATTGCAAGATCTTGAGAATATTCCCATCACGGGTACAGACCCCACGGCCCCCCCGTCCATCATGGCGAGCTTGGTCTCCACGCAGCGGGCGGCGGGCATGGCGGTGGTTTCTCATTACAACGTCGCGCCGGTGATTGACATCTTTGGCGCTACCGCTGGACGCGACTTGGGTGGCGTTTCCCGCGACATCCATAAGATCCTTGAGGCCACGCGCCAACAGTTGCCGCGCGGCTCGCAAGTGGTAGTTCGCGGTCAGGTTCAGACGATGCAATCCTCCTACATCGGCCTTCTGAGCGGACTGGCGTTCTCGATCGTGCTCGTTTACCTGCTGATCGTGGTCAACTTTCAGTCTTGGCTGGATCCTTTCATCATGATTTCCGCCCTGCCCGCCGCACTCGCTGGGATTGCGTGGTTCTTGTTTATTACGCACACCACTTTAAGCGTGCCGGCACTGATGGGGACCATCATGTGCATGGGTGTTGCAACATCAAACAGCATTTTGGTCGTGAGCTTTGCTACCGAAAAAATGATGGAAGGAAAAGATTCCGTCAGCGCCGCTCTGGAGGCTGGCTTCACGCGTTTTCGCCCTGTGATTATGACGGCCCTTGCCATGATTATCGGGATGATACCGATGGCCCTCGGACTCGGAGACGGCGGGGAACAGAACGCTCCCCTCGGCCGGGCAGTCATCGGTGGACTACTTTTCGCCACGGTTTCGACGCTCTTCTTTGTGCCGGCATTTTTCAGTGTACTCCAGAGTTCAAGCCGACACGCAGCTCAACCGAACCAGAAGCACTAAACTGCAAGCCGCACGGAGTCATTATGTCGTCTCACACTGAAGCTAGAAAACAAGTCGATGCCCAAACACTCCCATTGAATGATGGGGGAGCACGGAAACGACCGCGCAGAACATCGGTGGGACTGGCGCTGGCACTAATTCTAGTCGCCACTCTCTTGGTATCGGGCATTTGGTCCCGTGTCAGGGCCCGGAGGAGCCTAAACGCGGAGACAGCACAAGTTGCACTAACCGCAGTTTCGGTTGTACAGCCAAATCCCGCTACTCCAGCCCAGGAAATCATCCTTCCTGGCAACGTACAACCTTTCATCACCTCACCGATCTATTCGCGCACGAACGGATACTTGAAAAAGTGGTATTTCGATATCGGGGCGCACGTAAAGCAAGGACAATTACTTGCTGTAATCGAAACACCAGAAGTCGATCAGCAACTTCAGCAAGCCCGCAGCAACCTATTAACCGCGAAGGCAAATCTCGAGCTCGCCGCCATCACCAAAACCCGGTATCAGGGACTTTTGAAGAGCAATGCTGTATCCCAACAGGATGTCGACAATGCGGTTGGTACCTACAATGCGAATAAAGCCATAGTCGAAGCAGACCAGGCAGCCGTAGACCAGTTTGCGGCGCTGGTCTCCTTTGAAAAGATTTACGCTCCCTTCGACGGTGTTATCACCGCTCGCAACACTGACATCGGGGACCTTATTAACTCTGGCAGCAGCAGCAATGTAAAAACTGACCTGTTTCACATCGCTCAACCTGGAAAATTACGTGTCTACGTAAACGTCCCTGAAGAATATTCGCAAGGGATCAAAGACGGCATGACAGCAGATCTCGTTCTTGCTGAGTTTCCCGGGCGTAAGTTTCAGGGAAAGTTGGTCCGCACTGCCGACGCCATCAATATCACGACCCGCACGTTGCTGATCGAGATCGATGTGGACAATCCTACGGGCGCGCTGCTCACGGGTTCTTATGCAGAGGTCCATCTGGCGGTCCCGACGCAGGCCTCTACCTTCCTGATCCCAGTGAATACTCTGATTTTCCGCTCGGAGGGTTTACATGTCGGCGTCGTGAAAGACGGGAAGGTCGTACTCACCGCCATCACTCCCGGACACGATTTCGGCAATCAAATAGAGGTCGTCTCCGGCGTTAAGGCGGACGATCAGATCATCGTCAACCCGCCCGACTCGATCGTTCACGGACAAGCAGTCCAAATTGTTCAGGCATCGTTGCCGGGAGATATCAAGTGAAACGACTACAAAAAATGATCAATGTCGCGAATCTGCGGGAAGCACTTTGGATGGAAGTTTTGCTCGCGATAGCAGCGATTCAATTGAGTGGATGCATGGTCGGGCCTAAATATCACACTCCCGTGGTGCAGACTCCTTCAACCTACAAGGAGGTCGGGGACTGGAAGCCCGCTCAGCCGAATGACCAGAATGTTGGCGGTACGTGGTGGACGATCTTTCAAGACCCGCAGCTTGATGCGCTAGAACTTCAGGTGGACGTATCGAATCAGAATTTAAAGGCCGCTGAGGCGCAGTATCAACAGGCGCGAGCCGTTCTACGTTACTATCGGGCTGACTACTACCCAACCGTTACCGCCGGGCCGTCAGCGACTCGGACGCGTGTGTCGCAAAACGCTCCGCCCCCGGGTTCGCAGTTTGACGGTATCACCTACAACGACTTCGCAGTCCCATTCAACTTCTCCTACGAGCTCGACGTCTGGGGACGAGTTCGCCGCACGGTGGAGTCTTATCGAGAACAAGCGCAAGCGAGTGCAGCAGACTTGGCGACGGTCAATCTGAGTATGCACGCGGACCTGGCCATCGACTACTTTCTTGCTCGCAGCCTGGACGCCGAGGAACAGCTCCTGAATTCAACCGTGACGCAGTATGAACAAGCCTTGGAATTGATCCAGAGCCGCTTTGCAGGAGGTATTGCTTCTGAAGTTGAGGTCCAGCAAGCCAGCACTCAGCTTGAGACGACTCGCGCAGAGGCAATCGATGTTGGAGTTGCCCGCGCGCAGTACGAACACGCGATTGCAATTCTCATCGGGAAACCTCCCGCGGAGTTCGGTCTTCCTCCGCTGCCTCTCACAGTGCCCCCTCCGCCTATTCCTGTCAGCGTGCCCTCGGAACTGCTTGAGAGACGCCCGGACATCGCAGCCGCGGAGAGGAGGGTAGCATCCGCCAACGCTCAGATCGGAGTCGCGAAATCGGCCTATTATCCGAGCGTCAGTTTAGGCGCCTCGGGTGGATTTGAAAGCACCAGCATCACGACCTTGATACAGGGGCCGAGCGGCCTGTGGTCTGTTGGGCTAGCTGCTATGGAAACAATCTTCGATGGAGGAAGACGCCGCGCTGCCTCTGACCAAGCCATCGCCGCTTACGATCAAACAGTCGCCAACTATCGCGAAACGGTGTTGACCGGTTTCCAACAGGTCGAAGACAACGTAGCGGCATTGCGCATCCTCGAGCACGAAGCTCAGATTCAGGAAAAAGCAGTGGTCGCCGCTCAGAGATACCTGGAGCTCGCCACTATACGTTACAAGGGTGGCGTCACGAGTTATTTGGAAGTGACTACCGCCCAGACTGCGGCTCTCTCCGACCAAGTCACCGCGGTAAATATTCTCGGCCGCCGCATGGTGGATGCTGTGACGCTGGTCCAGGCTCTCGGTGGCGGCTGGGATCGCTCTGCTTTGCCCGAACGGCCTGAATGCTGCGGCAAACTGATGACCAGTTCGAGGTAATGCCATTTTGTGCGGTGCAAAAAGGAATCTGGCAGAGCCGTTTCCAGGCCTTGTGCTTCTTGCTTTCCGCGAGTAGCTCCCGCCGCACTTGCTGACGCAGCGTGCGCAACGCATGCAGTTGTCGGTAGTAAAACTCCGCACGCCGACGCTCGATTCTTCGGCGCAGCAGCCCTCGGCAGGCTCAACCGGCTCGCTTCAACTCACCATGAAAGAAGCTGTGCAACTGGCGCTGAAACAAAATCCGCAGCGCATCATCGCCCAACTGCTGGTTTCCGAAAGCGATCGCAATAGCCAGATCGCCCGATCGAACCTGCTTCCTCAGGCGCATTTGGAGGGGCACGGGTCGATTAATCAGTACAATTTTCAGAGTATTGAGCGCATCGAGCCGCGAAAAGCTGCGGGTCCCTTTCAAGTCATCGAAGCAGGCCCCGCTTTTTCACAAACGATACTGAACCTTCCGCTGTTTCGCGGGTACCAAATCGGGCGTGAAGGAACACGCGAGGCGCGCGCGGACGAACAGACCACGCGTGAAAATGTGGTGACCGCGGTTGTTGACCAATATCTGCTGGTTCTTCGCGCGCTGGCAACGCGCGACGCCGCAAACGCTCGCGTCGTTCTGGCACAACGGCTCTACGAGCAGGCTAGTGAACTCCAGAAGACCGGCATCGGTTTGAATATCGACACGCTGCGAGCCAACGTAGAATTGCAGAACGAGCGCCAGAACCTGATCGACGCGGAAACACTGACTCACACCACCAGGTACGGTTTGGCGGAACTTCTCGATCTGCCTCGCGACCAGGCCCTTGAAGTAACCGACCGCCTCGATTTCTACGACCTGCCCGTGCTTGAAAAAGAAGTGCTGCTGAACGAGGCGCTGAGGTCACGGCCGTAGATTCGCTCGTTGAATTCGCAGAAACGCATTGCCAAATTGACTACAGATACGGCGCGCGAGCAACGCCTTCCACACTCATGGTCACCCGTATGGGGTCTAGCGGTCGTAGTCTTTTGGCTCCAGCGTAAGCATGACTATGGTATAATGACCATAGTTCTACTGGAGATGCGGTATGAAGAAAATGGCAGCAGGTTCCTTCAAGACAAATTGTCTCGCGGTCATGGACGAGGTTCAGGCCAAGCACGAGACTGTCGTAATCACGAAGCACGGCAAGCCGGTGGCAAAGCTGGTCCCTGTGAACACCGAGACGGATGAGATCTACAATTTCCTCGCAGGCAAGGGCATCATCGAAGGAGACGTTGTTTCCCCCGCAGTTTCGCCTGAAGAGTGGGGCGAACTCAAATGATTCTCGTCGACACTCATGTCGTTGTCTGGCTGGCGTTTGACCAGGATCAGATCTCGAGGAAAGCGAGGAGCGCAATTGACGTCGCGCGCAAGAGCGGGGACGGGCTGGCAATTTCCGATATCACTCTATTGGAGTTGGCCACACTTGCCAGCAAGGGCCGGATCCGCCTCGACATCAGCCTTGAATCATTCTTGCAGGAAGTCGAGTCTCGGTTCGTTGTTCTGCCAATCAGTGGCCGGGCATGCGCCCGCGCCATGGGATTACCAGCGAATTATCCCAAAGATCCAGCAGATCGTATTATCGGGGCTACTGCGTTGGTCGAGGGACTATCCTTGCTCACCGCCGACCGTGAGATCCGTCGGTCGAGAACGGTTCAGACAATTTGGTGAGAACAATAACGCTGGCCATATCTCCATAACTTCTATGATCTAGAGATTTCCGGGGCTCCGACAACGTCTCGGAAATAGAGCGCCATGTGCATCCGGCACTAGCGCAAGCTTCCTGACTGCCGCCTGAACAAGACTGCCGCCACAAGGGTTTGTGAGCGACCCGACACATGAGTGACAGATCGTACCGGACACATAGGTTACACTTTCTCGTGTTCGGTAACAACTCGCAGAATCTCTGCTGTCGGACAAAGGCCGCGAGACAGCAGGCAAACAGGAACAAACGCAGCAATTGCAACAACGCATCCCTGAACTGTTGTCGAATCTCCGGGTCCAGATCCTCGAAAGTCTTGGTGTCTCCTGTTGCGGGGAAGGAAATGGCGAGCCCGGTCGGGGTCGAACCGACAACCTGCGGATTAGAAGTCCGCTGCTCTATCCAATTGGGCTACGGGCTCGTGGTCAGATTGTAGCAAAACTGGCGGCTAGCAACAGATGGTCAAAAACTACGAACTTTCCAATCCGCTCGCTGAATGCGCTCAAACGAGGGCCGGGTCGCCGGTCAGGCACTTCCGTATATCTTCATCATCCTATAGTAGACGCGCACTTTAGGGTCTATTGGACAGGTACTAGAGTTTTTCTAAATTGGGACTTTTGGGGGGTTCCCGAACACCATGATTTCGTCCATTGTCCCCCTAGCAGTTTGGGCGCATGTTTCTTGTTACGAATAACTTATGAACACTCCACAAGATCGATACGAAGTTATCGAACCACTTGGCATGGGCGCCACCAGCCGTGTCGATAAAGCCCGCGACACGGTTATTGGACGCATCGTCGCTCTGAAAACCTTTCTTCATGCTTTTGGTTCCTGCGATCTCCAGCAACAATTTCTCCGCGAAGCCCAGATCATCGGCGGCCTCTCGCATCCCAACATCGTCGCCCTCTACGATGTCGGCACGAACAAAGAGGGCGCGCCTTATTTCGTTATGGAATATGTTGAGGGGAAAACGCTGGAATCCGTTTTCGACGCAGGCCCTCTGCCACTGCCTCGCGTCGCGGTGTGGGCGGGCGACCTCGCCACCGCACTCGGCCAAGCCCATCGCGCCAGGATCATTCATGGTGACGTGAAACCCGCCAATATCCTGATGACCCCCGAAGGTCAAATAAAGCTCGGCGACTTCGGCATCGCCCGCTTTTCGACGCAAGTCTCTGGCAGCGGAAATCTGATGGGAACTCCTGCCTATCTGTCGCCTGAACAGATTCTCGGTAATTTGCAAGACAGCCGTTCCGATCTTTTCTCGCTGGGTATCGTTCTTTACCAGATGTCGACCGGCATTCGGCCTTTCGATGGCGATTCCGCCGTCGCTGTCTGCGCGCAAATCATTTCCAGCGCGCCGCCGCCGCCTTCTCATCACAATCCTACGCTGCCTCCTGCTTTTGACCGCGTCGTCATGCGCTGTCTGGCTAAGAACCCCGCAGATCGATACCCTACCGCCGAAGACCTGGCCGCCTCTGTTTACCCGTTCGCGCGAAACAGCCAGGCTGAACCGTCACGGTCTAACTCTGCCGCAGCTCAGCAGGCCAAGATCTCTACGTGGAGTCGACCGCTTCAGCACAAAGACATGTGGACAGTCGCGTCTAGTCTGCTCCTTCTCATTTCTCTCGTGTCGATTGTCCCCTTCCTCAGCAGACACTCAATCCCCACCTTGACCACCTCCGCGGCTATGGTCGATCCCGCTGCCATCACGCCGAGCCGCAGCACGCCGCCTGAATCAGCCTCAACTTCTGTGATCAGCGTCACTTCCTCTGCAGTTGTGGATTCACTGGTAACAGACTCTTCGTCTCCTTCAACGAAACCCGAATCGCCGCCCCCACCTTTGTCCGCGTCCTGGACCTCGACAACTCCTCGGCGGGCCACAACACTCGCGACTCGGCGGCAAACTTCTACTCTGACCCCTGGGCCGACGCCCGACGCGTCTCTGGAGCAGCCTCCGGTCACCGCCACGTCCGCCAACGCTCCGCCCTCTCGTCCCAAGCAACTCGCTTCTCTTCGCGTCGAGATCTTCTCCACCATCGCGGAGGAAACCCTCACTGTCTACGCCGGCCAGGATGTTCTGATCTCTACTCGGCTCGACTCCGCCCATCTGCGCGAACCGCTCCATTTCGATTGCCCCGTCTCCCCCGGCGTCCATCCCCTGCGCGTCGTCCTGTACCGAGCCGACGAGAGCCTGCACCTTCAAAAAGAAGGCTTTGCGGAGATTGTCTCTGCTGGTTCGAACACCCTCGACATTCGCGTCAATCGCCGTTCGAAACTTCTCCTTCGTAAGGAAGCCGTCCTGGAAGTCAGCTGGCCAAACCCGAATTCTGCTGAATACACTTCTCCACTCGCACCCGTCTCCGCTTCGTCAGAATGATTCCAGGTTGAAATATTTCAGTTACTAGCTTCTTGAAAAGAATACTTTGTCAGCCAAGCCGCACCTACGGCTCAATGGACTGCGAGGGGAGCCGCGGTTTCGCACCGCAACCGCCAGCGGCACCTTCAAACGGATTAATCGAACGCGCGCGGAGCATCCTGCCAATTTTAGGTTTCGGTGAAAACGCGCGTCCCGATTAATCACTAGGACATCTCACTGACTTTGTGTTGACTCCGGAGAAGAAAAGGGGGCTTCAAAGCAATGGCGTAGAAAAACGCGTCGATCGCTATGATAACGGCAAGAATGGCTAGGAACATTTTCTCCCAGGACGCTTCGTAAAACTTGACTTCACCTGCAACTCTGATTTGTTCCCTCAACCCCACGATAAACCACACCAGGGATGGGACCAGATTTATGATCGGACTAAAAACATTGCGTCGCACCTCGGCGAAAATACCGCCCAGAAGAGCAAGAACTAGAAGCGGCATCCACGGGTCAGAAAGTACTGATGGACATACGAGAAAGGCTGCGAAGGTGTTCGCAGGACCTGATAAAGCCGCTCCTCCTGATACTATGCCCGTATCGGTCGACTCAGAAACAACAGGACCCACGAGCCGTTTGTAAGCAAAATCCAACCGAGGCGCCAGTAGTTCCTATTCAGTTTTCTCATCGTGCCAAGAATACTGCACAGCAAGTATTCTTAAGTTGAATTACGGTTGAGAAGTCCTTTCCTAATTTTACGCGAGTGCTGCCGACTGACGATTCTAACCTAGTACTCCCGATACGCCGGTGAGGCGAAGAAATTTCCTAGTGGAACAGTGCATGCCACTCTAAACAGTTGATTCTAAGCCATTGATTCGGTGCGCTGCGTGGCCACTCGTGTGCCCCATTGTCCGTGTGCATGGAAGAAATACACTTAGTTTTTCGGAGGTTTCCGTGGAAATGAATTTTGATATTTATAAACGGCTACGAAACGGCAAGCCTATTTGGATCACTGCCGTGCCGGAAATTGAAGAAGCGCGTGCGCGAGTAAATCGGCTGGAGGACATTGCGCCTGGGGAGTACCTGATTTACTCAGAAGAAAAAGGGCTCGTAGTCGAGCGCGTGACCAGTTAACAACAAAGCTATCGGGCGCGCGGACATCGAGAAAGCATCCGGTGTGTCAATGCCCGTTCCTAGGAGAAGAATATGGAGAATCCAAATACTCAACGGAAAGCAATTGGTTTGCTCATGGCCTTCGCCACAGCTCTGACGCTCATAGCGATCTGGAAACTTCCCGAGACAGAAAGTAAGGGAGCGTTGCGAGATCAGCCGCGTGCTGTACCGATTTAATACGTTACCTTTCGAATCACGATTAGGAACGGGCGAATCTCAGGAATGGTTTCAGGTCTCCGCGATCAGCGGCGCGTATGGCCCGCAAGTACGCGTCCCTGGCCTCTCCAGGAGCAAAGAGGTCTTTGCTGCCCAAGAGAAAATGTCACGCGCGTTTTTCATGGCGCGCCTGTCGCTAGCGCAACCTTATTGTCGAGTCGTTTCATGATGTGCTCCTTTGTTCCAGCCGGCCGGTGTCGGCTGGCCTCAGATGGGTAGATGGGTCGTACCTTTTATTTGTAGAGCCAAGGCTTATAGGCAATCTCGATGTTGTATCCGTCCGG
>Ga0209380_10001174_pt1 | contig 18018 bp, 16 predicted proteins | sample HubBroMetageWFT6_FD_188347 | JGI IMG/M metagenome (GOLD analysis project Ga0209380, IMG submission 188347) | Warmed and freeze-thawed soil microbial communities from the Hubbard Brook experimental Forest, New Hampshire - Hubbard Brook CCASE Soil... | ecosystem: Environmental > Terrestrial >...
CTATTCGCTCGCCTTCGGTTGGCGAGCTTGAGCGATCAACTTCTGAACTGCGGCCTTCTTGTCGTCGGCTAGCGTAGGATTCAATCTCAGTAACTGTTTCCAGGCGGTGACTGCACCCGTGGGATCGTTCTTGCCTTGCAAGCGGATCATTCCCAGATTAAAGAGGGAATTGGCGTCTTTCGGATCGTAGCTAAGGGACTGCTGGAGCTGCTGGATGGCGCCGTCCGCATCGCCTTGGTAGAACAGGCACGAGGCCAGATCGGTGCGCGCTGCTACGTTCTTGGGATCGGCAGCGAGAGCCTTCTGGAAATATCCAGCCGCTTCTTTGAACTGATGCGTCACTTTGTAGAGTGTTCCGATCTGATTGAGCAGCTCCGAGTTGTTGGGGTTCGCCTTTAGCTTGACGAGAAGAGGTTCGGCCTTTTTGTCAGCCATGCGCTTCATGTCTTCGAGGCTGTCCATCTGGTGTTGCGTACCTGCGGAAGCTCCAGACGGCGACTGCATCTGAGCAGTTTGTGAGGGCAGCGCAGGACGAGCCGCCGAGCCGCGAAACAGATATCCCAAGGCGATGCCGATGACCAGGCATGTGGCTGCCATGGCATACGCTTGCGTGGTCTTCCAGCCTCGGGGTGCCCCGGGCTCCGCTTCATTCCCCATAAAGTTCGGTTGCTCTCGCTTCGACGCTAGCCCTTCCAGACTTCCTAGATCGCACGCTTGATGCCATCTCACTCATCGCCGGACGGCAGTATTTTCAGGTACTTAGGAGGGACAAGCTAAAGCAATTTGAGAGGCCTTCCATCCCCCGTCGCGTCTTTCTCCGCAGTTCCTGCGCTTTTTTTCGCGTGGTCGGTCGCCAATTTAAGTGATGCTGACTTCGGTATAGGTCCCATAGACTTGCCGCAAGGCCTCGCAGATCTCGCCCACGGTTGCGTAGGCGCGGACGGCGTCCACGATGTAGGGCATGGTGTTGGCGGAGGAGATGTTTCCGTTGTTTCCGGCATTTGGCTCCTGCGCTGCGGCCTTCTTTAGGGCCTCCAGAGTTCGGTGCACTTCGTCATTCGAGCGGCGTGCACGAAGGATTCTCAGCTTCGCCGACTGCTGGCGAGCGACGGACTCATCGATGTAGAGGATGTGCGGGGACTGCTCTTCGATGACGAACTCGTTGGCGCCGACGATCACTTTCTCGCGGGCCTCGACGGCTCGCTGGTACTGGTAAGACGCCTCGGCGATTTCTTTCTGCGGATAGCCGCGCTCAATCGCCTTCACCATGCCGCCCATGGCATCGAGTTTGCCGAAATAATCGAAGGTGCCGCTTTCCATTTGCAAGGTCAGGTTTTCCAGAAAATACGATCCTCCTAAAGGATCGACAGTCTGGGTCACACCGGACTCATAAGCGATGATCTGCTGCGTCCGGAGGGCAATGCGCGCAGCTTCTTCGGTGGGCAGAGCCAGAGCCTCGTCATAGGAATCGGTATGCAGCGACTGGGTTCCGCCCAGCACCGCCGCCAGCGCCTGCACGGCCACGCGGGCGATATTATTCATCGGCTGCTGCGCGGGCAGAGACACACCCGCCGTTTGCGTGTGGAAACGCATCAGCCATGTGCGCTGGTTCTTCGCGCTAAAGCGATCTTTCATCACGCGATACCAGATCTTGCGGGCGGCGCGGTACTTGGCGATCTCCTCGAAGAAGTCGTTGTGCGCGTTGAAGAAGAAGCTCAGGCGCGGCCCAAACTCGTCCACATCCAGGCCGCGGCGGTGTGCCCATTCGACATATTCGACGCCGTCGTAAAGTGTGAACGCCAGTTCCTGCAGCGCAGTTGAGCCCGCCTCGCGAATGTGGTATCCGCTGATGGAAATCGTATTGAACCGCGGCGTGAACAGCGAACCGAACTCAAAGGTGTCAATAACCAGTCGCATCGACGGGGCTGGTGGATAGATGTATTCCTTCTGGGCGATGTATTCCTTGAGAATATCGTTCTGAATCGTGCCGGAAATCTTTTTCCAGTCGGCACCTTGCTTTTCCGCGACGACCAGATACATCGCCCACAGCACCGACGCGGGCGAGTTGATGGTCATCGAAACCGTGGTCTTCTCGAGATCGATGCCTCCGAAGAGGATTTCCATGTCTTCGAGCGAATCGATGGCGACACCGCACTTGCCGACTTCCCCTTCGCTGGCCGGATGGTCGGAGTCGTAGCCCATCAGCGTGGGCAGATCGAAAGCAACCGACAGCCCACTGCCGCCATGTTCGAGCAGATATTTGTAGCGCTGGTTGGTCTCCTCGGGCGAGGCGAAGCCAGAGAACTGCCGCATCGTGTAAAGCTTGCCGCGATATCCGGTCGCGTGAATGCCGCGTGTGTAGGGCGATTGGCCGGGATAGCCAAGGTAGCGCTCTTCGCTCCAATCCTCGGGCAAGTCAGCTGGCGTGTAGAGGCGGCGAATCGGTACCCCGGAAATGGTGGTGAAGCGCGCGTGGCCGTGCTCGTCCAGATTTGTGCCAGTGGGCGCCCCGATCGGCCGCTCTGGAGATTTTTCAACCGTTGGCGACAGTGTTTTCTCAGCCCAACTCTTTTCGGCGTCGGAAGGATGTCGGTTCTCAAAAACGTCAGCGATCGGACTCTCGGCCACTTGCGGCTTAGGCTTCTTAACCATGCGGACCCCAGTGTTCTGTTTTGATGATAGGGAAGTGACGGCGCAGGAGCAAGGCGAGTGCGACGGGGTCAAACGACCGGTCGGTCAGCGTCGGTTCGATGGGGATGCCCCGGTTGCGTCCAGACGCAGGAGAGCAACGCCTCGGGGCCATCACGGTTGCTTTCGAGATAGCTCTGACGCCTTGGCATATTTCCACGAGACGTACACGCCGTGGTAGAGGTGCAGCAGCAATCCTTCGCGGCCGTCGAGAAACCCGAGGCGAAAGAAGTAGTTGTAGGTGAAGCTGAACATTGGGCGCAGGACGATGTTGACGAAACTGAAGCGTACCCTGCCTTTGGCCGCGACCATTTCAGCGCCCAGCGAAGAGTAGCGGTTCATGTGGTCGATGTAATCCGAGAGCGTCGGGTAGGAATGGTGGATGAGGGCGTTGTCAAGTGTCCCTTCCGGGCCCTCCAACCGGACGTCCTCGTGAACCGAGCGATCTTCAAATCGGCCTGCCCCGCGCCGGAACAGGCGCATCTTGGGGTCGGGCCAGAAGCCGCCATGCTTGATCGATCGCCCGAGAAAAAAATTGTTGCGACGCAGCCAATACCCAAACGTGAACCGGCTCAATGGGATCCCCGCGTCGCGCTGTACCTGCAAAATCGCTTGCAAACGGTCGGTCGCGCAATCAGGTACCCCCTGATTGTTTTCGCGAAGGCTCTGGTCGTTAAGAGCTGCGGTGATTTCAGCGGCGAGATTGGAACTAAGCTCCTCGTCCGCATCCAGGCTCAGAATCCAATCTCCCTTCGCTTTGTCGATGGCCGAGTTTTTTTGGGCGGCGTAGCCCTTCCATTCTTCGACGAAAACTTTCGCTCCGAAAGATTTCGCGATCTCCACGGTCCGGTCGGTCGAGCCCGAATCAACCACGATGATCTCTCCTTTGCCGTCGGCGACCAGCGGCTTTACGCTTGCGAGCGTGCGGCTGATGTTCGCTTCTTCGTTAACGGTAATGATGACGACGGAAAGATTCATAGCTGCAACGCCGGTCTATTCCAGTTCGTTAAACTGTGGGCGGACCCGAAATTGTCTCACACCGGCTTCTGTGGCTCAGGTGCGGGATCTGTACCAGGCGAAGAAGCCGTGCGCCGTGTGGCTTGCGACAGCAAGAATACGATCAGGATGAACAACTCCGGTTCAATGGGATGGCGATAACGTGCGTGCGGAAATACGAAGTAATACACCGTGGGATAGGTCAGCACCAGGCCGGCGAAAAGCCATGCCCCAGGCAGTTTCTGCCGCAGCGCCCGCCCGAGGCCCCAGAGAGCCAGCGCTGAGGTGGCCAGAAACGCCGAGGTGCGGAAGTCCACTGGAGCAAGGCTGCTGGTCGCTCTGGGAACGCCATTCCAGTAATAGAAGAAGCGCTTCAGGCTGATGACCGCAAACCGCGCAGGATGCGCATGGATCCAGTCGAACGTCGTCCGTTTACAGGAGTCTGCGTATGCGAGTTCGCCCATTTGCTGAAACTTTTCAAGTTCGAGGTGATTCAGGTTGGGCTGCAGGTAAGCCATAATCATCCCGTCGGCGTTAGGGCCATTGCCCAGACGGATTTGCAATCCAAAATCATCGCGCAGGAACACGAATCGTCCGAAGACTTCGTAGTTGCGCACTAGCCACGGACTCAGAACTAGAAAGAACACGAAAGAAGCAAGGGCAACGCCGCCGAACGACGACAACGCACGCCGGTAGCGCTGCCGCCAGATCCATAGCCCGCAGAAGGGAAGGAAGGCAAGCATCGTAGGATTCGCCAGCGCTCCAACCCCGTATAGCGTGCCAAATAGAACCCAGCCTCGCCATCCCGGCCATTCCTGCAGCTTCAACGCGACGAGAAACAGGCAAGCCAGGACGAACGGCGTGAAGGTGGTGTCCCAGATCCAGTGAACGGACCAATACCAGACATAGGGGCATAACGCCCAGGTTCCCGCAGACCATTCGGCAATGCGTTCCCCAAAGGTTCGCCGCGCGATCAGAAAAATCGGAACACAAGTCAGCGTGGCGAAGAGGCTGTTAATGCTGAGCAAGACCCAGGCGGAAGCGCGACTATAAATGCCGAAAATTTTAAAGACACCGCCCATCAAATAGGGGTAGAGTGGCGGTTCCCAAGCGGTGGGACCGGTGTTGCCGTTGTAGGGGCTGCTGAAGCCTTGGCCTAGCGCGATGGATCGGCCCACCCGCCCCATCTCCCAGCCGAACTCAAAGTTGTCGTCCCCAGGGCGGGTTCGGTACTGATGAAAAGCTCCGATCGCCGCCACTTGCAGCACCAACGACAGAGGTAAGAGCCAGAGGAAGAACCGGGGCAGCGCCGGCCGCGGGGATGTCGCCATCGGGCGTAGTTTAACAGGCGAGGGTGCACGGCGTGCGGGTGCGCCAACGATAGGCAGGCCAAACACTGATCGCTGGCGTCTCAAGGTGGCGGCGAGGGGCCGCCACGACAATCGCCGGGACGGCGGCGCTATCTTTCACCTGGGCGGAGAGACGCGGCACTCGGGGCTACGCGTGCTACATGTTTCCCCCGGGAGGCGTCTGAGCAGGCGCAGATGGCGGCGTTGATGAAGGCGAAGCATCTTGACGAGGGGCGACGTAGGGAACACTGGGCAAGTGGGTTACTTGGCCGCGGGTGGCATCGGCGATGTCGATGCCCGCGTGATCGAGCAGCAAGCCCGTGGCGCGGTCGAGTTCGATGCGCGACTTCTCATACGCCGCTTTGGCCGAAACCAGATTTGATTCGCCGGTGGTCAAGGTGGCGGCGTCTTGCAAGATCGCGGTCTCCGTGGTGAGGCCCACTTTCAGCTTCTGCTGATCGGCGTCCAACGTCTGCCGTGCCAGATCGACAGCGGACTGTGCTGCTTGCACCGACGCCCGGTTCTGCTTCACGTCAAATTGCGCGTTACGAACCTCGATCCGCACCTGATTTTCAAGCTGCAGTTCACGCACCTGGGCCTGGCGGTATTCGAGTTCAGCACGGACCTGGTTCGACTGTGCTAATCGATTGCGCAGGGGAATGTTGAGGCTAAGGCCCACGCCTTTGTCGGGCGAGGTCGAATTCACAAGCTGGCTCAGAGTGCCTCCATACCCCACGCTGTTTGTTTTCTGAAACGGAGGAGGAGCTTTCGCCGGATTGAAGCAAAAACTGCCGGAGGTGGCAGAACAATTGGGCACGAGGGCATTCACATCCCCACCTACGCCGGAGCCGCCGTAATAGGCAAAAGCTTGCAACGTGGGCAACATGGCATTGCGCACAGACTTGTTGTTGATATCGCGCGACTGCAAATCGATCCGCGACTCGACCAGTTCGGCGCGATGACGCAGAGCGTCGCTGATTAAGTCCTGTATGGGAATGACAGTTTCTTGTTGCGGTATCACCATGGCGGATGTAGGTATTACGTCGGCCTCGGCAAGCATCGGATCCTCGATGCTGCGGCTGAGGGCATTCTTCATGAGCAATTGCTGCAGTTGCAGGTTGTTCTGCGCGACGATCAGGTTTTGCTGGTCGGTGGCGACGGTGCTTTGCGAACTGACAACCTGAATGGGAGGCACCGTGCCGACTTGGGCCTGGCCCTTGGAGTCCGCCAGCGCCTTCTGGGCGTAAGTTAGCGATTCCTCCTGTACGCGAACGTTCTCATAGGCGAATACCAAATCCCAGTACATGTTTTCGATCTGGTCGACGGTGGTAATGATTTGTAGTCGGAAAGCCACATCGGAAATCTCGCGGTTGTTCTTGGCAATCCGGATGAAGCGCGTGTTAGGCAGGAAGCCAAAACCCTGCAGCAGGTTTTGAGTGAAGCGAAACTGGAAGCTCGAGCCCAATTGCGGAGTGAGCAGGCTGGTGGGATTATTCGTGGTAAGGTGCGAGTTGTTGAAGGCGCCGGTCAGCGCGCCGCCCCACTCGAATCCCTGCGTATATCCGAAGTTCGAAGTGTAAGTGTTCTGGGCCACCACGGGGACCGGACTGAACACGCTGACAGACTCAGTATCGTTCTTGTCGAGTTGGATCGTAGCGGTCAGCGCAGGATCGAAGCTGGTGATGGGCGCTCCGATGCCCAAAGTTGAACTGACTAGGCCGTTGGTTCCGGTGCCTGCGCCCCCGGCTGCTACGGTCGTGCCGCCGGTGCCTGAGCCTACCGTGCCGCCGAGCCCGCCCACGCCTCCGCCCGGTGTGTTCTGTACGATGCCGGTGTTAACGCCCAGAATGCTGGCGCCTGATCTGGCGCGCAGCAGATCGGCTTCGGCGATGTTCAGGTTATAGCGGGCAATATCAAGATCGAGATTGTTCTCGAGCGCAAGCGCGATCGCATCATCGATAGACAGATAGATTTTGCCATCCTTCATGAGGGAGTCGATGCGCGGCGAATTGCCCAGGTTTGGCTGGGGGACTTGCTGCGTTTCGTATGGTTGGAGCACGCGCGGAAATGCCGAACGGGGGACCGAATAGTCTTTCAGATGAACCGCCTGGGGCTGCGCGGGCTGAGGCGTCGCCGGTGGCGTCGACTGCGCCGGAGGCGCCGGCGCGGCTTCCTGTGCTGAAAGCGAAGGCGAACTGGTAGCAATCCATAGAGCGGAAGCCAGGTACAGTGGCAACAGCCGGACGACAAAAATCAAACGCGGTAAAAGCATCGGTCTTCTCCTTGCACAACTTCTCCTGGGATAACGGCCCTTTGCATCTGGGTGGTGCCGCATTTAAGTCGGCGAATAAGAGCTTCCTGGCATAACGGGCGCGGATTTCCCACAATCTAACTCTGATGATGCCAGTCTTGGATGCAGGGCACAAAAAACATGTCACTTCATCTTATCGGGAGAAGTTTCAGGAAAACCGCGGAGGATTGTAAAGAATTGTGAGAAAAACAGAACACGAGACAAGAGAAAAGTGGCGCCGCTTTCGGGCGAGAATAGCGGCGCCACGGTGTGCGATGTTAACTACGGTTGAGGCTGAACAGGTGGTGGTGGCGTCTCCTGCGTCGACGGCGCGATTGCGGGCAAGTCCTTACGCGGGGCAACGTATGGAACGTTGGGCATGCGTGTGACTTGGCCGCGCGCGGCATCGTCGATGCTGATGCCGTTGTGGTCCAGCAGAGTGCCGACGGCGCGATCGAGTTCAACGCGCGATTTTTCGTAGGCAGCCATCGCCGACATCAGCGTGGATTCGGCAGTGGCCAATGCGCTCCGGGTTTGTAGAACCGCCGTGGTCGTGGACGTACCGAATTGATACTTCTTCTGCTCGGCATCGAGCGACTGTTGCGCATATTGCATCGCTGCCTTGGCGGAAGCCACGCTGGCTTGATTCTGCTCTACCGCAAACTGGGCCTGGCGGACTTCGATGCTCACCCGATTTTCGGTTTGCTGCAGAGCCATCTGGCTCTGCCGGTATTCCAGTTCACCGCGGATCTGGAGCGCCTGAGCGGCGCGGTTGCGCAGCGGGATGTTGAGCTGCAAGCCCATGCCCTTATCGGGAGCCGTGGAGTTGACGAGTTGATTGAGGGTCGAACTGTAGCTTGTGCCAGGCACGAGCGGCGCTTGTCCCAAGGTGGGATCGGGCGTGGCGGTGGCGCAAAACCCTTGGGCGGGGTTCAGACAGACATTCGCCGGATTCTGGGAGCCGCCCAGCCCCGAGCCGCCATAATAGGCGAAGGCATCGAGGGTAGGCAGCACGGCGCTGCGCAGAGCCTTGTTGCTGAATTCCTGGCTGCGCAACTGGATGCGAGACTCGACCAGTTCTGGCCGATGGCGGAGAGCATCGTTGACGAGGTCCTCGGTAGGCTGAATCTGCTCATTTTCCGGAACTTCCATGGTGGACGTCGGAATCACGTCGGCTCCGGCGAGAGCGGGATCATGAAGGGTCCGGCTGAGCGCGTTCTTCATGACCAGCTGCTGCAACTGAAGGTTGGTCTTGGCCACCGTCAGAGCCTGCTGGTCCGCAGCCACGGTGCTTTCCGCGCGCACCGCTTCAATCGGCGCCAGACTGCCGATTTCGACCTGTTTCTTCGTGTCGGAGAGTGTCTTCTGGGAGAATGTCAGCGATTCTTCTTTCACTCGTTGATTTTCGTAGGCGTAGACAAGATCCCAATACATATTCTCGATCTGATCCACGGTGGTGACGATTTGCAACCGGAAAGCCACGTCTGACAATTCACGATTATTTTTGGCGATGCGGATGAAGCGATTGTTCGCGGCAAAGCCGAAGCCTTGCAGCAGGTGCTGGGTCAGCTTGAACTGGAAGCCGGAGTTCAGAGCCGGGCTTACTGTCTGGAAGGCACTGTTGCTCGTGGTCCGGGTGTTAGTGAAGCCGACGGAGAGGTTAGTTCCCCATTGGAACCCCTGAGTATAAGAAAAGTTTGCAGTGGTCGTTCCCTGGAAGGTTCCAGCGAATGGGCTTGTCGGAATAAAACCGGCGCGATCGCTCTGGAACGTCCCGGTGAGTATCGGGTCGAAGCTGGTGATGAGCGGCCCGAAAAGACCACCTGCGGTTGAGCCTACAATGCCACCGGCACCGGCTCCTGCTCCGCCCGCGGCGAGCGAGGTACCGCCTGTACCGGAACCCACTTGGGCACCGATGCCGCCCACGCCACCGCCGGGCGTATTCTGCACAACGCCCAGGGGTGCGCCGAGGATAGAAGCGCCAGCTTGGGCACGCAATACGTCGGTGTCGGCGATGTTGAGGTTGTAGCGTGCGATAGCGATATCTAGATTGTTCTCTAGCGCGAGTGCAATCGAGTCATCGAGCGACAGGTAGAGCTTGCCGTTGCGCATGAGTTGATCGATTCGCGCCGTGTTCGAAAGATTTGGTTCTCCTACATGCCGCGGCAGGTACGGGCCAACCGGATTGGGAAAATGCGAAACGGGCTTCGAGAAGTTCATCACCGGCAAAGTCCGCGCGTCGGGTGCGCTCACAGGGGTCGGCGCCGGGGGCGGTTCCTGGCCCCAGCACGCGAGGCTCAGCGTTGCGAAAAGGCTTGTGGCAGCGGCGAGCCGCAGGGTCGGGGCTAAACGTGCAAATGGCATCTACTCATCTCCGTTTGTTTAAGAACCAATTGGTACTGATTAAGACCGTTGGCGCGAAACTACTCCAGGTTCCTGACGAACCAAACCGCCCGGAGTAAAGTTCTACTCAAGCTTTGGTACGCAAAGGGTCGCAGGAAGGTTCCGGAAAGCTGGGAGAAAAACCACATTCCCCGCGGCCGCTTCTGTTTCGTACGCGTGCTTGGTTTCCTGCTCGCGGTGGTTTCGGGGACGAAGCAATGGAGAGAGACCCATCCTGAAGACCGGAGTTCTGCGGGAAACGATTCAGTATATCCGACTGGAAAGCCATTGGAGTTGCTCCACGATATTGATGGAACTGGTAAATTGCTGGCGAGACACGAAATCTCTTAGATGTTTCGCCCGCGACCCCGGGTTCGAAAGATTGCCGCATGCGCAACCTCAAAGTGATTCTCTCCTATGACGGCGCGGAGTTCTTCGGATGGCAAGTGCAGCCCGATGCCACCACCGTGCAGGGCACACTAGCCTCGGCTATTGGACGGATCACCGGAGAAAAGGTATTGCCGCAAGGGTCGGGACGTACGGACAGAGGTGTGCATGCCCTCGCGCAGGTGATGACATTTGTCACGGAGTCTGCGATTCCCGACGGAAATTTTCTGAGGGCGCTGAATGATATTTTGCCCGCATCGGTTCGCGTGTTGAAAGTAGAGGAAACTCCAGCGGGATTTCATGCGCGGCATTCCGCGAAAGCCAAGACATATCGTTATCGAATTTTTCGGGAAGCGATTTGTCCGCCCTTTCTGGCACGGTATGTTTGGCACTATCCGTATCCGCTGGCAGAGGATCGGATGGAACGGTCTGCGCCGCTGGTGGTGGGAGAGCATGACTTCACTTCCTTCGCTGCCGTGGATCCGGAGCGCGGGCGCGAGGACGCGAGAGTATCAAATGTTCGAACAATATTTTCGTCCGCCTGGGAGCGCTCGGGCGAAGAACTGGTCTACACCGTCCGGGGTTCGGGCTTTCTGCACCACATGGTGAGGAATCTGGTGGGCACGTTGATCCTCGTGGGCAAGGGCACGCTGCAGGTTGACGATGTGACGCGCATTCTTGGGGCGCGGAACCGATCAGCGGCCGGAGCGACCGCGCCGGCGTGTGGATTGTACCTCGTCGGTGTGGACTACTAAAGAGAACCCGAAGGTTCCAATACCAGGCTGTACTCAGTCCGGCGATTTCAGGCTGCGAACCGTCAATCAGTTGAAGAACGATTCCATTGACAACCGGTGCCTAGTCACTCCAGTTGGGGCAGATTTTGTCCTGAATTTGAGATTCCAGTCGATAGAATTCGGGGATGCGGACCGCATCATCAACGGGAAGTTGCAAGGTGGCAGTCTGGGCGAGCGCAGCGGTCGCCAGCGACAGTGTGCTAAAAGGCATCGCATGGGAGGCCTGGGACGCTTGGGATACGTAGTTGAGGGCAGCTTCTGTGGTCCCGAGTGCCAGGGGCGAACCGACGCCTGGGTTTGGCGAGTCTTCGGTCGGCAGGTTTCTCGAATCGGGAACTGAGACCTAGCAAGCTGCGTCTCTACGGACGAGGAGTTATTTATGGCTTCGGATCTACAAATCGCGGCGCGGAGGCTTGCGTCGGTGAATCCGGCGACGGGTGAAGTTCTGCGCGAACTGGATTGTGCGGGCGCAGGGGAGATCGAGGCCGCCGTGACGCGTGCCCGTGTGGCTCAGGTGGCTTGGGCGGATCTCGGGTTGCGGCGGCGGATCGAGCTGATTCGCGAGTTCCAAGGAAAGCTGTACGCGAAGAAGTCTGAGATTGCGGCTGCCATTACGCGCGAAGTCGGCAAACCACTGGTGGAGGCGCTCGTCACAGAAGTGCTGGTGGTGCTGGACGCGGCTCGATTCCTCATCGACAACGCCTGGGGTCTTCTGCGCGATGAGCCAGTGCCTCACGGCAACTTGGTGACGAAGTTGAAGAGTGGATGGCTGGTGCGTGAACCGCACGGAGTGATCGGGATCATCTCGCCCTGGAACTATCCGTTCTCGATTCCGGCTACCGAGACGCTAGCTGCGCTGGTCGCGGGCAACGCGGTTGTGCTAAAGCCATCGGAGTTGACGCCTTTAGTCGCGCTGGAGTTGGCCTCATTGCTGCACGCGGCTGGCGTGCCCGAACATGTTTTTCAGGTGGTCGTGGGCGAGGGACCGGCGGGGGCGGCGTTGTTGCGTTCGCCGATCGACAAGCTGGTGTTTACAGGTAGCGTTGCCACAGGGAAGCGAATCGCGGCCTCCGCGGCGGAGCGCTTGCTTCCGGTGGTACTGGAGCTCGGGGGAAAAGATCCCATGCTCGTCCTCGACGACGCCGATGTGGACGTGGCTTCGAGCGCAGCCGTGTGGGGTGCATTCGTGAACGCGGGGCAGGCGTGCTTGTCGGTCGAGCGCTGTTATGTGCATCGCAGTTTGTACGAATCTTTTGCCAAGGCCTGCGCGGAGAAGACGAAGCAGCTGCGCATCGGCAATGGTATGGATGCACACACCGACGTCGGTCCGCTGATCCATGAGCCGCAGGTGCGGATTGTCGAATCGCACGTGGAAGACGCGAAGGCGCGCGGCGCACGGGTTCTTGCGGGCGGAACGCGGCTGCCAGAGCTGGGTGCCAACTTCTATGCTCCCACGGTGCTGGCCGACGTGACGCAAGAGATGCGGATCATGCGGGAAGAAACTTTCGGCCCGGTGCTACCCGTAATGGCGTTCGAGGACGACGACGAAGCGGTGAGGCTGGCGAACGACTCCGAATATGGTTTGGCCGCGAGTGTGTGGACGCCTGACCGTAAACGCGGCGAGAAGTTGGCGCGGCGTATCCTTGCGGGCACCGTGATGGTGAATGACGTGATCTCGTGTTTCGGAATCAGCGAGGCTCCGCATGGCGGTGTGAAGGCGAGCGGCGTCGGCCGCACCCACGGGCGTTTCGGGCTTGACGAAATGGTGAGAGTGAAATATCTGGATATAGACCGCATGCCGGAGATGAAAAAAGTCTGGTGGCACGGCTACGGCGAGACCTTCCGGCGGCAAATGGAAGGTTTTCTGGACATGCAATTCGCGGCCAGTTGGGCGACTCGCGTGCGCGGGGCCCTGCGAGCAGCGGGGGTGGTGAGACGGCAGCAGTTGTGATCACGCGGCCGGCCTCGGTGGCTGGAAAGCCGGCGGGTCGATCACCAGGTGAGCGTCGTCAGTCGTCAATGCGGTCACCGTGGCTGGGAGGGTGCGAGACAACCAGGAATCTCACTGGGCTGGAGGACGGATTGCGAATTTGGTGTCGTGTGCCTGGCAGGATTCGGACTCCACTTCCCGCAGGAATCAGCGTGTTCTCGCCGTTAATTTCCATCAAAACTTCACCAGTCAGAATGTAGAAGAACTGCTGAGAGTGTTCGTGGTGATGGCGAACCTCGGCTGTGCCCGGCGGCATGACTTCTTCGATCACGCTCAGTTGCTTATCTTTCACGAGATGCCAACCGTCGCAGTCCACTCCCCAGCGATAGTGCTCGGCGTTTTCCCGGCTTACCGAAACCCGCGTGCCTGAACCAGAGTGTGCTGCATTTGCCTGAGGTGGGCGAGCCTGAGTTGCGGCTGCTTCGGGCAAGTCCAAATTGCGTTCCCTCGCCATGGTTTTCGTTCCCCTAAGGTCCAGTGTAATCTTGTCGCCATGAAGAATCCTACCGATACCAGCCGGAGTGATGACCCCAAAAGAGAAATGTTCCGACACACCCTGGCCACCCTGGCTTATCGAGGCGGGAAGGCCGTGCGGAACGTGCCGCACGATTTCTCTGAATTTCGGGCAGGCGAGGGAGTGCGCACGCCAGGCCAGATTCTGGCGCATTTGGGCGATCTGTTGGAGTGGGCACTTTCGATTGCGTCGGGCCAGCAGAAGTGGAAAGATTCGAAACCCTCGCCCTGGGACCAGGAGGTGGAGCGGTTTTTCACCGCGCTGAAGAAGTTTGACGACTTCCTGGCGTCGAGCGATCCGGTGCAGGTTCCCTTCGAAAAACTATTTCAGGGCCCGATTGCCGATGCGCTCACGCACGTAGGACAGATTGCTATGCTCCGACGGTTGGCGCACGCGCCGGTGAAGGGAGAAAATTTCTATGTGGCCGAAATCGAGACCGGGTGCGTAGGTGCCGAGCAGGCAAAGCCAAAGCGCGAGTTTTGACCAGCGTAGTTGGCGAAATATTCCCGGCGTTGTCGCCGCCCGTGTTTCGCCGGCAAGGTTTCAGTTACAATGACCGGGTTAGGCCGAACCTGGCGGCCTTTGGGCCGCTCGAACGAGGGGATACGTCCTTGGCGACTAGCGAAGTGACCGCTTCTGGCCCGCAGAATGTTCCACAACTTCCCAACCACAAAGTCAAGGTCAAGAAGGCTGGGCAGCGCGCCTGCAACGAGAAAAACGAAAAGGGCAAATTCTGTGGCGGGCATTTGAAGCGGTGGTTCTATACGACGGATGTGCTGGAGCAGGCGTGCGGCGACGCGGAAAAGGCTTGGGGTGGCGACGCCGAGGTCTATCGTTGCGAACACTGCAAGACCCTGTATCTGCCGAATCCAGGGGAGGCGAAGGTAAACGTTGCGGGGCAAGGGATGATTTCTGTGTTCGGATTGACGCTGCCGCCGAAGGAGAAGTAAACAAGCGGTTGGCTCTTGATTTTAGCTCTCAGCTAAAATCCGGCTAATCGTGTTTTGTTGGCCTGAGGTCCAGATCAGGAGTTTGGCATCCTCTGAACCTCGAGCGAAATTGGTGCCAATTTCGCTAGAACTTCGGCTGTGGTTGTCACAGGCTGAGAGCTAGAGGCTCACAGCTTAAGAGTTACTTTGCATGCACACTCCCGACCTGATTTACGACTGGAACCAGAACCACCCTCCGGGCCTCAAGCCGGGTGGGCCAGTGTTGATCAACGACGAAACCCTGCGCGATGGCCTGCAGTCGCCTTCGGTGCGCGATCCGTCGATTGCCGAAAAGATCGAAATTCTTCATTTGATGGAGGCGTTAGGGATCGACTCGCTCGATCTCGGTTTACCTGGCGCGGGGCTCCGCTCGGTTGAAGCGGTTACCGCGTTGGCGCGTGAGATCGCCAGCAACAAGATGAAGATTCGCGCCAACTGCGCCGCGCGGACCCACGAAAGCGACATTCGCCCAATTGCCGAGATCGTCGAGCAGACCGGGCTCGGCATTGAAGCTGCAACCTTCATCGGATCCAGCCCGATTCGGCGATTCACCGAAGGATGGAGCGATGATTTTCTTCTGCATACGACGGAGAAGGCCGTCAAATATGCGGTTTCGCTGGGGCTTGACGTCATGTATGTCACCGAAGATACAAGCCGGTGCGACCCGGAGACGGTGAAGCTGCTGTATACGACCGCGATCAATTGCGGTGCTCGAGCGATCTGCATTTGCGACACGGCAGGGCACGCGACTCCAATGGGTGCGTTGGCACTGGTGCGATTTGTGATCGAGGAATGCGTGAAGCCTTCCGGCGAGAACATTCGCGTGGACTGGCATGGGCACAGCGACCGCGGTCTGGCGATCGCGAATTCGATGGCGGCCCTCATCGCCGGCGCGAATTGCGTGCACGGATGCGCCATTGGTCTCGGAGAGCGGGTCGGAAATACGCAGGTGGATCAGATGCTGGTGAATCTGAAGCTCATGGGTATTGCGCCTTGGGATCGGCAGGACCTGACCAAGCTGAAGCAGTATTGCCAGGCGGTATCGCGGGCGACGGGAGTGCCGATTCCGGCGAACTACCCCGTAGTGGGCGACGATGCGTTCCGCACGGCTACAGGCGTGCACGCGTCGGCGATCATCAAGGCGTATCACAAAGATGATGTGGTTTTGGCCAATACGGTGTATTCGGGTGTGCCTTCTCATGTGTTCGGGCTTGAGCAGATCATTGACATCGGCCCGATGAGCGGAAAATCGAATGTGCTGTGGTGGCTGGAGCGGCACGGCATCCCGGTGAGCGATCGAGTAGTGGACCGCATCTATCAGCGAGCCAAACAGAGTGATCACACACTCAGCGAGGCCGAGATTCTGGAGTGCGTCCCGTCTGCGGCGGAGAAGAAGTAACGCGCCATGCCTCCCCCGAGACATGCGATTCTTGGCGCCGGCGGAGTAGGCGGACTGATGGGCGCCTGCCTGGCGCGATCGGGCGCTCCGGTGACGATGGTGGTGAGGCCGGAATCACTCGATCAATATCCCAAAGAACTTCAGATCGAAAGCGCTTTCGGAAACTTCAGCGTTCCTGTTGGGCACGCCGCGAAAGTTCCAGCCGCCGACGTCCTATGGATCACCGTGAAGGCGACGCAACTGGATACAGCCCTGGCTGCGTTCACCGAACCCGACTCGGTTAGAGCGATTGTCCCGCTCTTGAATGGCATCGATCATCTGGCATTGCTGCGCGCGAAATACGGCGCCGACAAAATCATCGCTGCCACCATTGCCGTCGAGTCGGAACGAATTGCACCGGGCCACATCGTGCATCGGACTCCGTTTGCCCGTCTCAATGTATCTTCTGCCGGGCGAAGTCTGCTGGGCACGACGATCGACGAGCTTCAAAAAATGGGATTCGAGTGCCGGTTCGTCGATGACGAGCCGACATTGATGTGGAGCAAGATCGTATTTCTGGCCCCGTTCGCCTTGACAACGACGGCTGCGGATCGCACCACAGGCGCGGTGATCGCTGACCCTGAGTGGAATCAGCAACTAAAAGCTTGCGTGCGGGAAGCATGCGCCGTTGCCCTGGCAGAGGGCGCGAAGGTTGACGCGGAGTCCATCATCGCGTCCATGATGAAGATGCCGGCGAATATGCGCAGTTCCATGCAGAAAGACGTGGCCCAGGGCAAGACCCCGGAACTGGACGCAATCGCAGGAGCGATCCTGCGGGGCGCGGCGCGACACGGGATCGGAGTGCCGACCGTGAACAAGTTAGCGGCCGCCGTCGAGCGCGGTGCAGGATCTTCGCCTCCCCTCGTATAGCATTCCGAAATGACGTGGACGGAAATCCTGGGTTTTGTTACTGGCGCAGCGTCGGTTTGGCTGGTGGTCCGGGAGAGTGAGTGGAACTGGCCCGTCGGGATCGCCAATGGACTTAGCAGTGGCGCAGCGAGGAGTTTACGCAGATTGCCCACAAGCAGCAGGAAAATGTTCTGGCTCGCGAAGCCAACCGTATTCTTATATGCGACACCGACGTTCTGGCTACGGGGATATGGCATGAGCGTTGTATGGGTTGTCGATCACCCGACCTGGAAGCGATTGCCGTGTCGCACCGGCACGATCTTTGCCTTCTTAAGAGTTGCGACCTGCCTTTCGTGCAAGATGGATTGCGAGATGGTGAGACGATCCGGCAGTGGATGACAAAGCGTTTCGAAGACGTACTGACGGAGTGCGGTCTCCGATGGGTTCAAATCTCAGGTCGCGGTGACCAAAGACACTCCGCAGCCATTTCCGAGGTTGAGAAACTCCTTGCCGAAGGCCGCATGGCTTGAGTGTCCAATCGGCATGGGCGCCGTAAAACCAAGGGGACTGCCGGGACCAGCCGTAGGACAATCCCCAGGCCCCTTGCGCAGCTGGTCCGGAATCATCTTCCGTAACCTGTTAGCCAATTCTCATTCCCTGCCGATGCGTTGTAAACTTATGCAATACCTATCTCATGAGCCCGACTCCCCCGCACCCGGATTTGCCGGATCTTGCGCCTACTGTGCATCAGGAGGTAGCGCGTCTGGCGGCCTCGCCTGAGGTGCGTTCGGCCTTTAATTGGTTTCGCACCCAAGAACCACAACTGGCGCACTGGCAAATGGAGATGGCGCGAATTCCGGCGCCGCCCTTTGGAGAGTCGGCGCGCGCAGCGTGGCTGGCCGAGCGCTTTCGCGAAGTTGGATTGGATGATGTTCGCATCGACGACGTGGGAAACGTGTTCGGCACGCATCCTGGCTTTGGCCGGCGCTACGTAGCACTGAGCGCGCACATCGATACCGTGTTTCCGGCGAACACGCCGCTGAATATTCGCCAGCAGGGAAGCCGGATTTACGGCCCGGGAGTTTCCGACAACGGCGCAGGAGTAGCTGCGATGCTGGGAGTAGCGGCCCTGATGCGGACGGTGCGAATCCGGCATGCGCTGCCCTTTGTTTTTATCGGGAATGTAGGCGAAGAGGGCGAAGGCGATCTGCGCGGCATGCGGCACATTTTTTCAACGCCACGCTGGAAGGATTCGATTGCGTACAGTCTGGTGCTCGACGGAGCCGGCGCAGATACGGTTGTGGCCGAAGCGCTCGGCAGTCGCCGGTTTGAAGTGATCGTGCGCGGGCCCG
>Ga0209380_10001177_pt1 | contig 18011 bp, 18 predicted proteins | sample HubBroMetageWFT6_FD_188347 | JGI IMG/M metagenome (GOLD analysis project Ga0209380, IMG submission 188347) | Warmed and freeze-thawed soil microbial communities from the Hubbard Brook experimental Forest, New Hampshire - Hubbard Brook CCASE Soil... | ecosystem: Environmental > Terrestrial >...
AGGAAGGCGGTCCTGGCGGCGACCGTGCCGCTCAAACGAGTCGGGAGACCAGACGAGATCGCCCAGACGATCCTTTTTCTCGCGTCCGATAAGGCGTCGTTCATCACGGGTGCGTCGTACCTTGTGGACGGCGGCAAGATAGCCCAGTGATGTTCCTCTAGCTGAGCTTTACCGCATGAAAAATCAAAACTTAAGGATGACTATGCTTACCCACCAAACCGTTCCGACCCAATTCGTTGAGGCGGCCGGCATTCGCTTCGCGTACCGCCGCTTCGGCGCAACGACCGACATCCCGCTGCTCTTCTTCATGCACTTCACGGGAACAATGGATTCACAGCGCTTCGACGGGGATCGGGCTGTCCACGGCGATCGCTCTGTCCGAGCGGGGCGCGAGAGTCGCCCTGCTCGCCCGCAGTGGCGATGCGCTGCAGGAATTGGCGCAACAGCTTCCGGGCAGCTTGCCCGTCACGGTAAACATGACGGAATTTGATCGCGTGAAGGAAGCTGTGCGCGCTGTGCACCAACATTACGGCCGCGTCGATGGCCTCGTCAACAATTCGGGGCGGAGCTAGGCGGCCTCAGTAGGGGATTCGACCCCGCGCTTTTTGACGAAATCTTCCACCTCAACGTGTTGGGGCCGATTGTCGCGATGCAGGCTGTGATTCCGCTGATGCGCGCTCAAGGCGGCGGAAGCATCGTGAACATCAATTCCGGGACTGCGTTCATGACCGTTCCGCAATACAGCGTTTACTCGTCTTCGAAACGCGCGCTTCTCGGGTTCAGCCTTACGGCGCGCGCCAAGCTGGAAAAGGCCCGTGTCCGTCAGTGACTTTCTCCAGGCGACAGTGCCCGCATTGGTTGCGTAACTCGACCCTTTAGGAGACGTTGCTTCAAGCGCGGTCTCCAACAATCCAGGAAAGACACTTCTCATTCCTAACCAACCAGGGACAATCCCGAGCCGGCTGCTTCCTCTACATCGCTGCTCGAGTGACTCTTCAGGATTGCACCGGCGATAAGACGGAAAAGATGCCAGGTTAAACGCGGCAGCCTTCGCCCGCGATGCCACTTGCACGACGAAATGCTGGTATGCGCGCGCTGAACCGACCACATAGGCGCCGCCGTGAAGGTAGAGAATCGCCGCACCGGCGGCTGCGTCGTTCGGCCGACACCACCATCCCGGCACCGCGCCCACCTCTGCTTTCTCATAGTTCATGCCGTCAACTGCCGTCGTCCCCTCCATCAGCGCATCAAAAGCCCACGGAACGAGGGCGCCGTCACGGTGCCCTTCATGGAGCTAACCATCGAGCGCATTTCTGCCATCGCCTCACGATCAGCTGGCTGGATTGGGTGATTCATTCTCACCGGCTACGCCTCTCTAAGGAGCTCGGTGCGATATCTGGGCGCGAGGGCCTTGACTTTATCAATGAACGCCGCCTGTTCTTTAGGGTTGAGCTTCGGCGGAGGTGTCGTACGGGTGGCGACTGGCACTCCAACCTCCAGGAAGAAATTTTCCTGTCCCGCCGGAGAGCAGATACAAAGCATGCGTACGGGTTCGGTGGAAGTATTGTGAAACTGGTGCGGCGCATTGGCAGGAATATTAATCATGTCGCCAGTGCGCACCAGTGACTTTTGGCCACGGAAGGTTGCTTCCATCTCGCCTTCGAGCACGATGAAAGTCTCCTCGAAGTCATGCCTATGGGGCGGCGGTCCACCACCGGGCGGGATATGCATATCGATTACGCAGAAGCGTCCAGCCGTTTGTTCACCAGTCACGGTAATCGTGTAGGTATCGCCCACCAATCCGATATGAGGAAGTGCGTCGGGTTGCGTCAGCGTAAGGGAGCGTTCCGGGTTGTCCGCTGGAATCGTTGGAAGAGCCGTTGACATTTTGTTTCTCCTGTAGTGTTCGTTTCGCCTTGCACCTCATTTGAACTATTCATTCCGCCAAAGCGCGGCGGTCTCGACTGCGAAATCTTCATAGCTACGCGGGGCATGGCCGAGTAGCTTTGTCACCCCCGCAACCTCCTGCTCCGTTGAAGCGAAGCCACGGTCGAAATAGCCCTGAAACATCGTGCGGAGGTCGAAGGCTGTCCATCCCGGAACTCTCGCGCGCATCTGCTGTTCCCACTGGTCGAAGTCATGGCCGGTGTATTTGACTTCCTTGCCCAGAAGCTTGCTCCACGTAGCCGCATTACCGGGACCGCTGATCAGAGTGGGGCCGACCAGATCGTAGGTCTGGCCTTCGTGGCCCTCCCCGGTTAAAGAAATAGCAGCGGCTTCGGCGATATCGCGAGTGTCCACCGCGCAAATCCCCGCCGTGCCGATTGGCATGGGGTAAATACCCGGACCCTTCAGAGCGTCTTTAAGCATGGCGTCATTCTGGATGTAGTAGCCCGGCCGGAGGATCGTGAACGGCAAACCGAACTCGCGCAAAGCCTGCTCGACCGCCAGCTTCGATGCAAAATGCGGTACGTCGCGGAATTGTTCGACCTTGAATACGGAAAGATAGGTTACCTGTTTCATCCCGACGCGTCTGGCGATGCCGTATGCGATCAGCGCCTGTGTCAGTTCGTCTGCAACGACGGCGGTCAGCAGAAACAACTTGTCGACACCCTGCATGGCCTGCTCGATCGAAACAGGATCAAGCAGGTCGCCGATTGCAACTTCTACGGCGGCGGGCAGCTTACCTTCTCCGGGCTGCTTGCGAGCCAGCACCCGGACGTTTGCCTTTCGCTTGAGGAGCTCCGTTACCACAGCACCTCCGACGTTTCCCGTTCCGCCCATCACCAGGATCTTCATGGCAGAGCAATCTCCTTCTACTCCAATTTATGCTCCGCGGGGCCGTGTTTATGAAACGTTGTTTGCAAACGTGAATTGCGTGGATGCAACACTGTTGGTACGCTCAACCTGGAGCGCACCCATTTATGAATGACCTCGATCTTAACGATGTCCGTACGTTTGTCGCCGTCTCACAGGCGGGCACACTGACGGCTGCCGCAAAAGAATTGCGCCTTCCAACGTCTACTGTAAGCCGGGCATTGACTCGATTGGAGAAACATCTTGGCGTCTTGCTTGTTCAGCGAAGTCCCAGGGGTCTCGTCCTGACCGACTCCGGGAAGGAGTACCTGCAATCGTGCAGACGGGCCTTGCAAACTCTCAGACAGGGCAGCGCGTTGCTCGAAAGCCGCCGCTCGAGCCCCGCCGGGCTCATAAAGGTAGCGTGCCCGGTCACAATGGCCCGCAATGTGTTCGCGCCATTGCTAAAAGAGTTCCTCGGACGCTATCCCGATCTGCGAATGGAGATCGAACCTTATTCAGCAAGTTGGGATCAGGAGCCTCGGGAAGATGTGGACGTGTTCTTCAAACTGCGTGCGCCCAAGGATTCCTTGCGACGGGTACGCCCATATCCAGGCACGGCCCGGGGACTTTTCGCCAGCCCCGGCTATATTCAGGTATCCGGTGGCCCCGCGACGCCCGATGACCTCGCCGCTCACTGCTGCATCGGTTCGGGAGTCTGGAAGCTCACGAGGGGCAAGACGACAGTGACTCCAGATATTCGCTTTCGCGTGGTTTCCAGCGATCCGGCGGTTGCTCTGAAGCTCGCAACGAGCGGACTTGGTGTCGCCATTCTGCCCTTGTGGCTGGCGAATAGTCCAGACGTCCGGGGCGCTCTGACACCTGTACTGGCCCGATGGATACCCGAGCCGATCACGCTGTGCGCCCTCTTCTTTAGCCCATCGCGCCTGACACCTAAAGTTCAGGCTTTGCTGGATTTTCTTGACGAATACCTGGGAACGGACCTGGACCCGAGACTTGAAGGGAATTCTGCGAAAGGACATTTCACGGATCGAAAGCTTGCGCCTACATCGGGCCCCTGATTCGCTTGGTGAATGATTGTTTCAGACGCGGACCTAATGCTTCAGCGGCCGGTCGTGGTGGACGAGTGACGCTAGCCGCACGTCGGGGCATTAGAGTTGTTGGAACCCCCTACTGAGATCTCGGGTCCTGACCGCGGAACAGTCCCTGCGGTTTCGAGTGCGGAGCTTGATCGACGCGTTCAACGGACCGTTTGGCAAGATCGTGGCCGGGCTGATCGCCGAGGGCCAGAGTGAACCGGCCGTTCTTCAGGAGTTCTTTGAACGATGGGTTAGTCCTCGACGGAATGCTACGATTGCGGATCTCCAGCGCGGCAAGGATGCCGGAGAACTGGGATCGGACACAGAACCTGAACTGCTGAACGATGCGATTTTTGGTGCGATTTACTACCGCATGTTATTGCGCTCCGGTCCATTGACGAGGCGGTTCGGCGAGGAATTGGTCGAGCAAGTCATCCTCGGGCATCGCTCCGGAAGCGCCCATAAGTGATGGAATCGAGAGAGACACCTGGCGCTCGCGCCGAAAGCGCGGAACCTCTTCCAAGCGATATTAGGTTTCGGCACTCTAACTCGGCGGTTCGCCCCAGCTCATCTTACCGATTCGCAAACTCATCGAAGTCGAATCAGGCCGCGCTCCAGTCCGGCGCGCATCGCCTCGGTGCGGCTCTTGACCCCAAGCTTCTCGAACAGTGTGTTGACGTGCAGTTTCACAGTACTCTCCGCGATGTGAAGCTGCGAGCCGATCTCCTTGTTAGCCTTTCCTTCAGCAATGAGCTTAAGTACTTCCAGCTCGCGTGTGGTCAATTGCAGGCTGGTGACGCGGCTGGCGAGTTTCGCGGCGACAGCAGGCGCGAAAGTCGTCTTACCGGCATGAACGTCCCGGATGCATTGAAGCAGATCTCTTGGTTCAACATCTTTCAACAGATAAGCCTTCGCTCCCGCCCGGATGGCCCGCTCGATGTCTTCGTCGGTGTCGTACGTCGTGAGGATGATCGCGCGAGCATCAGATTTTCGGGACTTAATCTGCTCCACTACGCCGACACCGTCCAGTTGGGGCAACTGAAGATCGATTAAGCAGACATCCGGTTCTTGCTCGCCAAATTGCTCAACGGCCGTTCTGCCGTCCGGCGCCTCGGCTACTACTTTCATATCAGGCTGCGCATTCACGATGCCGGCTATTCCGTTGCGGACGACGGCGTGATCATCGGCTACAAGAACTCTGATAATTCCATTAGGCATTACGTTTTCCGATATTGCACGATTACTTGTGTGCCGGACCCCAACTCGCTCACGACGGTTAGCGACGCGCCAATCGACGAAGCGCGTTCCTGCATACCGATCAGCCCAAAATGGTCTGCTGGCGGCTTCGTGGTCGTGTCGAATCCACGGCCGTCATCTTTTATTGAAATCCGGATGGCATTGTCATACTGAAAACTAACGGAGACCGAGATTCTGGACGCGGCGGAATGCTTTAGGACATTGTTCAATGCCTCCTGCGCGATCCGGAACAGTTCGGCTGCAACACGGGTTTGCAATGGCATAGCTTCCCCGTCGATCGAGAAGTTCACGTCGGCAGACGTTTGGATTCGCACTCTGCGGATCAGCTGTTCGATATTCTCGGCCAACGTGTAATCGGTCGCGCCAGCAGGCCGAAGCGCTGCCACCGACTTTCTCGCCTCGGCCAGACTGGAACGAGCTAACGAATCTATCGCGCTCAGGTGCGCCGAGATGTCGCGCCGGCTATCTCCGGGAAGCTGACTGGCCGCGCCAAGCTGCATCAGTATACCTGTGAATCCCTGTGCGAGCGTATCGTGGAGCTCGCGCGCAAACCGGGCGCGCTCTTCGGCTCGGGAAGCCTCACTGCGACGCAGTGCTTGCTCAGCAAACTTGCGTTCAGTTATATCCACCGACGTGCCGATGTACTCGACCACCTCTCCTGCCTGGTCGAGAACAGGACTGATGATAGTGTGGAAGTGTCGTAGCGATCCGTCCGGCGCCACCCACCTGTAGCCTATTTCGGCTGGGACCTTTAGACCGCCGTCCCCTAGCTGCTCCGCCAAACCGCGACACTTGGCGAAATCCTCTGGAACAATTCGAGACTGTATTATGTCCTTGCCTGGATGTTTGTCTTCAGGACTGAAGCCATATAGGCGGAACATTTCATCTGAGAGATACGACGGCCCGACCGAGCCAGGTTTGTATGCCCAACTGCCCGTCTTGGTGATTTTCTGCGCCTGCGCGAGGTAAGCCTCACTTCGCTTGACAGCCTCTTCCGCGCGCTTGCGATCCTCGATGTCTGCCAGGACGCCGAGCCATTTAACGATCTCCCCGCGCTCATCGCGGAGCGGCACAGCGCGAGTCAGGAACCAACGATACTCGCCAGTTGCACTCCGGTGACGCATCTCGACTTCGTACGGTTCGCCGCTCTCTAGTGAGGCCGTCCACTTGCTTAGGGAAGGTCCTAAGTCTTCGGGGTGAATCGCAGCAAGGTAGCCATGGCCTTCACTCGCTTCCATTTGCAAGCCTGAATATTCAAGCCACTTCTGACTTTGAAAATCATTGAACCCGTCGGGCCGCGCAGAGAAGGCAATGGCCGGCATTTTCTCGATTAAATCGCGGAGTTCCTTTTCACTTCGGCGCACAGCCTCTTTCGCGCGCATGCGATCCTCGATGTCGATCATCACTCCGTACAATTTGATGGGAGTTGCGCTGTTGTCTGATAGCGGCTTCACGCGAACCAAAAACCAGCGGTATTCGCCATCGGTGGCACGGCGGAGGCGCACCTCGTGCTCGAAGGCCTTCCCGCAGGCCATCGCAGTGCGCACTTTTTCAAGCAGCGAGGCGGCCTCTTCGGGGTGGACGACATTCGCAAGACCTCCGTGGTTGGTTTCCTGGACCGAAAGGCCCGTGTAATCCGCCCATTGCCTGGTAAGGTGTGGATGGGTTCCATCCGGGAGCATCACACACGCGATTGCGGGCATGTTCTCGAATAGATCGCGCAACTCTTTCTCGCTTTTGCGCAAGGCATTGTCGGCCTGCCTACGCTCTGTCACGTCAATTGTCGTTCCGATGGCTTCAACGAAATCACCGGATGGGCCGAGCACCACATGAGCTGTAGTGTGAATATTCCTGACGCGCCCGTCTGGATGGATCACCCGATACTCAGCTTCGGAGTCTTGTTGTTCGCGTTTCATTTTCTCGACGTGCGCCGCGAATATCGGCCGGTCTTCCGGGTGAACCCGCTGGAACCTTTCTTCGTGGGATGGTAAGCCGTCCTTCGGATCGAAGCCCCAGACTCGGAAATTCTCCTCCGACCAGTGTCTAACACCGGCGCTATTCGCCGCCCAGCTCCCGGTCTTAGACAATCTTTGTGATTGTGCCAGGTAAAACTCACTTTCCCGCAGCTCCTGTTCCGCGCGCTTGCGATCCTCTATATCGATACTCGTTCCGCACCATTTGAGGACGTTCCCGGCTTCGTCAAGCAGCGGCAGTGCGCGTACGAAGAACCAGTGGTATTCCCCGTCCGTGCGCCGGAGGCGAACCTCATGCTCCAGTGCTTGCGCACTATTTACTGCTGTAACCCAGTCCGTGCGGCCCCTGATCAAGTCATCGGGATGAACGGCCTGTTCCCAATTGAATCCCAATGCGTAATCCGGGCTGAGGCCCGTGAAATCCTGCCAGCGCTGATTCACGAAAACGCACGTGCCGTCGGCTAACGTGGTCCACACAATCGCCGGGATGGTTTCAACCATATCGCGTAGCTCTTTTTCGCTTTGGCGTGCGGCGTTCTCGGCAACCTGGAGCAGCGTTTCGCGTTCCTGCAAGTCGCGATAGAGATAGCTATTCTCGAGCGAAATCGCTGCTGCCGCCGCGAGAGCCTCTAAAACAGCGGTCCTCCCGGGCGTAAAGGCACCAGTTGCCAATCTGTTTTCGAGGTAAAGCACGGCGACCAACCTGGCCTGTTTCAGGAGAGGAAGGCAGAGAATCGAACGCGCATGACTGCGCGTGATGTACTCATCCTCACAGAAGGAGCCCTGCGCGCGCGCATCGTCGAGGACGACCCTCTCCCGTGTACGTGCGACGTGCCGCACAACTGACTCCGCCAAAAGCGTCGGTTCGATCAGAGCTTCATGTACGTGCACTGCGAGTACGTCGCCAGTGGTGGTGGCTTCCGCCGCGATCCGCAACGAATCCCCGCGCATAAGAAGCAACACAGCACGCTCGGCCCCCGCTTGCTCGACGGTGGTGCACAGAAGTCGTTCGATCAGCTCCGTCTCCAGTGGAGCCCCCAGCGTACCGTGGAGTGCGTGAAAATCGTCCCCATGCACACTTTGGCGGCCGTCCCCGGACTCGCCAGGGTGTTCGATCGCAGGGACCGATCGTGGCATTGCAGGCAGTTCTTTGGGAACCATTCCTAATGATCCCCCCGCATGCGGGTGCCTCACAAATCGCCGGAAGTATCGAATCCGACTCACCTTCAGTACATCGATGGAGTTGTACTTTTGGCTAGCTCCGGGGACCCCTACGCGCGGGATGCTCTTCCTCGATACGCCGGCAAGAAGGTTTCGGCTACGAAAGTTTCCAGAGTGGTCGGAGTCGTCGTCGCTGGAGAGCGCGATTCGAGCATCTTCATATGGCCTGAATTCTGGGCGGCAGCCATCTCCAGCAACAGGTCTGCCATGTTGGGCGACATCCCCATCTGTATCAGCATGGGCTTTAGCTGCTCCGCGCGCACGAGCGTGTATGCAAGGTCGGGCTTGCCAATTGCAGCGCCCACGATCTTCGCAACTTCCGCGTAAGTGAGGTCGCGAGCCCCTTGCAGTTCGTGCACGCTTTTTCCGACGAAATCCAATCTCAACAAGGCTTCGGCGGCACAGGCACCAATATCGCGCGTTGCGATCATTGGCAGAGGCAAGTCCTGTCTGAGTGGGCCGGCCATATTTCCAAAGGATTTGATCACGCCGGCCTGGGGCAAAAGGTTTTCCATGAAGTAGCCAGCTCGGAGGAAGAGGGCATTTAGCGAGGGAATGCGTTCGAGTTTCTTTTCAAGACTGTGCACCCCAACCACGGGACCCGTTCCCTGCGGTTTCTCCGCGCCGAAGCTGCTCAGAACTACGGCATACGTAATAGCGTTTTTCTTGATCGCGGAGCGCAAAGCGTCGCTCACACACTCTTCATGGGCGCGAACGTCCGGGGAACCGATATTAGGAGGGATCATCGCGTACACGGCCTTTGCACCCGCAAACGCGTTCGTGAGCGCGCCCGCATCGGTCGCGTCAGCGACGAATGATTCCGCACCCTGTTCGGTGAATTTCTCCAGCCGCTTCGGATCGCGCCCCACCACGCGGACCTTCTGTCCCGCTTCGAGCAATCTGTCCGCTACCACGCTTCCAGTGTTACCTGTGGCTCCTGTAATCACGTACATGGCTTATTCCTCTCTCGACCCCAAAAATAGTCCAAGCGCATTGATGTGTGTCTGGCTTCCGCCGATTCAGTTTCGGCCGTCTCGCCGCCATAGACTCAGTTTGGCGCCGTTTCAATCGCTACCCCAAGTTGGGATTCTGCCCTGCAGACTTCAGGAAAGTTCCCCTTTCGAGGTCTTCGAAAGCTTGACGAAGCTCCTGTTGCGTATTCATCACGATCGGCCCGTACCATGCGACTGGTTCCTGGAGCGGCTTGCCGGAGCAAAGCAAAAAACGGACGCCGTTTTCTCCCGCTTCGACCTCCAGTTCGTCGCCGTTATCGAAAAGCACCAGCGAGCGGTCGTCCGCTTCGGTGGGTGGAGCGGTATCGAGCCACTTGATCCCTTCGGTAGGCACCGCGAGGGGACCAGAAGCGTTGCAGAATTTTCCACCACCGCCGAAAACATAGGCGAAGGCGTGCCGCGTGGTCTCGACGGGCAGCTTCTTTTTCCGGCCCGGCGCCAAGCTCACATCCAAATAGATCGGATCATCCGCCGCAATTCCCTCCACCGGGCCGCGTTTGCCCCAAAAGGCGCCGCACACGATGCGAACATGCGTGCCATCGTCATCTGTGATCTCGGGAATATCCGCCGATTTCACCTCCTGGTAACGCGGCGGCGTCAGCTTGAGCGCGGCTGGAAGATTCGCCCACAACTGAAATCCATGCGCGCGGCCCGCAATATCGCCCCTGGGCATCTCCTGGTGAATGATTCCACTTCCAGCAGTCATCCATTGAATATCGCCAGCCCTTATCGTTCCGTGATTTCCAATGCTGTCGGCATGTTCTACACTTCCGGCGAGGACATAGCTGATGGTTTCGATACCGCGATGCGGATGCCATGGGAATCCGGCCTGGTAGTCTTCGGGAACGTCACTCCGAAGGTCATCGAGCAGCAGAAACGGGTCGAACTCCCTGGTGGTACCGAAGCCGAAGGCGCGGCGAAGATGCACTCCCGCACCTTCGAGCGTCGGCTTGGACTTGATCACTTTCCTGACGGGACGAAGCGACATAACGATAATCTCCCTCTCACTTTGAACCTTTCGGCGATCGTTGAACGCGGATCACCGAGTTCAGGCCATGTGCTGATCGAACCACTCGATCATCGGTACAGGACGACGCTGGAACTCCAGGTAGCCGTCCCAGCGGGCGGTCGTGCCCTCGATCCAGAGCAGTCGCTTATCGGCCACGGGGATGTTGTCGAACATGCCCTGCACGTCACTCGGGTCGGTGAGCGAGTCGGCCCGCACCTGGTACAGCAGGGTAGGGATGCTGACGCTCTTTGCCCACTCCCGCGGGACACGCTCTTCGAGCCCAACGCTCGTGCGCAGGCGCACATAGGTGCTGAACCGCTCGAGGTGGGCGGCGAGGCCCATGACGCCGAGGCGGCGCTCGACGATCAGCCGGGTCGTGACAGGCTGCGGTGAGACGAGGCAGCGGATGCCGGCGAAGGCCTCCGGATAACGCTGCATCGCCCGGAAGGTGGAACTGCCGCCCATGCAGCGGCTGAACAGCCCGATGATCATGTCTCTGGTGTCGGGTCGGGAGCGAACGTACTCGATCGATCCGACGACGTCCCGGGCCTCGGTGATTCCGCTCGTGCACACGCCGCCGTTGGCGGCGCTGCTCATGCCGTGGTTGCGCAGGTCGTAGGCGAGCACGTTGTAACCGGCGTCGTGAAGGATCTTGTAGTCCGGCACGAGGTTGACCTCGAAGCCATTGCCGCTCGGCGCCCAGTCCGCATGCCACGGCTGGAGGTGGGTGGGAATGCCCGAGCGGCTGAAGCCCATCGGGTGGTTAGCGATGATCAGCTTGTTCGAGCCGGTGGCGGCGATGTACCACGCCTCCAGCGGCACCCCGTCGTGGGCGGGAAAGCTGACGTCCTCGAATTCGAGGCCGTCCTCGGCAGGCGTGTGCAGGATGGGCGAGCGCCGCAGGTAGCTGAACCCATCAGCGAAGCGCTGCAGAGTCTCATCGATCTTCACTTGCGAGGAATCGATTTTGTCCTGAACGTTGGTCATCGGCCATTCCTTTTCTTATGTTTGTTTCATCCGTGCGATGCACGACTAGCTACGTGTCGGTGCCAGAGAGCTACCCACTTATTTCCCTGATCTGTCCTGGAAAGCACCGCGATAAGCCGATCGGGATGTCCGAGGTCGCTCCAGCCCACCTGTCCAAGGCAAAGCACACCCAGTCTTTCCGGCGCCCGCGCCAGCAGAGCGGTTGAAAGATCGACCGGTTGAATGGCGTGAAACATCGGCCTCAAAGCATCTGCGTCTGCGGACGCATCTCCCTCAAAATCGACTTTGGCGAAAACGTCGTACAACTCGGCCTCACAGGACTGAATCAGGTCGAGAAACGCCCGGACACGGCCCACCATCACAAACGTGTTCCAGAAACAGCCCTTCTCGAAAAGCTCAGCGGCGAGCGGCGGAGCAGGCTTTTCCCAAAAACGCCGGACTCGCAGAATTCCAGCGGCAACGTCTGTGGAGACTGACGCTTCCACTTCGATCCACCCATATTCCGTCTCTGCATATGTCGCCGGCGCACCGAGAAGAATCACCGTCTCCTCCCCGGATTCCACCGCTTCGAACGCCAAGTCGACGCCCGCGATGAAGTTGCACTCGTCGGAGTAGTGATGGTCCGCCGGGAAGAACGCAACTGCGGCGCTTGGATCCAGCCGGTCGATTTTCAGCAGGCTGCACAAAATTGCGGGGAGTGTGCCCCGGCCAACGGGTTGAACCACCAACCGGTTTCGCTGGACATCTTCGAGCTCGCTCGAGTAAAAACGTTCATGTGACTTCACCAGCACGAACAGAGTTTGTTGTTGCGATACAATCCGCGCAACCCTCTGCCGCGTATGTGCGAGAAGACTCTTTTCCCCTATCAGGGCGCAGAATTGTTTGGGCCTGTCGTCAGGCGCCACAAATCTTGTCAGGGGCCTGAGGCGCGCGCCTTCGCCTCCCGCGAGGATGACGCTCCAACGCTGCTGGTTCATAAGCTGTGCCGGCATTCGGCGAAAGGAGACTTCGAAGGTCCGTCGCAACGGATCCCTACGCGCAGCTTTGCGAGGGACCGTCGTATCGATTTTGGAATTTCCGGAACCGCATATCGATATTCGGTAGTCGTCCTCATGATCACTCGTGATGCCGGCGCTCGACAAGTCTCCAGAAGTTCAAAATCACGCACGCCTTCGGGACATGAAAAACCTCTCCTTGTGTTCACCGCATCCGGTCTACTTTTGACTGGATTTCCATCGCATGACCGAAACGGGATTGCTTTAGAATCAAAAACAGCCCAGATCTCCCTCGACAGGCTCCTCGTCTCATGCCTCAACAAACCTGTACTTTGGGCGTGGTCCAGCCAGCTCGGTTCGACCAGATGCGGGCGCAACTCCCACCATGACCGCGTCGGGAGAGAACCCTTTGCTGGCGCGCTATACCTAAGACCTATAAAAATCGCGACTTCTTGAGGATGGTTTTGCAGGACACTCCTGCTCCACACTGCGGCCATGAGGCAAAACTTTGCGCAGGACAATTTCGATGAAAACGCGATCAGGGAGATCGCTTATGCCTTGTGGGAACGTCGGGGTGCTCCGATTGGGTCGCCCGACGTGGACTGGATCGAAGCGGAACGGCAGTTGAGCGAAGCGAGGCTCGACCTGTGTGCAAACGGGCAACAGCCCGAAACGAACGTTAAAGGAAGTCGGCGCACGCCGGCGTACCTGAAGACGCAGGATGCGGAGGATAGACCTTACGCCAGCTGAACATTTTGCGTCGCTCGGCGCCTTAAGCACCAATGGCGCCTGCTTAGTGTTTAGTGTGAGCCCTAACTAACGAGAGGAGTTCAACCATGACGAAGATTACCCGTCACAATACCGCCGTCGTTTTAATCGATCACCAAGTTGGTCTGCTCACGGGCGTGCGCGACATGACCACTCAGGACTTGGAACACAACGTCGTGCATCTTGCCAGGGCGGCCAAGGTGCTGGGAATACCAGTAGTAGTAACGAACGCTGCCACGGACTTCTGGGGGCCGACAATTCCCGCATTGGTCGATGCGCTCGACGGTCAGGATATTCTGACGCGCACAATCATCAACTCCTGGGACGATCCTCGGTTCGTTAAAAAAATCGAGGCGACTGGCCGGAAGTGCCTCATCTTTGCCGGTGTATCATTACCAGTCTGTGCGGCGCTTCCGGCGATAGCAGCGATGGCAGCCGGTTACGAATCATACCTGGTTGTTGACGCTTCTGCGTCCTTTACCGAAGCGGGTCGTGATGCGGCGATGTTCCGCTTATCGCAGGCCGGCGTGAAACTCGGCGATTACGCCTCGCTGATGTGCGAGCTGCTGGCCGATAATGCTGATCCACTCGCGTCGGCAGTATATGAGGCCATCGACATGCCGTTCGTGCCCCTGATGCACCAACTGGCAGAGGCCTGGAAATAAGGGATTCCCCGAAGGCATCATGGACAAGATTGCACTCGAGGAGCACTTTCGCGTTCCCAATATGCCCGAATACTCGGGTGCAGGGCAGTACATATCGGACGGCGCTGCGGCCAAGTACATGGATGATCGCCTTGCGGACTTCGACGATCTGCGCCTTCAGGCAATGGACGAAGCTAATGTCACCAGGGCGATTCTGAGTCATACCGTTCCTGGCCTTGGGGCAACCCTTGATAAAAGGAAAGCAGTGAACGATGCCCCCAGAATCAATGACTTCTTAGCCGAAAACATCGCGCGTCATCCTGACCGCTTTGGCGGGTTCGCCACTTTGCCAATGCAGTCCGCTCCGGACGCAGCAAACGAGTTGGAGCGCTGCGTCAAGCAGTTGGGCTTCCACGGAGCGCTAATTAACGGTCACACTCACGGGCACTATCTTGATGAGGATCAGTATGAGGTGTTTTGGGAGCGTGTGGCGGACCTGAATGTTCCAATTTACATCCATCCGACGCTCGCTTGGCAGACACCGCAGAATTATCAGGATCACCCCGAACTCGGAGCTGCAATATGGGGCTGGGCTCCGGAAACTGGGACGCACATCCTGAGACTTCTTTTCTCCGGACTCTTCGATCGCTTTCCGAATCTTCAGATTATCGCTGGACACGGCGGCGAGAGCCTGCCCTATTTCCTTTGGCGTTTTGATAGCCGCTTTAAGATCTTTAACTTCGGAAAGACACTTAGAAAAGAGCCCTCCTGTTATATCCGTGAGAATGTTCCCATTACGACGGCGGGGCTTTTCTCTACGCCTCCGCTACGCTGCGCTCTGGAGGGACTTGGAGAGGACCGTGTCTTGTTCTCGATCGATTATCCCTACGAATCGAGCAAAGCTGCGGGAGACTGGCTTGACAACGCCGGCCTTGCGGTCGACACGTTAACGAAGGTCGCCTCGGGAAACGCCAAGCGCCTCTTGCATCTGTAGTGGCTCCCTCTGGGCACGCAGATGCTTCTCCAAGGGGGATCACCCGAACGGTTTCAAGGAGGGATCTCTGAAGATTATTTGCCTGGAAGAGCATACCGTAGATGCCGACATCGCAAGGGCTTCCCAGGCTGTGCTAACGTCCGAAGCCGGTTACATGGCCGATTGGGGCAGTCGCGTCGAAGATCAGCCGGCCAGCTTCGCCGACAACCGCCCGCACCTCGTGTCTCCCAAAGAAGCGGTAGCCGCTGCCCGCGAGGTCGGCGCAAGCCGTATCGTTGCCATGGACCAACACGGTATCGACGTGCAGGTTCTGTCCTACAGCAGCCCATTGCAGATGGTCCCCGCCAGCCAGGCAGTCGAACTGGCGCGCGCGGCCAACGACAGGCTTGCGGCATCCGTGTACGCGAATCCGATGCGATTTGCCGCCTTTGCGGCATTGCCATGGCAAGAGCCAGGGGCTGCCGCGGCGGAACTGGAACGCACCGTGACACAAATGGGCATGGTTGGAACGCTTCTTCTCGGACGTCCAGGGCAAACGTTCCTTGATGACTCGCGCTACGAACCTGTGCTGGCGAAGCTCAGCGAGCTCAAAGTGCCCATTTACCTTCACCCTGGCTTTCCTCTGTCACAAGTGCGCGAACCCTATTACAGTGGCCTTGGCAAGGAAGTGAGCGCACGACTGTCGATGTTTGGCTGGGGCTGGCACAATGAAGCCGGCATACAGGTCATTCGCATGATCCTGTCAGGCAGGTTCGAACAATATCCTGACCTTCAGGTTATCAGCGGTCATTGGGGAGAGATGGTTCCCTTCTATCTCCAGCGGATGGATGACACGATTCCCCAGGAGGCGACCAGGTTATCTCGTAGTATCACGGAGACGTACACAGCTCACGTGTACGTTACGCCAAGTGGCATGTTGAATTTGCCCCACTTCGAATTTATTCACAAGGTCCTCGGAGCGGACCGCATTCTCTACTCGGTCGACTATCCTTATCTCACACTAACGGGATCTCGTCAGTTTCTGGAAAGTCTTCCAATCAGCCAGGCAGACAAGGAAAAGATCGCCCATGGTAATGCCGAGGCATTGTTAGGCCTGTGATGCCATCTCCTCATCTGCTGAACCAGAGAAACAAATGACTACGAACAGAATTGATTTACACACACATCTGATACCGCCATTTTGGGCGCAGGAGTTGAGTAGCCACGGCGGAGATCCCTCCGGGTGGGGCTCTCCCGAATGGTCGCCGGAAAAGGCGATCAGTTTTATGGACGAAGAGCGGATTATAGTTGGCGTCCTCTCGCTGACCGCCCCTGGTATCGATGGCTGGAAACCTGGAAGAGAGCGAACGTCTATCGCTCGCAAGGTGAACGACTACGGAGCGGGTCTCGTACAGAGACGTCCGGATCGCTTTGGGTACTTCGCAACGCTCGCCCTCCCGGACGTCGATGCAGCTTTGCACGAGATTGATCGCGCGTATGACCAACTGCAGGCTGATGGAATAGTTCTTCACAGCAATTACGAAGGCGTCTATCTAGCGGACCCGGCGTTTGTGCCTGTGTGGGAGGAATTGAATCGTCGGCAAGCAGTGATATTTATCCATCCGACGACACCGCATCAAACGAAGGTACTTCCTGGAATACCGGGACCGATAGAGGATTATCCCGCTGAGACGACACGTTCTGCAGTAAATCTCGTCATCGCGGGCCATCTTAGCCGCTATAGTTCGACAAAGATAATCCTTTCCCATGGTGGCGGGTTTCTACCCTACGCGGCAACGAGATTCGCTGAGCTCGAGAGTTCGATCGCTCCGGATCAGAACGCAGATGACTTGACCGCAAGGATGCAGTCCTTCTATTTCGATACAGCGCTGTCAGCTCCCAGTGGATTTCCCAGCCTCCTTGCGTTTGCACCGCGCGGCCATGTTGTCTTTGGTACCGACTACCCCTACGCTTCCGAGGCGGTATCAAAGAAATTCACACGGAATATGGATGACTATGACCAGTTTGGAAAACATGAACTGGATGAAATAAACCAAAACGCGCTGTCGCTCTTTCCGCGGCTAACCGCCCATACCCGGCGGCGTGAATCAGTTCCATTCTGACGCTTCGCGAAGGAGGACTTGTGGACAAAGCAGCAAAGCATTGGATCAATGGGGAGTGGTCGGCGATTGGTCGCCAAACGCCAAGCATCAACCCGGCTGACGGTAAACCGATTGGCTCCTACTTTGACGGCGGCGAGGCGGCCGCGCACGCCGCAATCGATGCGGCCTTTGCCGCCTTCCATCGAGACGATTGGCGAAGGAACGGCATGGCTCGCGCAACTGCGTTGAGTCACCTCGCCGACGTTTTCGCTTCGCGCCTCAATGAGTTGATCGAGATGATCTGCCTGGAGAACGGAAAACTTAAGGCTGAAGCAACGTACGAGGTTGCGTACACCGTTCGCTCGTTGCGCTTTGCCGCCGGCCTCGCAATGCAGATCTTCGGACGCGTGCTTGACCCCACTCCAGGCAAGCAGTCGATGTGCATTCGTCAACCGGCAGGCGTGGCAGGACTCATGATTCCGTGGAATTCACCCGGATACCTGACCATCCGCGCGCTGGCGCCTGCGATGGCGTCGGGTTGCGCGTCCGTCGTCAAGCTTCCGGGCCAAGCCGCGCAAACAGCGGCGCTCCTCGCCAGTTTTTGCGCCGACGTACCGGAGATACCCAGAGGCATCGTGAACTTCTTCATAGAAAGCCAGGGTGAAGGCTCAAGGCTTCTGGTCGCCTCGCCTAAGGTGCCAGTGATCAGCTTCACCGGCAGCAGCAAGGTCGGCAAGGAAATTGCACAGGCGGCTGGAGTCAACCTCAAGCGTGTCGGCCTCGAACTGGGCGGGAAGACCCCGCATCTCGTATTCGCCGATGCGGATATTGAAAGGGCGCTGCCGATCATCGAAAAGGCGCTCACCACCTTCTCAGGTCAGTTCTGCATGACCGGCAGCCGCGTTCTGGTGGAGCGCTCGATCGTAGATGAAGTCCGTCGTCGTCTTTCCGAGCGCCTGGAAAACGTCAAGCCCGGGCCCGCCTCCAACCCTGCAAGCGATATGGGACCGCTGATCAGCATGTCCAATGTCGCTAGGGTCCGACGGCTTGGTGAAAGATGCGATCGCGGCAGGCGCAAAGGTGCTGGTACGTGGCGGTCCCTCGACCGATGCGACCCTCGCAGGCGGAGCCTTCTATCACCCGACGTTCCTTGAGGTGGCCGACTCTTCCCTG
>Ga0209380_10001179_pt1 | contig 17999 bp, 10 predicted proteins | sample HubBroMetageWFT6_FD_188347 | JGI IMG/M metagenome (GOLD analysis project Ga0209380, IMG submission 188347) | Warmed and freeze-thawed soil microbial communities from the Hubbard Brook experimental Forest, New Hampshire - Hubbard Brook CCASE Soil... | ecosystem: Environmental > Terrestrial >...
CAATTCCGGCAGATTACGTTCTGCCCCTCCTGCCGGTATCCGACGGCGCCGCAAATCTGGCAGGCATCAAGGGCGGTTGCGTAGTCGCCGCCCGACTTGTGAATTACGACGAATCGTATGTCAGCCTGACTCACTTCAGCGGTGTAGTAATGAAGACTCGAATCCATCAATTGCGAAAGTGGAACGTGCACCTCGCCGTTTTGCGCCACGAGAGCAGTGGCCTGCACCGGCGCGTTTACGCTGCGCGCGTATACAAATTCCGCCGTCAAAGCCAGTACGACGAGCAAACACAGGCTCGCTGCCGCAAAACTCCAGGCGCGGCGTCGTCGAAATTCCCATTGCAACTTTCTCCGCTCGGCCGGGTTCGCGGCCTGGTCGGCGACGGGCGCCTTCGATCCGAACCATTCGCGTAGCACCACAAGTGTGGCAGCGCCAAGGATTACGATGAAGAAGAAAACTTCATTGCGCACGATCGGCCCAATCGTTGCCATCTCCAGCTTGCTCGACGGCAGCCACATTGCCTCGCTCAATTCGTGCAGCCCTGTAAGAGCCAACTGGAACGCGACAACCATTAAAATCACACTTGTCGCAGCAAAGAAGCGGTGCAGCGGAATCTTTAGCGTTCCCTGGAAGAAGAAGAGTCCCACCGCGACCGCAAGCCCGATTCCTAAAAGGGTTCCGATCCAGACCTCTACGCCCGCGCTTGATAGTTCCACCGCTCGCAGAATCAATACAAGCTCCGCCCCCTCCCGCACAACCATCAGAAACACAAAAGCTCCGATTCCCCATCCCGCGGCGCGAGTGGATTGCTGCGCGTATGTTTCGAGCCGCGATTCGATATCCTTTCGCAGTGTTCGCGCCACGCGATTCATCCACACGATCATCGTCACCACGAGCGCCGAGGCCACCAGCATCAACAATCCCTCAAAGCCGTCTTCACTCACCTTCCAGCGATCGAGCAGGATGGCAGCCACGACGCTTGCCGCAGACGCAAGCGCAACCCCGGCCCACACGTATCTCGTAAGCGCGCCTCGGCCGGTGCGGTTCAAATACACCAAGACGATGCCGACAACCAGCGCGGCTTCGACACCTTCACGAAGGGCCACCAAAAGAGCGGAAAGCATGGAGTTTCCAGTTGAAACACAGTTACAACTACGATTACAAGTCTAGCGCCTCCGTATCGTTAAAATCAAGGGCTTTCGGCCACTCCACGGGCTGCACCGCCATCTTACTCCTGTAGAATGGAAGCTCTTATGTACAACCGGCGAGGGCTTGCTCGAATTCCCGTTGTGGCTGTTTTTTGCCTTTCGCTGACCATATCGGCGCCTCCGCTGCATTCGAAGCAGCAGGCTACTTCACCTCAAAAACAAAATTCGTCGTCGTCGACCGCGCCTATAAAACCGGCCTTTAAGCCCGACGCCAACAAAGCACAGGCAGCTTACAAACGCGGATTGCGAGCCGAACATGAAGGCAATTGGCAGGCGGCGTACGACTCCTATTCCGATGCGGTGAGCTGGGCGCCAAATGATGCCAGTTACTTTTCAAGCCTGGAAATCGCCAAGGGCCACATCGTTCAGGAAAAGATGGACCTGGCTGAACGCGAAGCGGTTTCCGGACGTCTGTCGGAAGCGCTGCGAATTTTGGTTTCGGCGCGCGCGCTCGACCCTTCCAACCGCGTGCTTCAGGCTCGCTTCACCGAACTAAGCGCTCTGTTCAGAGGACAGACAAAGTCAAAGGCGAGCGGGCAGGAACTGGCCGGCGAAGTTCATCTCGAATACACGCCCGGGAAAAAGAACTTTGATCTCCGAGGCGATACGCAAAGCGCCTACAACGAAATCGCGCGGCAGTTTGGACTCGAGGTCGCGTTTGACGTGGACTTGCGCTCGCGCACGGTTCGCTTCCACATCGACGATCTTGATTTCCCCACCGCGATGCGAATACTCGGCGAGGAGACCGGCACTTTCTGGCGGCCCCTGACGAAACATCTCTTTCTCGTCGCCGAAAATACACCGCAGAAACGCAAGGACTATGCGCTCCTGGTGGTACGAACCGTAGTGCTTTCCGCTTCGGAAACTCCCGAACAAATGACGGAAACCTTCCGCCTCGTGCGTGAAATCGCCGGCATCACGCGCGCTGACCTGGATACGCGCAGCGGCACAATCACGATGCGTGCCTCGCCGCAGGCCGTCACGGTCGCCTCGAGCTTGATCGAGAATCTCGAAAACCCAGTGGGCCAACTGATTCTCGAAATTGAAGTGTTGGAAGTGGACCGCAATTACGCGCGGGACCTCGGAATCACTCCGCCTCAAAGCACCAAAGTATTCACGCTCAGCCGTCAACAAGTGCAGGAGGCTCTTCAATCACAGCAGGGATTGATCGACGTTATAACCCAGCTTTTCGGCACGCCGTCGTCTCTCGCGGGATTAACATCTACTCAAATTGCCTCCCTCTTGGGCTCCGGCCAGGTCGGTATTGGATCATTGGTCCCGCCGCTCGTCGCATTCGGGGGCGGCTCTACCACATTTCTGGCAACGGTGCCTGGCGCCAGCGCAACTTTCTCCGCGGCTCTGTCACTTGTCCGCACAGGGCGGCGCATTTTGCTGCGCGCCGAAGATGGAAAGCCGGCAACATTCTTCGTCGGCGAGCGGTTTCCCGTCGCCCTGGCGCAGTTTTCACCCAGCCTCGCAGGGACGGCCACGGGAGTCGCAGGACTGATATCGGCGAACCTTCCGACCACTACTTTGGCTACGGGCGTAGCGCCCGTTTTTGTGACCACCGCCAGCGTTCGCAACAACGGCATCGAAGACATCATCGTCGCCAATAATACTGACAATACGCTCTCGCTCTTTCTCGGCAACGGCGACGGCACGTTCGTCACTCCCACCGCCGCCATTCCCACCGGGGCCGGTCCCGTCTGGATCACCAGCGCGAATTTCAATCCAACGGTCAACAACGATCTGAATCTGGACCTTGCCGTCGTCAATCACACCGCCGATACAGTTTCAATTCTCCTTGGCAATGGCGATGGCACTTTTAAGCCGAAGGTAGACATCTCAACTGGTGCGGGAACCGGACCCGTGGCGGCAGTTGCCACTACATTGACAAGCAGCGGGTTCGCGGACCTGGTTGTCGTGAATAATGCGACCAACTCGCTGGGCATTTTTCTCGGTAACGGCGACGGCACGTTCAAGGCGCCCTTTTTCATAAGTACGGGCCGAGCACCATCTTCGATCGCGGCGGCGGACTTCAACAATGACGGTCACATCGATCTCGCCGTAACCAATCAAAATGACAACACGGTCTCGGTCTTTATCGGCAATGGTGACGGGACATTCAAGAGTCGGACAGACCTTGCCGTCGGGACGGCTCCGGTGTGGGTATCCACAGGCGATTTCAGCGGCGATGGATTCCTCGATCTTGCGGTGGCGAACAATACCGACAACACCGTTTCGGTTCTCACTGGCGTCGGCGACGGAACTTTCCAGGCGCAAAGTGTGTTTCCGGCTGGGAATGGTCCTACTTCGCTTGCCGTCGCCGACTTCAACGTCGACGGTCGGCTCGATATCATCGCTGCGGATCAAACTGACAACGCCATTTCTGTTCTTCTCAATCTGGGCAGCGGATTATTCGGGCCCAATTTCGAGCTGCCGGTTGGAACCACGCCTGTCGGCGTTGCCAGTGCAGATTTTGACGCAAACGGGAGACCGGACGCCGTGTCGGCCGACAAGGGTTCCAACACCGCGACAGTGATTCTGAACAACACGAACTTCACGGGAGCAACCAATCCGCTGGCAGCCACTGCATTTCCAGGAGTCGAGTACCTTGATATTGGAACGAAGGTGAAAGCTACAGCGCGGATTCATCCCAATGATGAAGTAACGCTGCACCTCAATCTCGAGATCAGCAGCCTCGGAGCTCAGACCGTGAACGGGATTCCTATCATATCGAACGAATCCGTGGAGCAGACGATTCGGCTCCGCGAAAATGAGACGACGATGGTGATGGGTATTCGGCAGCCAGAAGTCACAAACACGCTGAATGGCTGGCCGTACGTCTCTTCGGTGCCCGGCGTCGGATTGCTGGGCAGCGACCAGGGGAAAACCGATCAGGATAGCGACATAATCGTGATGATCACGCCGCGTTTGGTGGATTTTTCCCCGCGCAAAGATCGTTCGATCTATGCGGGACGCGGCACCGCGGAAGGCGAGGGAGGATCGTTCGGTGGCACGCGCGGGCTTGATCGCAGCGTTCCAGTCCAACTGCCCCAACCGCCGCAACAACCACCACAGCCCCCGCCTCAAACCTTCCCGCAACCGCCTCCCGCGCCACAGCCAAGTCCGAATCCTGAAAATGACGCGCCGCCGCAGCCTCCCCCACAACCTTAAGAGTAAGCGCGGCTGAAATACTCTCGCTGCAGTTCGAGCGCTATGACGTCCCTTCCAGCACGACGAGTGGCTGATATGTCCGAGGAACCACGGGCTCGGCAATCGCGATTAGTTGCCCCTGTTGATTGAACACACGCAGCCGCGCAGGCCTCCATTCACCTGAATTCAACTGCTCCGGCGCGCCTTGCGCGACGGTGGTGTGGCCCGGCTGAATTTGCGCGATCGACAAATTGAATTTCGCGCCGTGCTGCACCCGCTTCTCGACAATCGGCAGCACGGTCGCTCGCGGCAACTCCGGCAACATGCCTTCGAGCTTGATTACCCGCTCTGCTATGCGTCCGGCCTTCGCGTCCTGTTCGAGATCCTCCAGCGATGTAGCTTGATCCAGCGTGAACTCGCCAACTGCCGTGCGCGAGATTTCCGCAAGATGAGCGTTCGCGCCATGCAGCTTGCCGAGATCGTTGGCGAGCGAGCGGATGTAAGTGCCGGCGCCGCATTCCACCACAAAGCGAGCCACCGAACCTTCTACGCCCGTGAGCCGAAATTCAAATACTTCCACTTCGACCGGCTCAAGATTTACCGGCTTGTGCTTTCGGGCCAGCTCATGCGCCGGCGTTCCGTGAATTTTCTTGGCGGAAAACGAGGGCGGCGTCTGCTGAATATTTCCGACGAACTGCGCCGCCAAAGCGGCGATCCTTTCGGCATCAAGCGCAGGCGCCGAATCCGGACCAAGCGGCTCTCCATCTGCGTCATATGTATCAGTGGCAAAACCGAACCGTACCGCACAGCTATATCGCTTTCGACGACCTGCGTAGAAGCGCGCAAGTCGCGTTGCGCGTCCCAACGCCAGCACCAGCACGCCTGTCGCGAGTGGATCCAGAGTTCCGAGATGGCCTATCTGTCGAAATCCTACGAGACGCCGCACCGATTCGACGATGTCGTGCGAAGTTTTTCCGCGAGGCTTGTCAACCACAAGGATACCGTCGATGGCAGGAGGCTGTGGCTTCCGGGGCATATGCTTCGGCTATTTCCCCGGACTTTTCGCGTTTCGCAGCAGCTGATCGATGCGATCGCCAATTTCTTCAGACTGATCGAGGATAAACAACACTTCCGGAGCGCGGCGAAGTTGCAAGCGCTCGACAAGTTCGTGGCGCACGTAGCCTTTCGCCGCCTGCAATCCCGCGAGCGTGCTGGCGCGCTCGGTTTCATCTTCATCCGCCAGACTCACGTAAACACGAACGGTCCGCAGATCAGGCGTCACGCGCACTTCCGTGATCGTCACGGTTCCGGCAAGACGTGGATCCTTCAGTTCACCCGCCAGCATCAGGCTCACTTCGATCCGGATTTCTTCGGCGATCCGCTCCACGCGGTGGCCTCCGGTGCGATTTGCTCCCGTATTCATTCCCCGTCCTCAAAATATTCAATGTCGCGCGATACCAAGTCGCGTCCCAGAATTCGCTCAGATTCTGAGGCAATCGCCTCGAGCGATTCCTCTAGATATTTGCCGTCGCCCGAGATACTCACCACTCCCACGCGCGAGCGTTGCCATAATTCCTGATGTTCCAGCTCCGCCACCGCCACGTTGAAATGCGCGCGCAGCCGGTCCTTCAGGCTGCGCAGCACTTGCCGCTTATCCTTGAGGGATTGCGCGTCGGGAATGTGAATTTCCAGGGTAAGAAGACCGATCGGCATGTCCGTGCCCATCGAGAACCCGTCGAAGAAGACGATCCTTAAAGGAACCCGAGATCGCCCAACACAAATCGTTCGCTGAAAATCGCCAGTTTACAAATCGTCAGTTTCGGCTTGCTTCCGCGCCGCTCTGCGGCCGCCCTCGATCTCCCACGTTGACGAACTCTGGAGCGACCGTCTTCTCGATCTTGAAGCACTCGAGAATATCGCCCACTTTCACGTCGCTGAAATTCGAAACGCCCACGCCGCACTCAAATCCGGCGCGCACTTCGTTCGCATCATCCTTGAAGCGGCGCAGCGAACTGATTCTGCCTGTGTAGATCACCACGTTGTCGCGCAGCACGCGCACCTCCGCGTCCCGCTTCAGAATGCCGTCCTGCACCGAACAGCCGGCGATCATTCCGACGCCCTTTACGCGGAACGTGTTGCGAACTTCCGCGCGGCCAAGATAGGTTTCCTTGATGACGGGCGCGAGCAGACCAGCGACGGCCTTCTTCAGTTCATCCAGCAGTTCGTAAATAATCGTGTGCAGCCGGATGTCTACGCCTTCGCGCTGGGCCAGTTCGGCCGCTTTTCTTTCTGGACGCACGTTGAATCCCACCACAATCGCGTTCGAGGCCGAAGCCAGCAGCACGTCGGTTTCGCTGATCGCTCCGACGCTCGCCTGAATTACTTTCAGCTTCACCTGATCGTTCGAAAGCTTTGGCAACATGTCGTTCAGCACTTCCACCGAGCCTTGCACGTCCGCTTTTAGAACGACCGGCAGATCCTTCACTTCGCCGGCCCTGAGCTGTTCGTGCAATTGATCGAGCGTCAAGCGGCCCGAAGCTGTTTTCGCAAGTGATGCCTCGCGCTGTTTCCCCTGCCGGTATTCCACTATGTGGCGCGCTTTCGCTTCGTCCGTTACCTGGAACTGATCGCCCGCCTCCGGCACGCCCTGTAAGCCCAGAACTTCTACCGGCGTGGAAGGCGCAGCTTGCTTGATCGGATGCCCCATGTCGTCAAACATCGCGCGCACTTTTCCGTACACGGCGCCAACAACAAAGAAATCTCCGACGTGAAGCGTGCCGTTCTGGACAAGCACGGTTGCCACTGGCCCGCGGCCCTTATCAACGCGCGATTCGAGTACGGTTCCACTGGCAGGCGCGTCTGGATCGGCCTTCAACTCGAGCAGATCGCCGACCAGCAAAATCATTTCAAGGAGCTTCGGCACATTCTGTTTTGTCTTCGCCGAGACTTCCACCATCACCGTGTCGCCGCCCCACTCTTCCGGCATCAACTTGCGGTCGGAGAGCTGCCGCTTCACGCGCTCCGGCTCGGCGCCCGGCTTATCGATTTTGTTGATCGCAACGATGATTTTCGTATTGGCGGCTTGCGCGTGCGCAATCGCCTCTTCCGTCTGCGGCATCACGCCATCGTCCGCGCTCACCACGAGTACGACGATGTCCGTCACTTTTGCGCCGCGTGAACGCATGCGCGTGAACGCTTCGTGGCCCGGCGTATCGATAAAGACGATGCGGCGCCCATCGATCCGCGCTTCGTACGCGCCGATGTGCTGCGTGATTCCGCCCGCTTCGCCCGCGGCCACTTCCGTCTCGCGGATCGCGTCGAGAAGGCTCGTCTTGCCGTGGTCCACGTGCCCCATCACCGTCACCACCGGAGCGCGCGGCTGCTGATTGCCCGATCGGACTTCCTTTACCTTTTCTTCCTGAACGATCTGCTCTTCGAAGCTCACCACTTGCACGATTCCGTTGAACGCTTCGGCGAGGCTCGTTGCGGTAGGCGCATCCAGCGCTTGATTGATGCTGGCGAAAACGCCGCGGTCAAGAAGCGTTTTCAGCAATTCCTTCGCACGGATGTCGAGCTTTTCGGCCAACTCGCGAACCGTGATTCCTTCGGTGACAATCACTTCCCGGGGCTCGCGTTGCACCGGCGCGATGGGCTCAGCTTGCGCCGCCCGTCCAGCGCCTGCACCCGCGCGGGCGCGCACCGGATGAAGTTTGCGTTCACCTTCCGCGTAACGCTTCTCAATGAGCGGACGGCCGCGCGACGCGGGCGGCTTGCGCGCATAAAGCGGCTTGCCGGGTTCAGCCTTTGGAATTCCTGCTCCGCCGGTTGCGCCGGGACGTTGTCCGCCGACAGGTCCTTGTCCGGGTCTGCCACCTCGTTCGCCGGGGCCGCCGCCGGGGCGCTGAGGATATCTTCCTGGAGGTCCGCCTCCTGGGCGCAATGGCATACCAGGGCGAGGCCCGCCAGGACGCGTTTGGCCAGGTGCGGCTGCAGGACGAAAATTCTGAGGTGCGCCCGGACGCGGCTGTCCACCAGACGGTGGACCACCGGGGCGAGTTGGAAATCTCTGCCCTTGCGGAGGAGGACCGCCAGCGGGTCGCGCTGTTCCAGAACTTGTTCCTGAAGCCGACGCGGGAGCACCAGATGGCGCAGCAGCGGCAGGACGTTGTGCAGCCGGAGCGCCCGGCTGGCCAGGTGCGGCGGGACGAAGCGGAACTCCCGGACGCGGCGCAGATGGCGCAACTCCGGGTCTTGCCGGGGCCGCGGGAGCAGCCGCCGCCGGAGCCACTCCGGGTTTCGCAGCAGCGGGTGCTTGAGCGGGCGGATGAACTGGTGGATGGGCGCTCGTCGCTGAAGATGCCGGCGCGGGGGCGGAAGGCGTGCCAGCAGGACGCGTCGCTGGGCTTCCCGGAATTGCAGCAGGCGCCGCGGGTTTCGCTGCTACGGGAGGCGCAGCACCTCCCGGGGCCGCTGAAGGCTTTGCAGCTGGTGGCGCAGGCGTGGCCGCGACCGCAGGACGCGCGGCCGGTTTCTTCGCCGCGGTCGCCTTTGCTTGCTTCTCCGCTTCGGCCGCAGCTTCCTTCGCCGCCAGCCCCGCGAAATGTTTTCGCGCAAGCTCCGCGTGCTCGATGTCGAGGGAGCTCGAATGCGTCTTCTTTTCTGTGACACCGATTTCCGGCAGGAACTCGATCAGGACTTTCGCCTTCACCTCGAGTTCGCGCGCCAGCTCGTTAATTCGAATCTGATTGGAATCTGCCATCAGCCCCTATTTTCTCCAAATCTAGTCAGAACCCGCCGATTTCTCCGCTTCACCTTCTGCATCCGAATCTGCTTCTCCGCCGGCGCTTGCCTCTGTCTCACTCGCCTCAACGTTCGCGCTTGCGCCCGCTGCCGCATCTTCAACAGACTCCGCTTCGCGAGCTTCTGTACCTTCCGCCGTCTCGGAATTGTCGGCAGCTTCGACCGATCCAGCGTTCTCGGAGGAACCTTCCGCGCTCACTTCCGCTTCCGTGACGACGCTCTCCCCTTCCACAACTACCTCAGGTTCGGCAGGCGCAGCTTCAGGACCAGCAGCGGCTTGTGCTTCGAGTTCCTCGAAATACAGCGCCACGGATTGGTGAATCTTCTCCACCATCTTTTCGCCGATTCCGGGAATCTCAACCAGTTGCTCGGGAGTCATGTCCGCCAGCTTCTCGATCGAAGTGACGCCGTGAGCTTCTAACTTCTCGATTGTCTTCGGCCCCACACCTGCGAGTTGCGTGAGTGGGGTTCCTGGCGCCGTCAAAGCGGCCATTTGCGCTTCGATTTCGCGGCGCTTCTCTTCCTCGCTCTTGATGTCGATGTTCCAGCCGATGAGTTTGCTCGCGAGGCGAACGTTTTGCCCCTTCTTGCCAATTGCCAATGAGAGTTGTGTGTCCTCGACGATCACTTCGAGACGCTTCTCTTCGGGATCGACTATTTGTACGCGCGTCACTTTCGCAGGGCTCAGGGCTTTCTGCGCGAATGCTACCGTCTCTTCGCTAAATGGAATAATGTCGATTTTCTCGCCGCGCAATTCGCGAATAATCGACTGCACGCGCATACCCTTCATGCCCACGCAGGCGCCGACCGGATCGACGTCCTTGTCGCGGCTTTCCACGGCGATTTTCGTGCGCTCGCCTGCTTCCCGAGCTACCGCGCGAATCTGCACGGTGCCGTCATAAATTTCCGGTACTTCCATCTCGAACAAACGCTGCACAAGAGCGGGATCGGCGCGCGAAACTACCACCTGCGGCCCTTTCGCCGCGCGTTCCACTGCGCGAATCGTTACGCGCAATCTGTCGCCCACGTTATACGCCTCGAGCCGCGATTGTTCGCGCTTCGGCAGGCGCGCTTCGGTCCGGCCCAAGTCCACAATCGTGTCCGGCCCCTCGGTCCGCTTCACGATGCAGTTCACGAGTTCGCCCACGCGCGTGTGAAACTCGTTGTAAATTGTATCGCGCTCGGCCTCGCGAACCTTCTGCAAGATCACCTGCTTCGCAGTTTGCGCCGCGATCCTTCCCAGCACGTCGGTCGGTTTCGTTTCTGTAACCTCACCGCCCACTTCCACTTCCGGCTGCTTTTTCCGCGCGTCGCCGATGGAAATCTCGCGCAACGGGTCGGTAACTTCTTCCACAACTGCGCGCACCGAAAACACATCCACGTGCCCGGTGTCAGGGTTGAACTTCGAGCGCAGTTCTTCCTCCGTGCGGTAGTATTTCCGCGCCGCTACGACCATCGCGTCTTCGATGGCCGCGACGATCACCTCGGGCTCGATGTGCTTCTCCCGGCTGATCTGCTCGATTGTCTGGTACAGCAGACTCGCCATCCAAGGTCTCCCTAGAGTTCTACTACCAGGTTCGCTTTTCGAATCCCGGCGTATGGAATTTCAATTTCGCGGTCTTTCCACTTCAACTTCACATTGCCGTCCGCGTATCCGGCCAATCGCCCTTCCAGATATTTCTGGTTCTCGACGGGCGTCTCCAGCCAAATCTTCGCCAGTCTGCCGACAAATCGCTCGTAGTCAGCCGGCTTGATCAACTTTCGATCCATGCCCGGCGAGCTCAACTCCAGAATGTAGCTGGGCCCCGGAACCAGATCTTCCACGTCCAGAATTACACTCAACTGCTCACTCACGCGCTGGCAATCCGCGTGGCTCACTCCCAGGTTGTCTGGGTTGGCCGGGCCGGGTAGCCGGTCGAGATAGACGCGCAGCAGCCGCTGCTTGCCTATCTTCCACTCTACGTCGAAAACCTCGAGGCCTTGCGAGCGCGCCACCCGCTCCGCCGCCTCACGTATCTTTTCCAAGTCCATTCTGTTCTAGGCGCGGCAGTTATCCAGTCATCACCTTCCGCCGATACCTCGACCCCCGCGCCAATTCTGCGCCCAACAAAAAAGTGGGCTTGCGGCCCACTTGGCGAGCGACCTATCTAGAAGCAATTAAGAGTATAAGCTCGGTGACTCGGAAAACGCAAGACGCGTCGATTTGGCTCGGCAAGCGCCCCGCGGGATAAGATAGACTGGGATTCCAGCGGTGAAGCCGCCCAGTGGCTGATTGCATCCAACAAGGTTCAGAACTACATTCAAGGTTCAGAACTACATTCAAACCTACACATTGAGAGGGTATCTCCCGATGACTGATACTGCGCAACAAACAGCTAAGGAAGGTCAGAAGCCAAAAACGTTCGCGGCGAAGGCGTTCGCTGCGCAAGATACTTCCGGCTCGATGGCGCCCCACATTTTGCAACGGCGCGAACCGCGTCCGCAGGACGTGCAGATCGAAATTCTGTATTGCGGCGTGTGCCATTCCGATTTGCATCAGGTGAAAAACGAATGGGTGGATTTTCAGGCGACCGTTTACCCGTGCGTTCCCGGCCACGAAATAGTCGGACGCGTAGTGAAAGCTGGAAGCGCGGTGAAGAAGTTCAAGGAAGGCGACTTTGCCGCGGTCGGATGCATGGTGGATTCTGATCGGGTCTGCGAGAACTGCCGCGTGGGCGAAGAACAGTATTGCGTAACCGGCGCCACCTTTACTTACAACTCGCCGGAACCGATTTTGGGCGGCGTCACCTACGGCGGTTATTCGCAGAGCATCGTGGTGGACGAAGCGTTTGTGCTGCGCGTCCCGAACTCTGCAGATCTTGCAGGTACTGCGCCACTATTGTGCGCCGGCATCACGACGTACTCGCCGATGCGCCACTGGAAAGTGAGCAAGGGGCAAAAAGTGGGAGTGATCGGGCTCGGCGGGCTGGGACACATGGGCGTCAAATTCGCCAAGGCCTTCGGCGCGCACACGGTTCTTTTCACCACGTCGGCGAACAAGGTGGCGGATGGGAAACGGTTGGGCGCGGACGAAGTGGTGCTCACGACAAATCCTGCTGAGATCGAGAAGCACGCCAAAAGTTTCAATTTCATTCTGGACACGGCGTCGGCCGAGCATGATATCGGCAGCTACCTGCCGCTCCTCAAAATGGACGGGACGTTCACGCTGGTGGGCGCTCCACCGAAACCATTCCCGATTGCGGCGTTTCAATTAATCCCTGGGCGTCACAGTCTTGCCGGCTCGGGCATCGGCGGAATCCGCGAGACGCAGGAGATGCTGGATTTCTGCGCGGACAAGGGAATCACGGCAGACATCGAGATGATCAAGATTCAACAGATCAATGAGGCGTACGAGCGGTTGATGAGGGGTGACGTGAAGTACCGCTTCGTGATTGACATGGCGTCGCTGAAGTAGGCGACGCGAACAGGACGAGCGCGGCGATAATCTCTGCGAGACATGCGCCGCGCCCGTCCGGCCAATTTCCTCTGGGCAATCTTGGTTAGGCCAATCTTGGCCGGAGCAATGTGAGTTGCACTAGTCCGGCTCGGGCCAATCCAGACCTCGCGATTCTTGCGTACTAAGGGTGAGATTCGAGAAGGAGAAATATGAGTCGAACTGTGATGATTTTTTTGGTTCTTTGCGCGGCTGCGTTGGTGCTATTTATGACGTCGCGCCGCCAGGCGGCCACGGCCGTGGCTGCCGCCGCTGCGACGGCTGCCGCAATCCCTGATCCCGTCATTGATGAGAAGCTGGCCGCGAAGCCTGGACAAGAAACGCTCGTCCTCGCGGGTGGTTGCTTTTGGGGCGTGCAGACGGTGTTCAAGCACGTGAAAGGCGTCACGCGATCGACCGCCGGTTATTCTGGCGGAGCGTTGAAAAATCCGGACTACGAAACCGTCAGCAGCGGATCGACGGGACACGCCGAGTCAGTCGAAATTGTTTACGACCCTTCGGTGATCACTCTCGGACAACTGCTGAAAGTTTTTTTCTCCGTGGTACATGATCCAACGCAACTGAATCGCCAGGGGCCAGACACCGGAACTCAGTACCGCTCTGCGATTTTCTTCAGTAGCCCCGAGCAGGAACGGATCGTGAAAGCATATATCGAACAACTGACGCAGGCGAAGATCTACTCGCGTCCGATCGTGACGCAAATCGTCGCGCTTGACGGTTTTTATCCGGCCGAGAGCTACCATCAAGACTACGCCGAACATCATCCGGAAAATCCCTACATCCAGATCTGCGATGTTCCGAAGATGAATAATCTGAGGGAGCAGTTCCCCAACCTGTACGTTGCCAAACCCTGAAGGCGCGGAAGCGGAGAGACAACGAGCCTGGGAAGTGGGATGTCAACAGAGCCATTGAAATTTCATCTAGAAACATGAGAACCCAGCCCTTTGCTGAAGGCAGAAGGTTGGGGGCACCGCGCGGTCTAAGTCCTGATAAATGGGTGTGCGACCGCGCGAATCTGAATAGCCCGGGCAAGCCGAGGCTTATGAAAGCGGCGAGCCGCCCTTCGGTTTGCTCAGGACAAGCCGCACTTCAAAATGGGCCGTGCTGGAGCCTAAAGCTCTGGGAATGAAAAAGGCCTCCCGGATCGGGAGGCCTTTCGAAACTTCTCGGATGAAGCGAAGTGGAACTACTGCTTCGGTTGTCCTGGTGTTGCCGGTGCCGGCTTTGGAGCGGCTCTCGGAGGCGCGGATGACTTCGCTGCGCCCGCCTTCACCGGATAGTTCTGGTCGTAGAGGCGAATGATTTCCTGCGTGACGTCGATCTGGTTCGCTGCGTAAACCACGGGCGTGTTCTGCGCCGAGGTATCGAAAATTACGCCGTATCCGTTCTCTTTCGAATATTTATCGAGAACGTCGATCATTTTGCGGCCGATCCGATCGACGATTTCGCGCTGCGCTTCGTTGAAGTCGTCCTGCGAATCCTGTTGCTTGCGCTGGAACTGGCGGCTCAGTTGGTCGCCCTCGCGCGAAAGGCGAGCCTTTTCGTCGTCGCTCAGCGTGCTCGCGCCCGTGCGCAGCCGCGTCTGAATGTCCTCGACCTGCCGGCGGAGGGTGTCGAGTTCCGATTGCCGCGGAGCGAACTGCGATTGCAATTCCCCCGCTGCCTGCTTGCCTTCCCCCGTGCTGGTGATAGCCACCTGCACGTTGATCACTCCCACTTTCATTCCAGCCACGGAGGCAGCGCCTGCGCCGCCGGACTGAGCCCACACTGCGGGTCCCGCTAAGGACGCCGCCAAGGCTAGAACTGCCAATCGAATCCTCATTCTCACTCCTTATTCGTAAATTCCATGAAACGCAAACTCGCGATTATAGCCGTCCGCGGAGAAAGCGGTCAATCGGATTCAAGTCTACCCGGCCTTTTCGGATGCGGGGCGAGACTGACGGGTTGGCCCGCGCAAATCCGTCCATCATCGTCAATGCGGAAGAGGTATCAGCAAAACGCGACTATTGTTCGTATCTACAACAACTGCGAGATTCAACTTCGCATCGATCGCGACAGAAAACTGCTGGTTCTGCGAAAACTTTGCCGAGCTTGGAAGGCCAAAGATTTCGCGTGTTTGTGGAGATGAGCAGGTTACGGGGACGCCGACCGCAGGCGGACACATGTAGTCCAGGAACGACATTGTGTTGCTCGCCGAATTTACGGTGACGAGAGTGCTCGTCTGGAAGTTGTAGTCGAGCGACGTGGGATTGATGCCTACTCGTACCGTCGTGGGTATGCATGTAAGCGGATCAACGATCACAATATTATTTTGCAGGCTGTTGGCCGCAACGAAAACCTGGTTGACGGGATCAAAGACAACGCCACTTGGCAACTGAACTCCACTTACGCGGCAAGTGACGGTGTTCGAGAACAAGTCGATGATGTCGATGCTGCCGGCCTGCGAGCCAGCGCCAACAGCGACAAAACGGTCGCCGTTTGGATCAGTCGCCACCGACACCGGACTTTGATTCACCTGGATGCTCGTTCCCGCACCTGACCCGGTAGTGGCGAGATGGAGGAAACTCACCTCGCATCCACTGGTGACCGTCGAGCAGGACGAATCCGGCCCTGAAGCGGCAACAATCGCGTTAGCCGTGTCTTGCTCTATCCCGACTCCGGTAGGACCGGTACACCCCGCGCAAAGGGGCACTGTCTGCGGTGGGTTGATCCCATTCTCATCAACAACCGACACGTCGCTGCTGAGGTTATTCGCAACCACAGCCAGACCGAGTCGCGGCAACACAGCAACGCCGATCGGACCTTGCCCAACCGACAAGGGGCTTTGCGGAAGAGTAGTTCCGGTGGTCAGGTCCACCAGCGAAACCGTTCCGTCACCATTATTGGTGACAACGGCGACATCGCGATCCGGATCGACTGCCACGCTCGATGGGAGATTTCCGACAACCACAGGTTGGACAACCGTCAGTTCAGTCGTGTTGGAGACACTCGGCCCCGGGTTTTGAACCGTCACGCTATATCGTCGCGCCGCTTGCAGCAAGCTCGCGGGAACCGTTGCAACTATTTGTCTGCCTCCGTTTGATACCGCAACATTTCCAGGCGGCAGCGCGGTGGTGTCGAGAAAGACCTGAGAGGTTCCAGGCACGAAACCGAAGCCGTTGATGGTGAGGGAGAGGTTCGCAGCAGCAGGAGCAAACGCCACGGCAGGATTCAACGCCGTGATTTGCAAATTCCTGAACGAACTACCAAGCGAGATGACCGAAACAGTGCCGCTTGTTTGATTCACCACGAGCGCTTCGTTTAGTGCTGAGTCTACAGCAACTGCCTCAGGCAAAGTTCCGAGTCCAGAAACTGTGGGCTGCAATACTACGCCGGATCCGAGATCGACTACTGCTGCGGTGGAGGTCTGCGAGTTCACGGCGATTCCGACATTTGTCAGCGGATTTACCGCGGCTGCAACGTAACCCAATTGGCTGACGGTAAAAGAAATCGAGTTCACGGAATTATCGAGCAGGCTGAACGTCCCGAGTGTGCCGCCGTTCGGAGTTGTCAAAAGCACCTGGTGGGTTTCTGTATTGATGCCCACGCCCTGAATGTCGGTTGAGATGGATAGGCTTCCGATGACCTGCGCAGGGCGCCCGCCGTCACCCGCAATAGGATCCCGGCCCAGATCGACGATATTGATGGTGCCTGCACCACCAGGAGTGATAACCGCCCAATTCAACAACGGGTCGATTCCTATTTCCGGGCTGACGCCGGTGCTGAACGGCGTGAGAGTGCCGCCAATTTGCGCTTTGAAGACAGGAACTCCAGTGGAAGTGCTCAGCACCGTAGCCAGGTTGGTTGACTGGTATGCGACAACCGCGCGGTGCGTGAGAGGGTTGACGCCGATTGCTATCGAAACTGGCCCGGCAACTGGCGGCGGAGGCGCACCGATCTGAACCGAAACAGGCGTTCCGACAACAGATTGAGTTGTTAGATCCACGGTGGAGACAGTGTTGTCGCCGCTGTTGACGACGAGCGCGATGTGATCGGGCAATTGATCATCGATGGCAATACCGGTAGGCGCATTGCCGACGTTAGGAATCGTCTTGACGACGGAGTTCGTCGCTAGATTGATCAAGGAAACGCTGCCGTCACCTGAGTTCGCAACCGCCGCAAGATTCAACACTGGATCGATGGCAATGGCGGCTGGACTCGCCCCCACCGTGATGGTGGCATTGGGAGCGGTAGGAATCGACGCGGGATTGGGAGTCACTGCCAAATTCACTGCGGAGGTGGATGGCAGGTTCGCGGTGATACCCGGATTTTGAATGACGATGGGGTAGAGACCTGACGTCGTGACACTACCAAGGGGAGTCGGGACCATCAGCTGGCGGCTATTGATCACAGTCGGCGTCACGCTTGCACCGTTGAATGTGGCCGTGGTGCCTCCCGAAGAAGTTTGGGGTGGGATGAAGAAACCACCGGAGAGGGTCACGTTTGCGCTTGAAGCCATGGACGAGACGCTAGCAGGCGTCGAGGAGATAACCGCTGGGCGCACTGGAGCGACTGTCAAAGTCGCGGGCGGTGACGTATCCCCATTACTTCTGAGCACCTGAATGTTTACCGCTTTTGCCTGTTGGAGCAGCACAGACGGAATCGTCACACGCAGCAGAGTGGAGTCGATAAATACCGGAGTAATCTGAACCCCATCGACAAGCACCACGGAAGTGGAAAAGAAATCCGTGCCGTTCACGGCACTGCCATTGATATAGATGTCCTGTTGAACGGAACCCTGGGCTGCGGTAGTGGGATCGATGCTGGAGATGGTCGGGCTTGGAGAGGCTGCCGCAACGTTGACGCTAGCGGAGGCTGATCGCGTTGGATCGGCCGAGGAAGTGGCGGTGACAGTAACTGACCCCGGTGATTGCGCCGGCGCCACGTACGTTCCCGCCGCGCATGGCGGGGAAACCAGAGTATTCGGGCAGACAAAACCATGAACCGAATCGCCACCAGCGACGCCGTTCACCGACCAGGTAACGCCATGATCGTTGGTGGGGCCACTGACGGTGGCGCTGAACGTGAATCTGTCCTGAGGCGCGATCGTCGCCGTCGTAGGTGTTATCTGCACTGTGATTCCTGAAGTGATTGTGACTGTAGCCGTTGCAAAAGCCGTGGTATCGACCGTGCTGGTCGCTACAACAAGGATTGGATTCGTAGACGGCACGGCCGGGGGCGCCGTGTAGAGCCCTCCGGCTTGAGTGGACGTCGCTTGTGTGATCGTTCCCACGCCGGTGGGGCCGGTTCCTGTTTGTCCAGGCAAAGGAGTGCAGTTGGTAGGCTGGTTTCCGGCGGTCGCA
>Ga0209380_10001180_pt1 | contig 17999 bp, 15 predicted proteins | sample HubBroMetageWFT6_FD_188347 | JGI IMG/M metagenome (GOLD analysis project Ga0209380, IMG submission 188347) | Warmed and freeze-thawed soil microbial communities from the Hubbard Brook experimental Forest, New Hampshire - Hubbard Brook CCASE Soil... | ecosystem: Environmental > Terrestrial >...
CGGTCGATCAGCTTGAGTGTGACGGCGTCCTCGGTGAGCTTCGGAATGAAATCCGGACTCCAACCCTGCATCAGATGCGGCCGGAAGCTCGGATGGCTGGCGGCCGGCGACCCATCGGCATGCCGGGCCTGTGAAATCCCGCTGCCCAGTACCTGCGAGTTATCCGGTTCGCACACAATCACTTTGGTTTCGGGGCGACGTTCGCGCAACACTCGCGCAACGCCCTTCAGCGTGCCACCGGTCCCGAAACCGGTAACGAAGTAGTCAAGTCGTTCACCCTCAAAGGCACTAAGAATCTCCTGCGCGGTCGTGCGTGAATGCACCGCGGCATTCGCTTCGTTCTCGAACTGCCGACACAGGAACCAGCCGTGCGCCTCGGCGAGCTCCGTCGCCTTTGCAAGCATACCGCTCCCTTTAAGGGCGGCGGGTGTCAGTACGACCCTTGCGCCGAGGAAGCGCATCAATCTGCGCCGCTCAACGCTGAAGTTCTCGGCCATAGTCACAACGAGCGGATAGCCTTTCTCTGCGCACACCATGGCGAGCCCGATACCAGTATTCCCGCTCGTCGCCTCGATTACCGTTTGTCCCGGTTTAAGTCGTCCCGTGCGCTCGGCATCCTCGATGACTCCGAGAGCCAATCGGTCCTTAACGGACCCCATGGGGTTGAAGGCTTCTATCTTGACGTACAGGCGTACTTGAGGGGGCGCGAGCTTCTTGACTCTCACGACCGGTGTGCGTCCAATCGTTTCAAGGATGCTGTCAAACCGGTTCCTAACGAGGGCTTCCCTTGGGGGGCCGGCGCCCGTTAAGTCGCGTGCTTCGTTATTCAGCGTCATGTCTTCGCCCTCCACGCGCCGCAGCAAGGTACGAGCGATTCCAGCCGACAGAACCCGCTGGGGCGACGACTATTATGAGGTGCCATGGAAGCTTGCAACATCTCGCAGGAGTTTCGGCAGGTCGCCGCACGCCGGTACACCGCAAGGCCGGCCGTTGAGCTGGAGGCGACTCCAGAGCTACGCCGAAGCGGGGAACACGACCGCCAAATCCCTCTGAATTCAAGCGGCTAGCGAAAGGCGGACAATAGTAGACGGAAGCGAAATCCTGCCCCCGCTACCATTTACAACGGTTTGCATCCCGATGCACCGGATTGCAACGTGAATTGCCCTCCCTCCGGATCAGCCAACGGCGACCGAAATCGCCGCTAGTCCACCTCGTCCCGCGGGCGGTTCTTGACCCGTTGCTGCCGGTCGCACCCCGCTGATGAAAGGCCTATTTCGCGCCACCCTTGTCATCACGATCATGGAACACGATTGATGCAAACGTGCCGGCCATTTCGCTTTGTGCTCCATTGCCCGGGCCTACGGTGACGAACAGTTCGTTTTGTGCTCCATTGGCGGAGGTTCCACCACCAAAGGCGATTCCCCAGGTGTTGTTGAAGATAATCCTCTCGCCGTGCTCGCCCCTTATCGTACCCACAAACTCCCCGGTTTTAGGATTGAACCCGTTGATGGTGCCGTCGGTGGAGTTGTTTGAAACCAGCAGAGTATTGCTCAGCGGCCCAAAATTGCCGGGAGCGAGGGCAATGCCCCAAGCCTGATTTAGCGGCAGTCCTCGGATCAGTGTTTTCACGAAGGTACCATCTTCATTGAAGACGTCGACGAAGCCGCCGGCACCGACGTTCGGTATAGCGAACGCGACGTAAACCAGGCCGTTGATGTCCTGGATGCCAAATACCGAGAAAGTCGATGGAATACTCGAATCGCCAAACGACTTCAGCAGATTAAAGTTGCCATCGAACATATCGATATGATTGTTGGTGTTGTCCGCGGCGTAGAGGAAGTTCCCCGAGGGGTTGCTGGTGATGGCCAAGCCCGTGTACATCGCTTTGGTGGCCGAGTTGTCCACCGCGATGAACGCTTGGTTGGCGTTCACGCCCGGTGCCCAGGCGCTGATAGTGCCGTCTAGGGTCGCAAAAATGAAAGCCGCGTGCTTGCCCTGAATCTGGAAATCCGTCTGCGAACCGTTGGCAACGATTCCCGTCGGTGTGCCAGGTCCGTTTAGGCCTGTCGGCTCGGCCGGTCCGTTTCCGGCGGTGGGGATCAAAACCTTGAGTGACTCTGGTGCTCCGGTTGCAGCGTAGAGAGTCGACCATCCCTGGAGGTTATCGCTGATCCACCAGGGCGATGTAGCGCTCCGGGCTAATCCCCAAGGGTTGACCAGTAGTGGATCGGTGTTCGGGGCATGTTCATTGACTTGATTCGAAACCAAATTGGTAAGGCGATATTGTGCTTGGGCCGGGGCCGAAACGACTAGAACAACTAGGCCGACGCAAGCGGCGACTGCGCTCCTGCAAACCTGCATATTAGTGAGCTCGCACATGACTCCACCCCTTAGTGCTCTTGGTTGAGAATTCGGGCGTGTGTCAGTGGCCGCAAACAGGCACGTTGGTTCAAGCTTGCGCCTGCTCAAGCACTCTTCGGAGGCGTGCGCGTCGTTCCCGTGTCAAGTATGGCTACGACTCCAACCAATACCGTGAAAGCTCAGCTCGCGTTCTGGTTGCCGCCGGGCAGGCTCATCTCACGATCGCAGCAGCGATGGCCGGGAGCAGTCGCGTTGTTGGGCAAGAGCTGCGCATCGCTCAAGCACCCTGGCTCAAGGATTAGCGGACGAGTGTGCTCGTTCAATGAGCGCGAGTTCCGAGTTCTTCTCCACGCGGTCGAAGAGGATTTCGGAGCCGTCGGGTGAGATATCGAAGTCACCGATGACGAACTCAGCCGGCAGCTTGGCGAGCATGTGCTCTGCGCCGGTCCGTAGATCGATGAGCCAAAAGTCCTTATGGTCGAAGTCGCCGCGCAGGATCACCAGCGACTGTCCGTCTGGCGAGAACGCCACGCGTCGTGCACCGCGCGTCAGGATCATGGTCGGCAGCGGATAGGGTCGGCCGTCCCGTGCAGCGGCTCGCAGCGGGAAGGTTGTACCGATGTCAGCGCCCGAGTACACCAGGAAGCTGCCATCGGGGGACCAGACGGGATCCACGGAATACTCGGCAACCAGGGGTTGGATTGGCGCACCGTAGAGGAAGACGCGGGTCAGATGCGGCTCCTCCTCGCGAACCACTGCGGTGAGGATCGATTGTCCGTCGGGTGCCCACGCGGGATTGCCCCGCAACGCGAGCGAATCGGCGATGATTCTCGAGTGGGAGCCATCCGGGTCGATGACGTAAAGCAGCGCCCTGTCGCCTTCTCTGGTGATGAAGGCAATATGGCGTCCGTCCGGTGAGATGGCCGGAACGCCCGCGATCAGCGAGTGCGTGCTGCTCCAGATCTCGCGGGTAGCTCCCTGCCTCAGAGTCCAGATCCCCTGTTTGCCGCCCTGCCAGGCGACATACAGCACATAGTCGGAACCCAGCCGCGGGTGAGCGCCATCCGCGGAGAGGAGCGCTGGAGTCGGCGCCGTCGCAGGTGCGCCGTCCTTCGCTCGGAGCGTCAGGCGCCAGAGGCTGCTGCCCGAATAGACGACGGTCGCGACCAGACGCTTACCGTCCGCGCTTGCCCCAAGTGAGGTGTACGTCTCGAGTCCGAAGCTGATGCGATCAGGGACACGCCGCTCGGTATCGAGTGTGTACAGCCAGGGGCCCGAGCCGTCGCCCGAGGTGGCAAGATAGACCATGGTGCGTTGGTCCAGCAGCGTCGGGTACGCCACGTATGAGTTGTGAGTCGTGAGACGCTCGAGCCCGGCGCCGGAGGGTCGAACACGCCAGATATCCCAGACACCATCGGTGGGTATTCCGCGGGCGAAATAGATGAAGGCATCGTCGGGCGACCACACCGGGAAGTGACAGTGGACGCCCGCGCGCGCTACATAGACGAGGCGGTCGGGGCTGCCCGGCTCGCGCACGAAAATGGGATCGCCCGGAGCGGTCGTATGGAATACCAGCTTCCTGCCATCGTGCGACCAGTCGTACTCAGCGACTTCCGGTAGATATGTCCGCAGCGGCCCCCCGCCGATCGGCACAGCCAGAATGTTTACATCTTCCGGTCGTGACCCGTCCGAGCTGCGTGTCCAGATCGAAACGAGCGACGAGTCGGGGGAGAAACCCAGCGTACGGATCTCCTTGGGGGAGGTGAACTCACGCTGTTCGCTGCGTGTCAGGTTGCGGTAGGTGCCACTGCCAACTTCGCTCACCCAAACGTCGCTTTTGCCCGCGCGGTTCGCCAGGAACGCCACAAGCTTTCCATCGCGGGAGATGGCCGCCGCCCGGCCCACACCCTCGAGGCCCGCGAGGCGGCTGAAGCTGGCATTGGCTAGCGGATTACCCGCGGACTCGGCCTTTCTCGTGGCCCACCATGTCAGCGTCGCGGCTATTGCCAGCAATAAGACACCGAGTGACAGCCAAGTTCGCCCTGTCACACGTGCTCGGGATGCGCGAGCACCGAGGGTCTCGCCCGATTCATCCGTGACGGGTGCCGCTGCAACAGCGTTGACGGGCGCCGCATCGGATGAGGCCTTGAAAGACTCGGTGCCTGGCGGTCGCGAGGCTCTTTGCGATGGCGACACGCCCGGCGCGCTAAGCAGCGCGACGATATGTGCCGTGAACGCGGGCGGCGTGTTGCCGTCGAGCAGGCGCGTCCACTGCACCCGATGGAACGACTCCGGAACGTCTGTGGCGGCTTCCTTAGTCGCGTCCAGACACACCGGCACGATGAATGCGCGGTCGCGGGCCATCATGTGGGTACGCTGATCCGCAAGATCCCACTCGAGGCGGAAGTAGCCCTCGTGCCGCGACGCTGTGTTCGCCGAGATGACCGGAATAAAGAGCGTGCAGTCGCGGATCTCGCGCCGGATCCTCTGGTCCCACACGTCCCCGCCACGCAGCTCGCTCTGGTCGAACCACACTTCGACTCCGGCCTCGCGTAGCGCGCTACAGATGCGGACCGCAGCTACGGCATCCTGCGAGGCGTAGCTGAGGAATACGGCGGGCGTCCGGACGCGCGCCTTATCCTCACCACCCTCCTCGACCATCTCCGCCGCCCCCAAACTATTTGAGGGACATCGTCGCGGATACACAAGGGGTTGGCAACCAGACCGGGAATGACCGCTTCGGGGCGGAGATTTCGCCTGACTGGAGGACCGTTTTTGGCCGCCTGCCGCCGGACTGGCCTCCCGATTGCGGACATTCAGCACAAAGACCCGAGAGGCGGCGGTAAAGGTACTTGCCGACCCAGAAGCGACAGTCGCGAGCGGCGGCTATGTGGTGGCAAAAGGGGCAGAACCAGGAGTCGCTCGATAGTTCGGTGCCGTTGCTATCGCCGGCAATTCACGGGACCCGCCCCGAGTCAGGCCGTGTAGCTGATACCCTCACTTTGGATTTTGATTCCACCAGCGATTCGGGTTGTTCTCGTCCGCACTGGTTGATCGGCTCCGCCACCCCTCGGTTATGTAGATCACTGGCTCCTCGTAAGGGTGCGCCCGATTGATCGCATCCACGGCCTTCTGCAACACGGCCGGGTCATGAACCACGGACACGGTCACAACCTTAGATGGAGTTCTCGTCACAGTCTGTTGCGCACCTGCCTTTGATCCTGCGAGCGGCCGGTACTGCTCTATACCCTCCGCGTCGATGTACGCTACGTGGTCGTACTTGCCGTATTCCAGCCCCACTGCCGCGGCCAGCGATTGCAGTACCTTGTCCACGCTGCCGCTGGGGACGTGCACACTGACCAGATACGTTCGCTCGAGTCGATAAGTCTTTCCCACGAGTTGATCCGGCGACGCTTCGCTCGCAGGTGCCCCCGCGCTCTGATTCGCCGCTGCAAACAGAACAGCTGCAATTGCTATCGGGAATGTCGCGAGGCGCTGAGTCGGACCCATGATGACTTTCCTTCCTTAAGTTGTGGCAAGTGCCGGAGTATCGACTGCCTGATCAATTTGAGCGGAGACGGCAAGCGCTTAGCTATGCGGCACGCGGACAGCCTCTCGGAACGTGACAAATCCTGCTCCCGCTACCACTTGCGAAGGTTTGCATCACTATCCACCGGGGTGCCGCGCCCGCAAAGCCTTTCCGGCGAGCACATCGTGCGGTACTAAAGCGAACGGATTAACGACCCCAGGGCATTGACAGCCATTCCTTGTCGGGGAGTCGCCGACGCGGAAAGTCGTTGAGTTCAGACGCCGGCACCAGGAATTCGCGATAACCGTGCCCTTTATCGCTGCACTCGTACCGTAGCAGCCACTCCTTCGAGACCTTCATCTGAAAACACGCCATGTCATTCGGATTCATGTGCGACAGATGGATCAACAACCTGTTTGAGACTCGCACTCCGCTGTCCGCGCCATCGCGAAAGCCATTATGCAAAACGTCGACGGCGTCCTCGGCCTTGGCGATGTGATAGACCTTAATGCTTCGCAGATGAACAAGACGCTCAATGGCCAGCGTGACATGCCGCGGTACCGGCTCGCCCGTGCAATAGCCGCGTACAGTCAACTCATCGATCTCCAATTCCCGCGCAGCGTCTCCTGGAGTCAGCGCAGCCGTGCGAAGCAGTTCGGACACGCGCCGTGCCCGTGCGAGGGATATATAGTCGGCTTGCGACGAAGAGACGATCACTGGGGCCCTCCCCTTCCTGCTTTCGAACCTTAGCCGGGTGCGACCCGCGCAGCCCGCTGCAAGGTTTCCGGTAAACAAATCCCTTTTAATGCATCCATCAGCCTGAATCTTCGAGTTGTTCTATGCGGCACAATAGGATACCCCAGCGCCTCTTCAGTTGCAGAAGAGCAGGTTTCAGCTCCGGGCAGGTTCGCCTGAAGGGCTTTTATGGTAAGCCGACCAGCCGCTGACAAAGCGGTCAAGTATGGGACACCCCCCCGCTCCCAATGTCGCAACTATTGATACCGAACCCGAATCGCGCCGCGAACTGTGCTGGCGGGTGCGGGGCACCCGCCCGGCCACGCTTTGCAGTCGGAAAAATTACCTTGGCGGATCCGGCATCAACAGAATGATCTTTCCTACGCCGCCCTTTTGCGCCAGCACCTGCGCCTCAGCCGCATCGCGTAAACCAAGCCGGCGACCGATTGGGAGAACGAACTTGCCATCGCGCAGATCGTCCGCAAATTCACGTACCTTTGATGGATCAGGCTTCGCGAACACGCGCGTGATCTTTACGGTCGGGTGCAACGCGGCTGTTCCCTCTGGCAGTACAGAGGCATAGCCGAACGAGCCTCCCTGCTTCACCTTTCCAATCACCTTTGCTCCGACCTCACCGCCGACAGTATCGGCAACTGCATCCAAAGCGCTTAGCTCCGCAATCGCTTCGTCGTCATCAATTGCCAACAAGCCAGAGACACCAAGGGCGCGAGCGTCCTCCAGTTGTCTCTTGCGAACGCCCGCAATCACCTTCGCACCCATCTTCTTGGCAGTATGTACCGCAGCCCGCCCCACGCTTCCCACCGCTCCCGTTACCAGTATCATCTGCCCTTTCTGCACCTTCGCCGCATGGCGGACCAACTGGTCTCCCGTCAAGGCGATCAGCGGAATTGCTGCCGCATCCACCAGGTCTACCCCGTTCGGCAGGTGCGTCACGTCAGAATCGGGCACTGCCACCAATTCGGCATAGGTCGCATTCGAGAATGCAAGTACGCGGTCACCGGGCTTGAAGTGCTTCACATTCGCGCCCACGGCGCGCACGACGCCACTCACATCGCAGCCAAGAATTGCGGGAAACGACAACGGAAAATCCTTCTGGCGCGCACCCGAACGAACCTTCCAGTCAATCGGATTCACACTTGTGGCAGCCGCCGCGATCAATACCGTATCTCCGCTCACCTGCGGATCGGGAACGTTATCTTCAAACTTCAGCTTGTCAGGACCACCATACTCATGCAGCACAACTGCCTTCATCGTGTTTCTCCAATTCCGTCCCCAGACCTTGTAAACATGAGCTTCTCCATTAGATAGACACTGCCAGCCTGGTTAGTTCTGCCGGAGCGAGCGGAGCCGTCGCCAGTCTTAGCGGCACTTTCGCGCCATAACAGTTGGTGCACCGCACCTCGCCACGATGCACGAGGGCGCGGCTTTTTCCAGGCAGGCGCAAGCTCTGACAGCGGCTTGCGTATTGCGCCGACAGGCTCCGCACCGGCCGTGCCTCACACTCGGAAGCATTGGGAAAAACTGCGGATCACCATGCTTCACTCCGCCGCATTCCTGTTCATCATCGGCATCATCGCAGCTGCTTTCGGCATCGGCACCCTGGCCATGGGCGCAGCGGGACTTGCCAAAGCCCTGGTCGTACTGGGCAGCGCGGCGCACCTCGAGCGTCAGCGCGGTTGCCCTCCGGGTCCGCTGTAGCGCAAACCTCCAGTGGCTCGCGTTCTCGCGCGCCGGGTATTCATCGAGATCCCGCGCATAGCACCTGGCCTGCGCCTCGAGGAAGCGCGACTGGCCATAGGGGTCGTCGCTCACGGCTCGCGCGGATTGTGGGCGCGCACGAACGCCACCGAGGTCTCGAGCATTTGCAGCCGGGTCGCGCTGCGCGACAGCCAATGGTCCTCGGCCTTTAGCGGCACGAGCTCGACCTGCTTGTGCGCGTTGCGCAGCGCCTCGTACATGACCTGACTCTGTTCGAACGGCACAACCGTGTCGTCCTTGCCATGGATCAGGAGCACCGGCACCGTGATCGCATCCAGATGCCTGAGCGGAGAAATGGCGTCCGCCGACGGATCATTCGGGCCGCTGGCGCCGATGAAACACTCCCAATAGCGTTGACCCGCAGTATCCAGGCCGTAGTGCTCGTGGTTCACCGAATGCAGCCAGCTGCGCAGATCGGAGATTCCCGCCACTGAGACGACGCAGCGATATACGCCGGGATCGAGCGATGCACCGGCAAGCGCCGCGTAGCCGCCGTAGCTTGCGCCGACGATGCAGACCCGCGCCGGATCGATCACTCCTTCGTGGGCGAGATAGCGCACACCGTCGGACAGGTCGGTCTGCATCTTGCGGCCCCACTCGCCGAAGCCCCTGGCGAGGAACGCCCTGTTGAGCTCGGAGCTGCGGTAGTTGGGCCGCAGCACGGCGTAGCCCTGATCGGCGAGCGCCTGCGACCACCAGTCGAAGTCCGCCGTGTCGCGGCCGGCCGGGTTGCCGTGCGGGAGCACGATGAGCGGCAGCTTCTGCGCGGGCTTGCCGCGCGGCAGCGTGAGGTAGGCGGGGATCTGCACGCCGTCCGCGGCGGGGTAGGTGATGCTGCGCACTTCAAACGGCTTACCCATACCCTGGTAGACATCTCCCAACGGCTCGGCACGGTGGGTAGTGAGATCGATCAGTTCGTAGCAGTAGCCGTCACGCTCTCCCTCGACACGCACGATCATTTTCTTGAAGCCCGCGGCGCCTGACTCGAACAGCACGCGCTCGTTGGGGAAAGCCCGCACGGCGGCCTGCCATGACTGCTGCGCGGACGGATCGAAGAACACATACTCTTCGCTGTCGCCGACGTGCACGCCACCTATCATGCGGAACGTCAGCGGATCCTCGATCGACCGATCGAGCGTCTGCTTCTCGGCCAGGGGGGCACCGATGGAGCCATCCTTGAGCAACAGCAGCCGCCACACGGCGTCGCCGTCCTCGATGCGCTGCAGGAGCAGCGTGTCAGCGATCGGGCCCGAGCCGAGGATGCGCGGAAAGTCGATCGCGTCGTCGCCCGCGGCGACCTCCTGCAGGCGTCCGTCGCGGCTGATGAGGATGCTCCAGTGGTGGCTCCTCTGATCGTAGAGCTCATCTGCCGCAACCTCTCCCGCATCGTCGACGGTCCAGGACTCGATGAAGCCGCGCTTGCCGGGGAACACGATGCGCGAGCTGTCCGACTCGAGGTCCACGCGCACGAGCACCGGCACCACTTCGCGCCCGCGGCCATGCGATATGGGGCGGCCGATGACCTGCAGGCCTCCGACGAACAGTACCGTGTGATCCTGGATGCGCCTGACGATTGCATGCCCGGTGATCATGGTCATCAGGCTGGTGTCGCCGGGTGGGTCCGGCTGGGGGACCATGTAGTTCTTGCCGCTCTTCAGGTCGAAGATCTGCAGCTGGCGCCACTCGCGCTCGTTCCACAGGAACGTAGCCGGCACCGCCGTGACGGAGGTAAAGATCATCAGGCGATCGTTGTCCGCCCAGCGGATGCCCCGCAGCTTCTGATCGCCGGCGCGCAGCTGGCCGAGGTTCTTGCCACTGGCCAGCTCCAGCACCACTACACTGCGTGCGTTCTCGTCGGTCCTGACGAATGCGACGCGCGACCCGTCCGGTGACAGCACGACGTTCTCGTATCGCGGCAGGCGACCGTAGATCTCGAGCGGGGTAGTGGCCGCGGCGGATGGCACACGGACGAGCGCGGCGAGCGCGCCGCAGGCGATCAGGCCGAGGGTCGCTACACCGGTGCGACGCGCCGCAGCCCCCGGAATCCTTCGGGCTTTGAATTCAGGCATGGTCCAACCCTCCGGTCGCGTCGCGATTCTAGCGCCTCGCGGGTCAGGCTGTGGCCGGCAGGTTGGGGGCGCGCAGAAAGGCGATCGAGCTCTCGAACATCTGCAGCCCGGTCGCACTGCGCGACAGCCCTGTGGTGACGCGCCGCCCGATTGCAAAGCGCCCGATGGCGGCGAGCAGCTCCGGGTTATTGGGGATGTACGGGATGAGCCGGGGGCGGCGCAGTGGTGCAGCCGGCGCGGTCGATGTTTCACTCATCGGTCCAGCTAGCGGCCAAGCACCCGTCTAGTTCCCGTGATTCAGTAAAGTCGCTGTTTTTCCTTACTTCACCCGGACGCTCGCGCTCGAGCTCCTGATCGCGCACCGCAAGCCGACTCGAGTCCCCTCCCGAGCTCTTTGGCATCGGATCAGTGACTTGGAAGTAGTCGCTCTGCTTCCGTAAACAGCGACGGGTCCACCTGCGCGCCCGATGCGCTGGCGTTATCGTTTACCTGCTCGGGACGCGATGCCCCCACAATCGCCGAAGTGACGTTCGGCTGTCTCAGAACCCACGCCAGCGCGAACTGGGCCAGAGTAAGGTTCGCTCTAGCCGCCAGCTGTCCCACCTGTTGCACCGCTTCAAGCGTCGCAGGTGCCAACCACTCCGGGTCCAGGAACGCACCCATTGAAGCGTCCGCCGCACGACTGTTCGCGGGAACCGGCGAGTTTGGCAAATACTTTCCGGTAAGCACTCCTTGTGCAAGCGGTGACCAGACCACCTGCGAAATCCCGGATTTCGCCGATAGAGACAGCAACCCGTTCTCCGGTTCCCGATGTAACAGAGAATATTGCGGTTGACTTGAAACAAAGCGGACAACGTTCTTCAGCTCCAGAGCTGCCTTGATGCCCTCGAGAGGCCATTCGGAGAAGCCGAGGTAGCGCACCTTTCCAGACGTCACCGCCCGCGTCAGCGCCTCCATGGTCTCATCCAGCGGTGTTTCGAAGTCGTAGCGATGGCACTGGTACAGGTCCACATAGTCGACGTTCAATCGCTTCAGTGATGCATCCAGCTGCTTTTGGATCTGCTCGCGCGATAAACCACGGTCAGCGTTACTCATTGGGAAGAACACTTTGGTAGCCAGCGCATAGCTATCGCGTCTGACGCCTGTCAGCGCCTCGCCCAGAACCGTTTCGGCCGCGCCCCGACCATAGACGTTGGCCGTGTCCAGGAAATTGATTCCGAGATCGAGCGCGCGATGGACGCATGAGATGGCGAGCTGCTGGCGCTGCGGATCGGTGAATGTCAGCCACGACCCAAAGCCAATCTCTGAAATTAGAAGTTCACTGTTCCCCAGCTTCCGATACTTCATAAGAGAACTCCCACCGAACGCAACTCACGCGCAGCCGAGACCGCCATGACAGTGCTGATCCTGGGAGCCTCGTGGCTCACGCACCGCTCGCAGCGAGCAGGGCCGCCTCCAGTTCCGCATCCAATTCCTGGCCGACCTGCGCGACCCGCTCATCGCCGAATTGGCCAAAGAGCGAGGATGGAAGGTCGTACTCAAAGATCGCGCGCCCCGAGGTGTCTTCGTAAAGAATGACCCGCAAGGGCGCGTAGAGTCCGGCAGCCAGCACATGCCGTGTCATCCGCTCAGCGGTAAGAGGATTGCCGATTTCGTATTGCATGGCCTTGGACGTTTGGCCGTCCGCGGCGGTCAGCGCGCCATGGTCGCGTACCAAAAAAATCCAGAGTTTCGGCCAATCACGCCGTGCAGTTGCAATTTTCTCCTGATCGCCTCGCACGAGGATTTCGGAGAGTTCCGGCTTGACTGCCGGCACGGATTCGATGAATGCCTTGTGCACAACCTCAAAAGGACGAGTGCATTCCAACGCGCGATGCTCAACCGAGAGTTTCCGTAGTAATCGAGAGGCAGCCACCTTGGCCTGCGCACCGACCCCAACCGAGACACCACCGGTATCCGAACCCTCTGAGGGGGTCACAAGGCGATCCCTGCAATCGGTGGGGTCGTGAGCGTAAGACCCGCAGAGCGTGCTTTCATGAACTTCCTCCTATTCAGACCAACACCAGGTTTCGTGAGTCCCTGGTTCACGCGCGAAGGGAGCGCATAGGGAACCAATTTCGGCACTCGCCTTTCAATCCTCGCCCCCGACTAAACCACGCACCGTATTCGCCCACTGGGCCGACGGCGAAGTCATCGAGACAACGCTCGGTCACGCAGCGCTCCTACGCCCGCGGGGGTGTCTCGTTCTCGCGTACGCCGCGCCTGTGGCCCTCTTCCGCCCCTGCGTGACGGCGACCTCGTCGAGCTCGAGCGGCCGTCCGTCCTGATTCGTCAATTGCAACCGTGCGATCGGCCTATTTGACCGATCGTGCGCCACCATCATCGGTTCACCCTCGACGAATAGATTGTCTTCACCCCATTGGCGCAGAGCGATGAGAACCAAACGCAGTCGACGGCCCTTCTCGGTGAGGTAGTACTCGTCACGACCACCCGCATTGACCGACGCACGCTTCTCCATGATGCCGCTTGCGGCCAGATGCCTCAGTCGGGCACTGAGAATGTTCTTCGCGAGGCCCAGGCTCTTTTGAAACTCGCCGAAACGTTTCTTTCCGTGGAAGGCATCCCGAACGATCAATAACGTCCACCAGTCACCGATCTCGTCCAATGAGCGGGCAATCGGACAGATCGCGTCACCCAGACTCGTGCGTCTCATCGCGGCCTCCAAATCGACTATACCAAAGGTGGTTGCTTTTTTAAACCGTCATGGGTATAAGGTTTTTTCATTAAACCTTAGACGGCAGCCGGGTTGGTCCGACTAATCCTCGATCGCCCCTCGCTCACAAGTCTCACAGCGCCCAAATGGAGGATCGAATGAGCACCAATTCGTCTGAGCAGAATAAGAAGCTTGTGCTACAAGCGTTCGACACACTGTTCAACAGGCGCGACTACAAGGCAGCGGAAAGATTCTGGTCGCCCGATTACATTCAGCACAGCGCGCACATACCACCTGGCCGCGACGGTCTGTTCAATCTGGTTCGGGCAGCCCCTCCCACGCTCCGATACGACAACTCCCTCATCTTCGCGCAAGACAACCTTGTGATGTTGCACGGCCGTTTTTCCGGTAACGGTCGACCACACAACTGGGTCGCTGCCGACATCCTGATCATGAAGGACGGTGTGCTCATGGAGCACTGGGACGTCCTGCAGGATGAAGCGACGCGAGCGGAGTCTTTGAGCGGGCGGCCGATGTTCGGCAATTCATTTCCTGAGCCCATTGCCGGTGCTCCTGCACCACTCACGGCGGAACAGGCGAGAACGATCGTGGCGCCTCTCTATGACGCATTGAATCAGCCAGCGAAGAAGGATGTGGCTGCGCTCTTGGCCAAGGCAACCAATCCCGACTACCAATCCTATTCGACTAACGAGGACTGGCTTAGCCGCAACCAACTAGCGGACGTCTTCAAGACGATCGGCACGGCGGTCCCGGATCTGCGCTGGACGATCAAGGACATTCTGGTTTCTGGCGATCAGATTGTGGTGCGAGGCGAAGCGACCGGGACACCCGAACGCGAGCTGTTCGGAGCGAAGCCGACCGGCAAGAGCTTCAAGACCATGTCGATCGATGTGTTCACGGTGAAGAGTGGAAAGCTCGCGTCCGCCTATCACGTGGAGAACTGGGTCGGCGCGTTGCAGCAGATTAGCAACTAGTACGCGCGAGCGGCATGTTACTTCATTGGCAGCTTTGGGCGTCTGAAGGGCGCTATCTATGAAAGTCATGACAATTGACGGCGCTCAGCTCGGCGTCGATGTGCCGGACGATATGCCCCTCTTGTGGGTGCCGCGTGATGTGCTTGGGATGACAGGCAGTGAGAAACAGTCGGAGCTACTTATGACATCAAGCAACGTCACCGCGACCACGAAATTCCTGGATATCGGCGACCAGCGGTACGCCTATCGCCGCTTCGGCGAGGGCTCAGGCCATCCCCTGCTTTTCCTGCAACACTTCATCGGCACGCTCGACAATTGGGACCCGGCCGTGACGGATCCGCTGGCGCGCGGGCGGGAGGTGATTCTTTTTGAGAACGCCGGTGTGGGACGATCGACCGGTTCGGTACCCCGGACCATCGCCGCCATGGCGCAGCACGCGTTGGCGTTCCTGGACGCGCTGCGCCTAGCCTGCTGCGATGTTCTGGGCTATTCGCTCGGGGGAATGATCGCGCAGCAAATGGCGCTGGATCGACCCTCGATCTTTCGCAGAATGATCCTGGTGGGGACGGCGCCCCGGGGCGGCGAAGACATCATGCATCTCGAAAAGCCGAGCTTGCAGGTCCATCTCAACGATCCGAAGCTTCGTGGCTACGCAGTCTTGGGCAAGATTTTTTTTGCGCCCACCGAATCGAGCCAGGCCGCAGCGGATGCCTTTATCAAACGCCTTATGCAACGCACGCAGGATCGCGATCCGGTCTCCGGACCCTCGGTCGCGCAAGCGCAGATCGCGGCTTTTCGTGATTGGGAGTCGGTAACGGGAGAGCGGTTCGCAACCCTCAAGAAGATCTATCATCCCACGCTTGTCGTGAATGGTGTCCACGACGCGATGATTCCTGTCCGGAATTCTTACTGGCTGAGCGAGAACCTCCCCAATGCTGTCCTGTTGACCTACCCGGACTCCGGACACGGCTCGCTATTTCAGTTTCACGAGTCCTTCACGAGACAGGCAGCCGGATTCCTGGCCTGCGACTCGGCTGTTGCGCCCTACTAGGCTAACGCGGCCGCCGCCCGGCGCCACTCGTCATTTTCCTACAACATGCAGTCATTGCCCCTTGCTTCCCGGCAAAGGGCTCGCGGGTTCCCGAGATCTCCTAATTAAAATGGAACCGCGAACTGCAATTGGAGTCGATCGCCCTCGGGCCGGTTCTCCGCCGAAGTCTCATGCAGCCACTTGAACGCGATGCCGCCCTTGGCGAACCGGTAGCGAACCTGCGGCCCTACCGCAAATACTTTGCTGCGATGTCCGTCGAGAAACTGGCGGCCGTTCAGCTCGTCGTCGGTGAACTGATCGAACCAATAGCCAACGACGCTGAACTCGAGCGCGTGCACTGAGGGAAGCGGTCGATAGCCTATCGCATAGTCGATATCGAAGTAGTCGCCGGATGTGTACTGGGTCTGCTGGTTCTTAGAGTTGAACCCCGCGATGGAGAACAGAGAAAACTCGAACTCTGTCGTAGGCAGCCACGTCAGCGCCAACTGTGGGGAAACCGTCGTATAGTTGAGACCCGGGTTTACGAGCTGTTCTTTGTTGTAATTCCCCGTAGGCAGCGACACATCGAATCCGCCGAGCACATGCAGACTGCCGAATGCGGCAGTCAGCAGCACCGGCTGGATCACCAGATCTCCCAAACCGCTACCGCTGCCGCTCCTATGCGGAACCGTAAGGCTGGCGGCGTTGGCGATGAGTACGAGGCCGCTCGTCCAGGCCACGCCATCGATCGAGGTCCAGGTGTGCAGCAGCCGCGCGGCCTCTGCTTCCGCGTTTACGAGGTAACCCGGGACCGACGAGGCGCCGTTGCTGTTGTTGAAACGATCGGCCGTGTAGTAGGTAAGGTAGTTCAGCCACAGTGACTCGCCAGGTGGCGGCATCAAGGCCGGCTCAACCGTGTTGGTCCCGGTCGGATAATGCGCCGCGCCATCCTCCGAGGCCCCGGCGAGAGGCGCCGCCGATAAGATGAGCAGTACGGCGAGCCCGCGAACAGGATCAAGGCGCGTGCCGCGGTGTCTTGCACCGCGACGTTCTCCGTTCGCAAATGGGAGGCAGGCCGTTGCCCACGCTGCACCGCGCCGGTGGTGCAAGGAGGGCTGCAAGAGCCGCAAGAGAGTTGAGGCGCTGGTTGAAGTGTTCATCCGAGACTCCCCCTGTGATTGAAGCCCTCCGTTCCGCGGCATAGCGTCGTCAACTCGCGCTGCCTCATTACCGCGGGGCGGGTTTTCGCGTGAGGTCGAGTGTTCGGTGGCTCACGACCAAACTATATCGTGGCCGCGACCCCCCGAAGTCGTCGGCGGCAGGACCCGGCTGGTATCTCTGACGCCGACGACCATTCTGATCTACCGGGCCGCGCTGTTGATCTGGGCGGCCCCCCGATGCGTCGCTAGTCGCTCTCAACCCAACCGAGCTTGTGACCATCGCTGTGAATCAGAGCAGGGACAGGACCGGGAGCGCCTGGAGGCGTGATGGATGTCACGATTGTGTCGATGTCCCGACCGTGATTGCTGAGCACGAAGAGAACGGTCAGTTTCGCTCCCGCAACCGTACCGGTCGAACTGACGTTGGGTGGAAATTGCACGCTGAAGGTTCCGGTGCAATCGGCATGAACAGTGTAGGTGCCCGTCTCCTGATCATGAAAGCCCGTTACGGGATCGACAGGCGCGCCGGGCACCACGGTGGCATTGGGGCTGGACAATACCTCGTCGACCTGAGTGAGGTGGCCGGCGCCGTCAAAGTGAGTCAAAGCAACCCCTTGCCGCAGAATACTCGCCCCGTTCGGGAGAAAGATCTGTCCTGACACCGTAAACGCGTAGTCGCCGTACAGCGCGGCATCTGAGCAGCCACGGTTTTCTTCTGCCCAGGCCCCAGTTCCACTGAGGGCAAGTAAGACCGCTGTGGATCCAAGAAGATTCTTGTGTACTGAATTTCTCATGGTTGTTCCCCAAGGATGTAAATGCGCAGCAGGAAATTCCTGCCGCGTGCACCCTTTCAGGGGTCAAAGCCCGGCACAATGGAGAACGCCTGTAGATTTCCTGTAGATTTCGTGTATCAGTAATTTCGGCGTTTTCAGGTACTTAGGCGATTCGCGGCTCGGCGTCGGTCTCGAACGCCAACCCAGGCCGATCCAGCTCGACGAGGCGTGATTGTGGACGTGTTTCGATTTGAAAGCTTCGAAGTGGATCGAGACGCTTTCGAACTGCGTCGGGCCGGCCGGCCCGTGCCTATTGAGCGCATTCCGATGGAGCTCCTGCTGCTGCTCTTGGAGCGCCCCGGACAGCTGGTCACGCGTCAGGAAATCCTGGACCGCATCTGGGGCAAAAAGGTCTTTGGTGACGTCGATAACAGCATCAACACGGCGGTTCGGAAGATTCGGCAGGCCCTGCACGATAACCCTGCCAACCCCCGTTTGCTGCGCACCATTCCCGGCAAGGGTTACCGCATCGCGGTACCGATGGTCGATCCAGAAGCGTTGTCGATATCCCCCGTCGTGGTGCAGGTACCACTGGCCAACCCCCTGCCCGCCCCGGCAATCCGATCCAGTCCGTGGCGGATTCGCGCCGTGGTTGCCGCGGCGCTCGGCGCGATTGCGCTGATTGCCCTTACGTATTGGATGCGCAGCGCTCCGCGTCCCGGCAAAGCGATGATCGTGGTTCTGCCATTCCAGAACCTGAGTGGGGATGCCCGACAAGACTACTTCGCTGATGGCATGACCGAGGAAATGATTGCACAGCTTGGGAGCCTGGACCCGCGTCACCTCGGCGTCATC
>Ga0209380_10001182_pt1 | contig 17973 bp, 16 predicted proteins | sample HubBroMetageWFT6_FD_188347 | JGI IMG/M metagenome (GOLD analysis project Ga0209380, IMG submission 188347) | Warmed and freeze-thawed soil microbial communities from the Hubbard Brook experimental Forest, New Hampshire - Hubbard Brook CCASE Soil... | ecosystem: Environmental > Terrestrial >...
CGGCGCCGCGGCGGACGCGTACCGCGCCGGGGACAACTCGGCGCGCTGGATCCTGCTCGAGGCGGCGCGCGGCGCGCTGTTCGCCGCCGGGCACGGCACGGCGGGCGGCGACCTGCGGTTCGCCGACCCCAGGTCGCGGTGCCAGCCGGCCGGCGAGAGCGGGTACCGGTTCCGCGACACCACGGTGCTGTCCTCGGTGACGCCGACCTGGGACTGGGTCGCCGTGCACGCGGTGCACGCGGTGAATCCCGCGCCCGTGGCGGGGGCGCGGGATTCCGTCGGCGGCAGAATGGGACCTGATACGGTACTCGCGTTCGCAGGCCGGGGCTCGCGATGTACGCCCGCGTTCCGGGTGGCCCGGGTGCAGCCTGCCGGCGCGCCAGGGGACGTCTTCACCACCAGCGCGGTCGGCTGGGGTCACTCCATCCTGGCCAGCGTCGAGTACTCCGACGCACGGCGCGCGTTCAACGAAGCGGTCGCCGACGCGGCGACCGCGGCGCATTCGCTCGACACATGGCCGGTCGCCGAGGCCGGGCTGCGGCTCGACGCGATGAAGGCCAAGATCGCCGAGATCACCCACCCGTGGCCGCTCGTCCGCGAGCCAGCGCCCGACCTCGGCGGACAGCACCTCATCAGCGTCTTCACCATGCGCAACGAGGTCACCGAGGGCGCCAGGCGGGTGCTCAGCCTGACGGCCCAGATCGCGAACGCGCCGGCCGTCGCCGCGCTCTAGCCCTCGCTACCGGGATGGCGTCCAGTCCGGGTCGCGCCCGGACAGCGCGAGCGCGCGGTCGAGCGCCGTCGCGTCGTCCGGCAAGGAAACCGGCTCGGCGAACCCCTTGTACTGCCGGAACATCTCCGCGTTCGCCTCCACCGCCGCCAGCGCCGCCGCGGCGGCGCGGTCAGAGACGGTGTAGGACTGTCCCGTCGCGGCCGCCAGGTCCCAGCCGTGCAGCACGAGTTCGGCGAGCATCATCGCGCCGACGTCGGCGGCCGGGGTCGCCGACCCCATCACGTTCAGGTCCTTCTCCCAGACCGCCGGGTCGGCCCAGGCGTCGAGCGCGCGGTCGAGCTGCGCGCGGTAGGCGGCGGCGAAGTCGGGTTCGGCGGCGAAGTCGCGGGTCATCATCTCTTCGGGCACCATCTCGCCGTGCGCGCGCCGCTCGAAGTTGTACGCGGTCCACAGCAGGAGGTGGTTGAGCAGCGTCCGCACGTCCCATTCGGTGTCCGGGGTGGAGTCGCCGAACTGGCCGGGCCGGACGCCGGCGACGACGCGGGCCCCCGCGTCGGCCGCGTCGGTGAGCTCAGGATGCAGGTTCATAAGTCACGACGCTAGCCGCGGACCTGCCTGGGCGTCTTGAAGAAACGCGACAGCTACGCTGGGGCTCGTGACCGCTTCCGCCCGTTCACTCGGCGCCGGGGTGCTGCACCCGGGGACCGCCGCGACCCGGTTCAGCCTGAACAGGCACCGGCCGCCGGAGGACCTGGCGCCGTTCGTCGACTTCTGCTGGGTGGTCCGCTGGGACCTGCGCGGCGAGCCCGCGCACGAACAGGCGATCCTGCCGCACCCGAACGTGAACCTCGCGTTCGAGGCCGCTGGCCCGGCCGTGTACGGCATTGACCGGCGCGTTTTCGCCAGGAAGATCTCCGGGGCCGGCGCGGTCCTCGGCATCCGCTTCCGGCCAGGCGGTTTCCGGCCCTTTTACTCCGCGGGAAAAATCTCCACTCTGAACGACCTCGTGGTGCCAGCCGGCGACATCTTCGGACCCGCGGCGGACAGGGCCTGTGCCGCGGTGCTCGCCGCCGCCTCGTCCGACGAGGCCATGATCGCGGCCGGGGCCGATCTGCTGCGCGCCGCCGGGCCGCGGCCCGATCCGGTCATCGACCAGGTGGCCGCCATCGTGGACCGGATCACCGCCGACCCGGAGCTGCGCCGGGTGGCGTCGCTCGCGGACGTGTTCGGCCTACCGGAACGCAGGCTGCAGCGGCTGTTCGCCGAGTACGTCGGCGTCTCGCCCAAGTGGGTGATGCGGCGCGCCCGGCTGCACGAGGCCGCGCTGTGCGCCGACGCGGGCGGGAACGTCGACTGGGCCGCGCTGGCCACCGACCTCGGCTACGCCGACCAGGCCCATCTGACCAGGGACTTCACCGCCACGCTCGGGATGCCGCCGTCCCGGTACGCCGCCGAGGGACGCTAGGGCTTGCGGGCCACGCCCGCCAGCATGAGGACGCTGCCCACGTCGAGTGGCAGCGTCACCGGCTCGTCGGGCCGCCACTCCGACAGGAAGACAAGCCCTGGCGCGACGATCTCCCAGCCATCGAAGAACCGCTTGATCTCCTCGCGGCTGCGGATCTGCCCGCGCCCGAGATTCTCCCGCAGCACCCGCACGCTGGCCGCGGCCTCTGGGGCGGCGTCGCAGAAGTGGGTGATCTGCATGTAGCTGCCGGGGACCACCGCGTCCTTGTAGGCGGCGACGACGCCGTACGGGTCCTCCTCGTCGAGCATGTGGTGGATCACGGCGTTCATGATCAGGCCGACCGGCTGGGTGAAATCGATCAGGTCGGTGACCTCCGGCAGGCCCAGCAGCTTGTCCGGCTCCATGACGTCCGCGAGGACCACGGCGGTCGCGGCGTCACCCGCGAGCAGCGCCTGGCCGTGCAGTGACACGCTGGGGTCGTTGTCCACGTACACCACGCGCGCCGCCGGGTTGACGCTCTGGGCGATCTGGTGCGTGTTCTGCACGGTCGGCAGGCCGGAGCCCAGGTCGAGGAACTGGCTGATGCCGAGGGCGGCCATGAACCGGACGGAGCGGCCGAGCATCGCCCGGTTGAGCCGCGCGCCGCTGCCGCCGTCCCCCATCAACTTGACCGACAACTCCGCGACCGCGCGATCCACGGCGAAGTTGTCCTTGCCGCCGAGGATGGCGTCGTAGACCCGCGCCACGCTGGGCTTGGTCGTGTCGATTTCCGGCGGCACGTGGGCGGGGTCCAGCCTGGCCCAGGCCATATTGCTATCCGCCACCGCACGACCTCCCGGGGACAACTGCGATCCGAATGAATCGCTGCGCCGCATTGTAGCTTCCCGCGACGGCCTGACAGGCACCTGTGCGGGCTGACAGTCATTCGTGCGGGGGCTGGCAGCGGCCTGGACCACGATGGCACCATGCGAGAAGAACTCAACGCCATCGAAGCCCGCGGGCTGGTTAAGCGGTTCGGCAAGACCACCGCGCTGGCCGGCGTGGACCTGACGGCCCGCGCGGGCAGCGTCCTCGGCCTGCTCGGCCCGAACGGCGCGGGCAAGACCACGGCGGTCCGGATACTCGCCACGCTGCTGCGGCCCGACGAGGGCGAGGCCCGCGTCTGCGGGTACGACGTCGTGCGCGACGCCTACCAGGTGCGCCAGCTGACCGGGCTCACCGGCCAGTACGCGTCCGTGGACGAGGGCCTGTCCGGGACCAACAACCTCGTCATGATCGGCCGGCTGCTGGGCATGTCCCGCGCCGAGTCGCGGGCCCGCGCAGCCGGGCTGCTCGCCAGGTTCGAGCTCACCGACGCGGCCGGGCGGCCGGCGAAGACGTACTCCGGCGGGATGCGGCGGCGCCTCGACCTGGCCGCCAGCCTCGTCGGGCGGCCCCGGGTGCTGTACCTGGACGAGCCGACGACCGGCCTCGACCCGTACAGCAGGAACGAGGTGTGGGCGATGATCAGGGAACTGGTCACCGACGGCACGGCCGTGCTGCTCACCACCCAGTACCTGGACGAGGCCGACCAGCTCGCGCACGACATCGTGGTCATCGACCAGGGACGGGTCATCGCGACCGGCACGCCTGACGAGCTCAAGGCGGGGGCCGGGCGGCAGGTGCTCGAGGTCACCCCGGCCAGCCGGGCGGACGTCGCGGCGGTAGCGGCGGTGCTGTCCGCGCTGCTGAACGGGGAGCCCGTGGTCAGCCCGGAGTCCGGACGCGTCACCGCTCAGGTTGACGACGGCAGGCAGCTGCCTGAGATCGTCCGCGAGCTCGACGACAGGGGCATCGAGCTCGCCGAGTTCGCGCTGCGCAAGGCCAGCCTCGACGAGGTGTTCCTGGCCCTGACTGGTCACCGGGCCGAAGAGACCGCACCCGAGGAGACGGACGTCCCCGCGGGTCGGCGGCAGCAGAAACTGAGCAGGAGTGCGCAATGACGACTTTTCCTTTGGAGCCCGCCCGGCGGCTCAGCCCGGTGACCGGCCTGCGGAACTCGCTCACGCTGACCTGGCGGAGCGTGCTGAAGATCCGGACGAACCCGGAGGACATGTTCGGGCTGCTGCTGCAGCCGATCATGTACCTGGTCCTGTTCACCTACGTATTCGGCGGGCAGCTCGCCGGCAGCACGCACCAGTACCTGGAGTACTCGCTGCCGGGCATCATGGTGCTGTCGGTGACGTTCGCCACCCTCGGCACCGGCATGATGCTGAGCCAGGACGTCGCCACCGGCGTGTTCGACCGGTTCCGCGCCCTGCCGATCGCCCGCTCGGCGCCGCTGGCCGGCGCGATCCTCGGCGACAACGTGCGCTACCTGATCTCGATCGCCGTGACGCTCGGTTTCGGGTTCATCCTCGGGTTCCGGATCCTGACCAGCCCGCTGGCCGCCATCATGGCCTGCCTGCTGCTGGTGGTGTTCGCGCTCGCCATGTGCTGGGTGTCCGCCCTCATCGGCATGCTGGTGAAGTCGGCGCAAGCGGTGCAGTGGTGGGGCTTCCTGGTCATGTTCCCGCTGATCTTCGGCAGCAACATCCTCACCGATGAGGCGAAGATGCCGGGCTGGCTGCAGGCGTTCGTGAAGGTCAACCCCGTCACCTACCTGACCGAGGCGGAGCGCGCGCTGCTCACCGGCGGGCCGGCGGCGACCGTCGTGATCCGCTCGCTGCTGTGGGCGCTCGGCATCTTCGTGGTGTTCGCCCCGCTCGCGGTCCGCGCCTACCGCCGCCGCGCGTAAGAACGGGCCGTTAGGACGGGCCCTAGATGGCGGCTAGGGCCCGTCCTGCCAGTGCGAGGGCTGATTCGCGGTCAAGCTCCCGGCCGCGGGAGTACGCGCCGTCGAACGCCGCGTCACCGAGCGCACGCCTGGCCGTCTCCCGCGCCCGGGGAGCGACCGGGCTGCTCTCGTCGAAGGCGCCGCGCACCATGTGCGCGGCGCCGAGCAGCGTGGCGGCGACCTCCGCGGCTCCGTCCCTGGTGACCACGGCGGCCGCGACCGAGTCGATGACGGTGGCGAGCGGCGGGTTCTCCACCCAGCCGGCGGCGGCCGGCAGCGCCTCGGCGAGCAGGTCGCGGCAGCGGCCGGCGTCCCCGCCGGCCTCCAGCGTGATCATGGCGAGCCGGGCCTGGGACTGCGCGCGCACCGAAACCCACCACGCCGCGTCCTTGTCCCGCTTCGCCACCCCCGCCAGCGCGGCCTCGCAGTGGCGGGCCGCCGCGGCGAGGTCCCCGGCCCGCCACTCCACCTCGGCGGCGCTGAGCACCAGCCACTCGTCGGCGTTGTCCTGGGAGCGGGCCGTGGCGGCGCGCTCGGCCCGGCCCAGGTCGGCGCGGGCGCCGTCGACGTCGCCGGCCCGCGCCCGTGCCACCGCCAGCGAGCCGATGATGTACGCCCTGTCGCCCCAGGCGTCGATTTCGAGGCCGATCTGCTCCGCCTCCGCCAGTGCGGCCACCGCCTGCGCGTGATCCGCGCGGAGCGCGGCGAACTCGGCCATCTGGTAGAGGCACACCGCGATTCCCCACGGGTCGCCGATCACGCGGAACTGCTCGAGGGCCGCCGCGCAGTCGGCCTCGGCCCCGTCCAGGCGTCCCGCGTTGGCGGCGTACGTGGAGCGGTACATGCGCCCGGTGGCCCGCATCCAGGGGTCGTCCGACGACTTGGCGTACCGGTCGATCGCGGCGATCGCGGTGTCGGGGTCACGGTCGAACATGGCCACCAGCGGCACAGCGGCCGCGGCCATGGGATGGATGGGCTGCCCGGCGTCGGCGAACCTGGTCAGGCTCTCGATCCCGGCGGCCAGCGGCTCGCGGACCTCTGTCAGGTTCAGGGTCGCGCTGACCGCCATCACCGCGCACGCCACCCGCCCCTCGGTCATCAGCAGCGAGTTGTCCGGCGGCTCCAGCGCGAAGACCTCGCGAGCGAGCGCGTCGCCTTCGCCCCTGCCGCGCTGCGTCCAGTAGAAGCCGAGCGCCCGCACGAAGCGCAGCGCGGTGGCCGCGTCCCGCCGCGCGACCGCCCACCGCAGCGCGGCGTTGATGTTGTCCTGTTCCGCCGTCAGCGCGCGGTGCCAGGTCCGCTGCTGCGCGGTGCGCAGCAGCGGGTCGGCGGTCTCGGCGAAGTCCAGGTAGTAGGCGGCCATCGCGTCCCTGACCGCGGTCTCCTCCCCCGCTTCGGCCAGCCGCTCCAGGCCGTAGGCGCGCACCGTCTCCAGCATCCGGTACCGCGGGCCGCGCTCTTCCGCGCCGTCCGCCGCGCTGAGAATCGACTTGGCGACCAGGCCGGAGAGCGCGGGCAGCACGTCGCCACGGGCCAGCGGACCATCGGGGCACACCTGTTCCGCCGCGGCCAGCGTCGCGCCGCCGGGGAAGACCGCGAGGCGGCGGGCGAGCACCCGTTCCGGCTCCGACAGCAGGTTCCAGCTCCAGTCGATGACGGCGCGCAGCGTCTGGTGCCTGGGCAGCGCCGTGCGGCTGCCGCCGGTGAGCAGCGCGAACCGGTCGTCCAGGCGTTCGGCGAGCTGCGCCGGGGGCAGGGTGCGCAGCCACGGGGCTGCCAGTTCGATGGCCAGCGGCATGCCGTCCAGCGCCTGGCAGATGCGCGCCACGGCGGGCACGTTGCCGTCGTCGAGCGCGAAGCCGGGCAGGACCGCGGCAGCCCTGTCACAAAACAGGCGAACCGCTGCATATGTTGAAATTTCCGGAATGGCGGGCGCGCTTTCCGCGCCCGCCATTCCGGAAGCTGGCGGGACCGGGAGGGGAGCCACCACCCACAGGGTTTCGCCGGGGATGCGCAGCGGCTCGCGGCTCGTCGCGATGATCCGGGTCCGCGGGCAGTCCGTGAGCAGCCTGTCCGCGAGGCTGGCCGCCGCCTCGATCAGGTGCTCGCAGTTGTCCAGGATCAGCACCGCCTCCCGGTCCCCGAGCGCGGCGCAGAGCCGGTCGGCCGGGTCCGCGTAGGCCTGGTCCGCGCCGTGCCTGGCGATCACCCGCTCGCGCAGGCCGAGCGCGTCAAGGACCGCGTAAGGCACCTCGGACGGGTCGCTGACCGGGGCGAGCTCGACGAGGTAGGCCGGCCCGGCTAGTCGGGCCGGGCCGGCCGACGCGGCTGACCCGGCTAGTCGGGAGGCAACTTCTGTGGCGAGCCTGGTCTTGCCGACGCCGCCGGGGCCGGTGAGGGTGACGAGCCGCTCTTCCGCCAGCTTCTTGAGCACGCCGGCGACGTCGTCGTCCCTGCCGATGAAGCTGGTCGGCGGGCGCTGCGCGGCGGACAGGCGCTGGCCACCGGACGGAGCGGCGGAAGGTCCCGGAGACGGCTGCGTACGTTCTGGATGACCATGGGCGGTACCGGCGGGAACGGCCAGCGGGATCTCCTGCCGCAGCACCGCGAGGTGGGCCTGTGCCAGCCGCGGGGACGGGTCGACCCCGAGCCGGTCGGCGAGCAGCTCCCTGCCCTCGGCGTACGCCGCGAGGGCGTCGGCCTGGCGGCCGGCGGCGGCGAGGGCGCGCATGAGCAGCGCGCGCGGGCGTTCGGCGAGCGGGTCGGCCGCGGTCAGCTCGCGGAGCTCGCCGGTCACCGCGACCGCCTCGCCGAGCGCCAGGTCGGCCTCGATCCTGTCGAGCACCGCGGCGGACCGCAGCTCCTCGAGCCTTGCGGCGGGCGCGGCCGCGAACTCCTCGCCCGCCACGTCGGCGAGGGCGGGGCCGCGCCACGTGCCGAGGGCCTCGCGGAGCAGCCGCGCGGCGGTCGCCGCGTCACCGGCGGCCAGCGCGCGGCCGCCGGCCCGGGCGGCGGCCTCGAAGACCGCCGCGTCGACCGCCTCCGGCCGGACCGCGAGCCGGTAGCCCGCCGACGACGATTCGAGCACGGACTCGGCGACGCCGGCCTGGCGGAGCGCGGCGCGCAGCCGGGACACCAGCGACTGGAGGGCGTTGACCGCGTCGACGGGGCGGTCGTCCGGCTCCGGCCAGAGCCGCTCGATCAGCGCGTGAGCGGGCACCGGGCGGCCAGCGGCCAGCGCCAGCACGGCGAGCAGCGCACGGACGCGCTGCCCGCCGACCCGGACCGGGCGACCGGCCGCGTCGGTCACCGCGAGCGGGCCGAGCACGCCGATCCGCACCGTCTCCGCCGTCGTGTTCACGCCGCCATCGTAACGCGTGCCCATATTCGAGATCTATCTCGTTAATTGTTCCACATTTACAGCGGTTACGCCCTCTTCCCCAAGCTGGTGACATCCGTCACACTAGCGGCAAACGATCATGCTCCTGTGAGGTGGCGATGGCGACGACCCCGGCCCAGAAGACGGCTGCCAAGCCTGGGCTGAAACGATCTCTGTCCGTGTGGCAGGCGGTTGGCCTGTCGCTGGCGCTGATGGCGCCGTCCATGGCCGCGAACATCAACCCGCAGGGCGCGGCGCTCGCCGCCGGGCGCGCGGTGCCGCTGGCGTTCCTGATCGCCGGGGTCGGCGTGCTGTTCGTGGCCTACACGTTCGTGCGGCTCTGCCAGTACTACCGGCACTCCGGGTCGGTGTACGCGTTCGTCGGGGCGACGCTCGGGCCGCGGTGGGGCGTGATCGCGGGCTGGGGACTGGCCGGCACCTACGTGTTCTACGCGGTGGTGACCGCGGCGGCGGCGGGCATCTTCGGCGCGGGGCTACTCGACTCCCTTGGCATCTGGAAGAACCAGCCGGCCTGGGCGCCGATGCTGGTCGTCGGCATCGCGCTCGCGCTCGCGCTGGTGCTCGCCGCGCTGCCCGCGCGCGGCGGCACCAACGTGCTGCTCGTCGTGGAGGTGTGCACGGTCACGCTGATCCTCATCGTCACCGTGGTCGTGTTCGTCCGGCTGCTGAAGGGGGACGCGCCGGGTGGTTCGCACTTCACCTGGAGCGTGTTCAGCCCGCAGCCGGGGATCGGCCCGTCCGGGCTGTTCCTGGGCGTGGTGTTCGGCTTCCTGTCGTTCGCGGGGTTCGAGGCGTCGTCCACGCTTGGCGAAGAGATGCACAACCCGCAGCGGGCCATCCCGCGAGCGATCCTTGGCGTGGCCGTCTTCGGCGGCATCTACTTCGTGGTCGTCACCGCGGCGGAGATGATGGGCTTCGGCACGTCCGCTAAGGGGGTCGCCGCCTTCACCTCGTCGCCGTCGCTGCTCGGCGACCTCGGCAGCTCCTACGTCGGCTCGTGGGTCGGCAACGTGATCACGGCGGGGACGACGGTGTCGGCGTTCGGCTGCTGCCTGGCCTGCACGGTCGGCGCGGCGCGGCTGTTCTACGCGATGTCGCGGGACACGTTCGGCGAAGGGCGCGGCGTGAGCAGGACGTCCCGGTGGGGCACGCCCGCCTACGCGACGGGGATTGTCACGGTCTGCGCGGCCGTGATCTTCGCGGTCTACGTCGCGGTGTCCGCCAACACGTCCTCGCTGGCCCAGAACGCGTTCCTGTGGTCGGGCACGATCGGCACGCTGATCCTGCTCGTCGTCTACGTGCTCGCGACGATCGGCATGACGATGCTGGTGTTCGTCCGGCGCCAGATGCCTTCGGTGCCGATGTGGCAGATCGTGATCCCGATCGCGGGGATCATCGTCCTCGGGTACACGCTGTACCGGAACGTCTACCCGTACCCGACCGGCGACGGCCACTGGTTCCCGATCGTGGCCGGCGCCTGGCTGGCCGTCGCGATCATCGGCGTGCTGCTGGCGCCGGGCACGGCCCGCAAGCTGGGTCAGGCGCTGGCGGCGCGGGAGGGCATCAGGAACGAGGAGGACGTCATCGGCCTCTGAGTTTCCGGCCCGGACTCAGACTTCGACGACCACCGGGATGATCATCGGGCGGCGGCGGAAGTTGTCGCTGACCCACTTGCCGATCACCCGGCGGGCGAGCTGGCGCAGCGCGTGCGTGTCGGAGATCCCCTCGGCGGCGGCACGCTCCAGCGCCTCCTGGAGCTTCGGCAGCACCTCGCTGAACGCCCCCTCGTCGATACCCGAGCCGCGCGCGTGGATCTCCGGGCCGCCGACGATCTTGCCGCTGTTCGAATCGACCACCATGACGACCGAGATGAAGCCCTCGTCGCCGAGGATGCGCCGGTCCTTGAGCTGGGATTCGGTCACCTCGCCGACGGTGAGCCCGTCGACGTAGACGTACCCGCACGGCACCGCGCCGGCGATCGACGCCTGGCCGTCGACCAGGTCGACCACCACGCCGTCTTCGGCGATGACGATGTGGTCGTCGGGCACGCCCGTCAGCGACGCCAGCCGCGCGTGCGCCCGCAGGTGCCGCCATTCGCCGTGCACCGGCATGAAGTTGCGCGGCTTGACCAGGTTGAGCACGTACAGCAGCTCGCCGGCCGGGGCGTGCCCGCTCACGTGCACCAGGCTGGATTCCTTGTGCACCACGCGCGCGCCGAGCCTGGTCAGCCCGTTGATCACCCGGTAGACGGCGGTCTCGTTGCCGGGGATCAGGCTGGAGGCCAGGATCACCGTGTCGCCGGGCGCGATCCTGATCGGGTGGTCCCGGCCCGCCATCCGGGACAGCGCGGACATCGGCTCGCCCTGCGACCCGGTGGAGATCAGCACGACCTCGCCTGGCGGCATCTCTTCCGCGTCCCGCAGATCGACGAGCAGCCCGCCGGGCACGTGCAGGTAGCCGAGGTCGCGGGCGACGCCCATGTTGCGGACCATGCTGCGGCCGACGAACGCGACCTTCCGCCGGTGCTTGACCGCGGTGTCCAGCACCTGCTGCACCCGGTGCACGTGCGACGCGAAGCAGGCCACGATGATCCGCTGCGCGGCGTTCGCGAACACCTCGTCGAGCACCGGCGCGATGTCCCGCTCGGACCGCACGATGCCCGGCACTTCGGCGTTGGTCGAGTCGGACAGCAGCAGGTCGACGCCTTCGCCGCCGAGCCGCGCGAACCCGGCCAGGTCGGTCAGCCGCCCGTCGAGCGGCAGCTGGTCCATCTTGAAGTCACCGGTGTGCAGCACCACGCCGGCCGGGGTCTTGATCGCGACGGCCAGGGCGTCTGGAATCGAGTGGTTGACTGCGAAAAACTCAAGTTCGAATGGTCCGAACGTACGCGTGGTTCCCTCTCGCACCTCCTCCGTCTCCGGGGTGAGGCGGTGCTCGGTGAGCTTGGACCGCACCAGGGCAAGCGTCAGCTTCGACCCGACGAGCAGCACGTCGCCGCGGTTGCGGAGCAGGTAAGGCACCGCGCCGATGTGGTCCTCGTGGGCGTGCGTCAGCACGAGCGCCTCGACCTGGTCCAGCCGGCCCTCGAGGTAGCCGAAGTCGGGCAGGATCAGGTCCACGCCCGGCTGGTCCGGCTCGGGGAACAGCACGCCGCAGTCGACGATCAGCAGCCGGCCGCCGTACTCGAAGACGGTCATGTTCCGGCCGATCTCGCCGAGACCGCCGAGCGGGACGACCCGCAATCCGTTGTGGTCGAGGGGAGCCGGGGGGGTCAGTTCGGGGTGCGGGTAGCTCAACGGTGCGCCTCGGCCGGAATGTTGACGCCACCTGCGGTGAGGTCTTCATGCAGTTTCCGCCGCTCGGCATCGCTGGCGGGGAGCAGCGGGCCGCGCACGCCGCCGCCCGGCAGGCCGAGCAGGTCCATGGCCGCCTTGGTCATGACCGCCGCCTGGTTGCGGAACAGCCCGACGTTGACCGGGAGCATGGACAGGTGCAGCTTCGCCGCCTGCGCGTTACGGCCGTCGGTGAACGCCTCGAGCATCTCGAAGATCCGGTCCCCGACGACGTGGCCGGTGACGCTGATGCAGCCGACCCCGCCGATCGACCACAGCGGCAGGTTCATCGGGTCGTCGCCTGAGTAGTACGCGAGGCCGGTGCGGGACAGCACCTGCGACGTGGCCGCCAGGTCGCCCTTGGCGTCCTTGACGCCGACGATCCGGGGGTGACTGCTCAGCGTGACCAGGGTCTCCGTGGCCAGCGCGACGGCCGTCCTGCCGGGGATGTCGTAGATCAGCATCGGGAGCTGCGTGCTGTCGGCCACCGTGGTGAAGTGGGCGATGAGCGCGTCCTGCGCGGGCTTGTTGTAGTACGGGGTCACCGCGAGCAGGCCGTGCGCCCCGGCTCGCTCGGCCTGGCGGGCGAGCTCGACGGTGTGCGCGGTGATGTTGGTGCCCACCCCGGCCACCACCTTGGCCCGGTCACCGACGGCCTCGAGCACCGCCTTGATCAGCCGCGATTTCTCCTCGTCCGTCGTGGTCGGCGCCTCGCCGGTGGTGCCGCTGATCACCAGCCCCTCGTTGCGCATGTCGTCCACGAGGTGGGTGGCGAGCCGGGCCGCGCCGTCATAGTCGACGGCGCCGTCAGGAGTCATCGGTGTGACCATGGCCGTCAACAGCCGGCCGAAGGGAGCCGTGGTGTTGGTCATATCCGAACGCTACCGCGCCAGGGCCGCACCGGGTACTCCGTATCGCCCGTGGCGTAGCACGTGGCGGGCGGCCGGCTGACGGGAGAAGCCGCGGTTTCAGGCAATGCGGTTGCGCAGCGTGCCGAGCCCCTCGATCTCGAGCTCGACCACGTCGCCGCGGGTGAGCCAGCGGCCGTCGTTGTGCTCCAGGATGCTGCCGGAGCCCACCGTCCCCGAGCCGATCACGTCCCCTGGTCTCAGCTGGGTGTTGCGGGACGCCCTGTCGAGGATCTGCCGCCAGGAGTAATGCATGTCGGCGAGGTTGCCACTGGACCGTTCCTCGCCGTTGACCCTGGCGGTCATCACCGCGCTCGTGCCGTCGAACTCGTCGGGGGTGACGAGGACCGGGCCGAAGCTCGTCGCGAAGTCCTTGGCCTTCGCGGGACCGAGGCCGACGCGCATCTCCTTGCGCTGGATGTCGCGGGCGGAGAAGTCGTTCATGACCATGAACCCGGCGATGTCTTCGTCTTTGCCGATGACGGCGGCGATCTCGAGCTCGTAGTCCAGCTCGCTCGTGCCCTCGGGGTAGCGGATGTCGTCGTCGGGGCCGTACACAGCGGCCGGGTTGGTGAAGTAGAAGACGGGGAACTCGTACCATTCCTTCGGCACTTCCGACCCGCGGTTCCCGCGGGCGGTGGCCACGTGCTGCTCGAAGGCGAAGAAGTCCCTGATCGACGGCGGCACCGGGATGGGGGCCAGCAGGGTGACCTCAGCCAGCGGGAAGCGAGGACCGTCGCTGGTTCGTCCGCCTGCCCCAAGGATCTCGATGAGCCCGGGCGCCTGGAGGCGGACCACCTCATCGCCTTCCACCCGGCCCGGCGTGATTGTTCTTCCCAGCCTGAACGTGCAGTACCGCACCCGCGGGCCTCCTTGCTCGTTGGCATCGTCCCGGATGGTACCGCTTGAGAGCTGCTCTCATCAGAATCTGCGTTTGCTCTCACCGGTCCGGCTCCCTGACGGCTCTGCGGCGCGGCTGAGGTTATCGGCACGGCCCGCTGAGCCGGGCGCACGACAGTGAATGCATACCGAGCACGTCACTGACTGGAGGGCATCATGACGCCGGAACGCGAACCCGCGGACGCCGAGCTGGCCAGGGCCAGGCAGCGGCGGCGCAAGGGCAGGACCAGGCTCGCCGCCGTCACGGCCGGCGCCGGCCTGGGGAGCGCGGCGGCCGCGGCGGCCATCGCCGTGGCCCTGCCGGCCGCCGCGCAGCACAGCACCGCGGCGGCGGGCACGGCCAGTTCCGCCGCCAGCACCCCCGCGAGCAGCACGTCATCGTCCTCCTCGTCCGCGTCGTCGTCCTCATCCGCGTCGGCTACGTCTACCCCGTCGGCGACCTCCGGGTCGGCTCAGGCCACCTCGGGCGGGTCATGATGTCCGGGGCAGGGGCAGCTGGGCAGGACGGCTGGTTCACCACGACCGTGCGCCCCGCCGGGCCGCTGGACCACGCGGCGCTCGCCCGGCTGAGCGAAACGCTCGGCGCGCTCGAGCCGAGCAGCGACATGGTGGTCGTCGACCTGACCGCCGCCGACGTGCGCGACCCGCGCGGTCTCGCCAGGCACCTGCTGGCGCCCGCCCGCAGGTTCGACCAGGCAGGCCGCTGCATGCTCGTCGTCGGCGCGTCACCCCAGCTGACGGCCGAACTCGGCCGTGCCGCTGTCCCGGTGGTCACACTGGACCCGGACATGGTCCGGCCTCACGCGGCCTGATTTATCGTGCGGGATGAGCCCCGGAATGCGGCGCTGAATCCCGCGCGATCTTTGTGATCCGCAGCATCGCGGGTGCCGTGCCGAGCACGAATACGGCGAACACGATGATTAGCAGGAGGCCGACGGATGTGAACGGCCACGCCGGGTCGCGCTGGACTCGGGGCCAGTTCCCCGCCGTGTTCGCGGCGACGTCCAGGACCATCACGATGCTCCCGAGCCAGATGCCCGCCGGGAGCACCAGCGCTGCGAGCACCACGACCAGCGGGTCAAGGAACACCAGGCTGATGAAGAACACCCTGAGCGGAACCTGCGGAAATCCCGAGTAGGCGTGGAACCCGGCCCTGGCCAGGTCCCTGGCGTGGGCGGCCGTGCCGTCGGCGAAACCGGTCAGGTAGACCGCCAGCACCCACCTGGCCCACCCGGGCAGCGCGGCCCAGGCGCTGCGCAGGTAGCGGGCGACGCCCATGCTTTCGATCCTGGCATAAGCCGGCGCGGCGATTCTCCGGCATCGGGCTGGTCTATATCGGCAGCCGCCAGAAAAGCACCGGCGGACCAGCGAAGGAGAACGACATGACAGACCACAAGGTTGTCAGCCGCGCCGACTGGCAGGCCGCAAGGGACGAGCTGCTGCGGCGCGAGAAGGAGCACACCCGGATGGGTGACGAGCTGGCGCGCCAGCGCCGCGAGCTGCCCTGGGTCGCGGTCGGCAAGGAGTACGTGCTCGACACCGACGACGGTCCCCGGCCGCTGGCCGGGCTCTTCGACGGCCGGTCGCAGCTGATGGTGTACCACTTCATGTTCGGGCCGGCCTACGAGGCGGGCTGCCCGGTCAACTCGTCGATGGCCGACGGCCTCGACGGCCTGCTCCCCCACCTGCACGCCCGCGACGTGACCCTGCTGCTCGTCTCGCAGGCGCCGCTGGCGAAGCTGCAGGCGTACCGGCAGCGGATGGGCTGGCGCACTCCCTGGGTCTCGGCGGCGAACACCGACTTCAACTACGACTTCGGCGCCTCCTTCACCCTGGAGCAGGTGCGCGGCTGGGGGCTCAGCGCGGACAGCCTGCCGCCGATCGTGGCGGTCAACGCGGCCGCGACAGGAACCGACGTCAACGGCTACCTCACGGAGTCGCCGACGGTCAGCGTCTTCGCGCTGCAGGACGGCGCCGTCTACCAGACCTACGGGGCCGCGGCCCGCGGGGTCGAGTTCCTGATGCCCTACTACCCGGTCCTCGACCGGGTGCCGAAGGGCCGCGACGAGGGCGACGCGTTCCAGACCTGGATCCGCCGCCACGACGAGTACGCGTGAGGCAGGGAGCGGATCATGGCCAGCGACTACAACGCGACGATCATCGAGGAGTTCCGCGCGACGGGCGGACACCCCGGCGGAGACTGGGCGGGCACCCCGATAATCCTCATCCACCACATCGGCGCCAGGTCAGGGATCGAGCGCGTCACGCCGCTTGGCTATCTCCCGCTGGGCGACGACCGCTTCGCGGTCGTCGCCTCCAGCGGCGGGTCGCCGTCCCATCCGGCCTGGTACCACAACCTCAAGGCCAACCCCGTGATCACGGCCGAGGTCGGCGCCCGGACGCTCACGGTCGTGGCGGAGGAACTGGACGGCACCGCCCGCGCGGAGCTCTGGCCGGCCCTGGTCGCGAGGTTCCCCACCGTCGGCAAGCACCAGGCCAGGACCGCACGGCAGATCCCGGTGTTCATCCTGACCGCGGCCTAAGCTTGGCGCATGGCGGACGGGACAACAGACGCGGATACCACCCAGCGCGATCCGCTGGCCGGCGTGCGGTGGATTCACGGGTCGCCGCCTGGCGGGCCCGCCGATCCCAACGTCCAGGTAGTGCGCGTCGATGACGACACGTTCATCATGCGGCAGAGCAAGGACCTGAACTACGAGGCGCCGTTCCTGTACCTGCTGTGCGGCGCCGAGCGGGCGATCCTGCTCGACACCGGCGCGGTGGCCGGCGGCGGCGTAAGGGAGACGGTGGACTCCCTGCTCAGGGACAGGGACCGGGACACGCCCGGCTACCAGCTCGTGGTGGCGCACACCCACGGGCACGGCGACCACGTGGCCGGCGACGGCGACTTCGCCGGCCGGCCGGACACCACGGTCGTCGGCCGTGAGCTTGGCGACGTGCAGGCCTACTTCGGCTTCACTAGCTGGCCTGCCCAGGTGCTGGCCTTCGATCTCGGCGGCCGCCGGCTGGAGATCACCGGCTCGCCTGGCCACCAGGACGCGGCGATCACCGTCTACGACGAGCGCACCGGCTTCCTGCTCACCGGGGACACCGTGTACCCGGGACGGCTGTACGTACGGGACATGGCGGCGTTCACCGCCAGCCTGGACCGGCTCGCCGAGTTCACCGCCACCCGGCGGGTCAGCCACGTGCTCGGCTGCCACATCGAGATGACGACCCGGCCGGACCGCGACTACCCGATCGGCTGCCGGTACCAGCCGGACGAGCCGCCGCTGCAGCTCAGCCCCGCCCGGCTGCTGGCCGTGCGGGACGCCGCCCGCCAGGTGCAGGACAAGCCGGGCGTGCACAAGTTCGGCGACTTCGCCATCTACAACGGCCCGTGCGTGCCCGCCGTGCTGCGGCAGATCGCCCGCGGCCTGGCCGGCCGCGGGCGCCGCAAGGTCACCCTGCTGCTCAAGATGCCGTCGCCCGGAGCACTGCGACAGAGCGCGGACCGACGGTAACCTTGTCCCCCGCGCCGCGTTCGGGTGCCGCCGCCGCGGCTTCCGGTTCGTAGGTGTCGATCTCGGCGTGCCCCCTTCCGCCCGCCCTGCACACGACCGCCGCAGGATCCGGTGCAACCTCCTGACGCGCCGCAGCCCCTCGACGCCATCGATCAGCGCGTTCGCGCCCGGCCTTGTCCGCTCTCCTGTGCGGGAACGCCTGCCGCTGGCTGCCGCTCCGTCAGTGATCTGGGACGAATTTCCAGCCGTCACGGTGCCGGTGTTGGGTTCGAACACCGGTTTGAGCTTGGCCAGCGCCTCCATACTTTGGTTTTCGCGGGGTCCGTTATCCTCTTGGATATAGACCTTGCCGTTCTTCGACTTCGGCAGATAAACCGGTGTGATCTCCGTATCCAGATTTGCTCGAGCCGCGATCGCCCGATGATGAGAACGCATCGCAAAGCTATCCTGTTCTTCCCGCGAAATATTGAAGTCGCGGCTGACATTCTCGGCGGTTTGGCCCATGCTCAATCCACACACCGGATCGGAAAGGCCAACTTGTAACGCGATCGTGGGCTTAAGATCGTTCAAACGAAAGCGACTGGCCGCCTGAAATTTGTGGCTGAAGTCTTTGGCCCGGGCGTAAGCGCCAAATTTCTTGGCAGTTTCATAGGAGTACAGCAGCGGCATCTGCGACATACTTTCGACGCCGCCTACCAGAAAGATATCTCCACGGCCCGCAATCATTTTCTCCGCAGCTTGGGTTACGGCTTCTAGTCCGGAGGCGCAATTACGGTGGACGGTAACGGCAGGCACGGACTCAGGAATGCCTGCCCGTAGCGCGACTACTCGTGCTATATTCGGCGCTTCCGCAGGTTGCCCAACACAACCGAAAATGACTTCCTCGATTTTCTCCG
>Ga0209380_10001183_pt1 | contig 17970 bp, 16 predicted proteins | sample HubBroMetageWFT6_FD_188347 | JGI IMG/M metagenome (GOLD analysis project Ga0209380, IMG submission 188347) | Warmed and freeze-thawed soil microbial communities from the Hubbard Brook experimental Forest, New Hampshire - Hubbard Brook CCASE Soil... | ecosystem: Environmental > Terrestrial >...
TTCTGGTACTTGGCGAAGTAGGCGCGCACCCGATCGCCGAAGGGAACGACCCCGAGGAGCTTGCGGGGGCCGCCCTGGGTCAGATCGTGCTTCGCCGGGTTCAGCTCCTCGACCGAGCGGCGAAGATCGAGCAGGCTCTTGGCGATCGGCGCGTCGCCCTGACCGAGACCCCGCATCGCCCGGGTCGGGCGGTCGAGCAGGCGGTTGCTCATGTCGGCGGTCGACCTGATCTCGCGATCGGCGAGGCCGTCGATGTCGTCGACGCGCCGCCGGTAGTCGTCGCCGTGGACGTCCACCGACCGGAGACCGCCCACGAAGGTGGTCACGATGGTGTCGATTCGTTTGGCAGCTTCCGGGTCGATGCTCACCTCGCGCTCGGCCTCGGCGGTCCCCACAGTCGTGGCTGCCTCAGGCGCCGAGAGGGAGAGCTCGGGAAGGTCTGTCGTCACTGAGTCACATGCTCCTCGCTGGCATCCGTCCCGGCGGGGGCCGGGTCCGTGATCGTGACAGGAGTCTGGCGCTTGCGCCGCCCGTTGCGGTCACCGTTTTGGTACGCGGAGCCGTTGCGGGCGCCGTTGAGATGCTGCGATTCATCCGGAGACGAGGCTGCCCGGGTGATCGCCGGGAGGAGCGACTGTCGCGCCAGCCCGGTGAGGGCTCCCGCCTGCTGGATGATCTCGGCGAGTGCGCCGGTCACACCCTGGGCACCGTTGAGCACGGTGAACTGGTCGACGTGTTCGAAGGGAGCGGCCGCGGCGGCGACGATCTCCGGGAGCTTCTCGGCGATCTGCTGGGCGATGACCGCCTCCTGGTTCTGGCTCATGGCCGCGGCTCGCCGCTCGATGCCCGATGCCTCCGCCTCCATGCGGGCGCGGATCGCCTCGGCTTCGGCAAGGCCCTTGGCCTTGATCGCATCCGCCTCGGCCTGCCCGGTGATGCGGGTCGCGTCGGCCTGTGCGGTGGCCTGCATCTTGAGAGCGGCAGCCTGTGCCTCGGCCTGGACCTTGGTCTGGGTGGCGACGGCCTCGGCGCGGAGGCGTACCTCCTGGGCTTCTGCCTCGGCCTGGTGGATGCGCACGTCTCGTCCCGCGGCGGCAAGCGTGGTCTGCCGGTAGGCCTCGGCGTCGGCGGGCCGGCGAACGTCGACCTGGAGTTGCTGCTCCTTCTGCTGCGCCTGCAATTCCGCCACGTGCGTCTGTTCGGTGACCACGGCCTGGTGAGCCTTGGCCTCGGACAGCGGTCCCTGCTGTGCGGCGAGCTGGGTCGCGGTGTCGACCTCGGCCTGGTAGCCGGCCTTCTTGATGTTCGTATCGCGCGCCGACTCGGCCATCTGCGCCAGGGCGATCTGCTCCTGGCTCACCGCCGTGCGCTCGGCGTTGGCGCGCGCGATCCGCGCGTTCTGCTCGACCTCCGCCTGGTGCGGTGCTGCGAGGTTCTCGATGTAGTTCGAAGGGCTCGTGATCGACTGGATCTGGAAGCTGTCGATCACCAGCCCGAAGGACTCCATCTCCTGAGAGCAGCGATCGCGCACCTGCTGCGCGAACTTGTCCTGGTCGCTGATCATGTCCTCGACGGTCATCGATCCCGCGATGGCGCGCAGATGTCCGACGAACACGTTCTGGACCTTGGTCTCGAGCTCCTGCGCGGGCCGATCGAGGAAGCGCCGTGCCGCGTTGGCGATCGAACGGTAGTCGTCGCCGACCTTGTACACGATCACGCCGCGCAGGTCGACGCGGATCTTCTGCTGCGACACGCACGGAACACCGATCTCACTCTCGTGGGCTTCGAGGGAGAGGCGGCGCACCCTGGTGATGCCGGGTGCCACCAGGCATCCACGCCCGGTGACGATGCGGAATCCCATGCTCTCGCCGACTCCGTCAGGACGCTGACTGGTCCGGAACCCCGACACGATCAGCGCTTCGTCCGGCTCGGCGACACGCCATGCCGCCCGGAACAGCAGTACCAGGACCAGGAGCCCGCCGACGATGATTCCCAGGATCACGTAGGCCAGCGTTGTCATCGTGGCAACCTCATGGTGTCTGTCGGCGCGACCTCAACGGTGCGGCCGCCCAGGCTACCCACCACAAGGACCTGGGAATGTTTGGTGATCGTTGCTGCCTTGTCGGATGCGCACGCCAGGAAGCGCTCGGTGCCCGCGCGCACCTCGATGAGCACCTCCCCGAGGTGTCCTGGAGTGATGTCGGCGGTCACTCTCGCCAGCTTGCCGACAACGTCTATTGCCATCGTCCAGGCTCCTTACTGACAGGGATGGTACCCGCGGTCTCGGGGCCCGAATCCTGACGCCGCAAGGTCTCAGAAACCGTCTGAGCGGCGGAACTCCGGCCTCCGGTGTTCGAGTTTGCGCCGTTCCGAGTAGAGGGCCGCGTCAGCCCTCGCGATCACCGATTCGGCGGTGTCGGCGTCGCTGACGGTGGTCATGCCGACGCTGACGGAATGCCCGGTTGTCGCGGCGTACTGGCTGCGAATATCGGAAAGCGTTCGCTCGGCGTCCGCCGGAGCAACATCGACGAGTGCGCACAGGAACTCGTCACCTCCGTACCGGATGACCAGGTCATACGAACGCACCCGTTTGCGAATCGCCGCGACCACCTCGACGAGCACGCGGTCGCCCGCGGGATGGCCCTGGGTGTCGTTCACCCGCTTGAGGCCGTCGACGTCCAGGAAGATGACCGCGATGCCCTTGCCGCCGACGCGCCGAAACCTGTCGATCTCGCGCTGCAGGGCCGCGAGCCCCGCGCTTCTGCGCAGCGCTCCGGTGAGGTCGTCGGTGGCGGCAACCTCGGCCAGCTTGTACATGAATCCGGCCATGGCCCGAAGCCGGTCGAGCGCCGAGCGGAGTTGCGCGGCGTCGAGTCCGGCGAGCACCTGAGAGTCGAGCCCCAGGGCTGTTCCGAGCACCTTGCGCGTCACCTCCACCGAGAGGCGGCGGCTGGTCCGCAGTTCCGGTTGAGCGGCCCACCCCACGAAATCGCGGGTCGGAGCGTCCCGAACCAGAGCGTCCGGCGCAGGCGTGGACGCGGCGACAGGGATCCCCGAGATTGGACTCCCGCCGGCCGGCGCTGTCTCCCTGATCGGTGCCATCACTTCCTTAAAACGGATCGGGACTGCGAACCGGTTTCCGTGCCGGCGAGGTTGCAGCCCAGCTGGTTCTCCATCCTCGGCGAGCGCCTCCGATGGAACTCCAAAGTGTAGGGTTTCTGTGCTGCCATCACCCTGGGCGGGGAGGCGGTGCCGGGAACCAAACCATATGCAGGACACCCAAGAACGCCAGCGCTCCGCGAGCCTGCGTGTCGTCGTCGGGCTGGTGCTCGCGGCCGTTGCAGTCGGTGCCATCGCGTCGGTCATCGTGTACCCGCGGCAGCAGCCCACCGTGACGCCACAGCCGGCACTCAACCTCGCGGTCACCACCGTTCAGGCGCCACCCGCCGGTCAATCACTGCTCTGGTTCCGGGACTCGAGCGTCCAGGGGAAGTTCGTGCTCCGCGCCGTCAGCTGGACGGGAAAGGTGGAGGGGGGTCTCGCGGTCTCCTGCTCCGTGTGCGGCGTCGCCGCCTCACCAGACGGGCAACGGCTGCTTATCGGGGATCAGTCGACCCCCGGGCGCGGGCCGGATCAGGACCGCGTGTTCAGCGCGGCAGGTAAGCAGCTCTCGGTGGTCGACGGTTTCGGCGCTCAGTGGTCGGATGACAGCACGCGCCTCTGCACGCTGCGCGCACCCGGCAACGGCTCTGCTTCGCTGCAGGGCGCGTCGACGGTCTCTCTCTGGATGACCGATGTCGCGAACGGAGCCGCACGATCGATCGCCTCCGTCTCCACCGATGCCGGCGTCGGCCAGGGCTCGTGGACGTTGCTGAGTTGCAGCGTCGGTGCGGACAGGGCCGTGGTCGCTTTCGAAGCAGACGGGGTCAAGGCGCTTCGCGTCGTGCAACTCTCCACCGGCCGCACCGTCTCCAGCGGCGACGGCGCGACCGTCAACCGCGCATGCATGTGCCCGATCGGGAGTGTCGTTGTCAGCGGCGACGGGACGACCGCAGTCGAGGATCAGGCGGCGAACGGCAACGTTCTGGCAGTCGACGTCCGGACCGGTCGCGACGTCCCCATGGCCGGGTCGTGGAGCGGGCGAGGTCCCGTGCTCGACCTGTCCTGGAGCGGTCACCTGGCGGTGACCCCGCTCGGCGTGTACACATTCCCAGCCGGAGCCGCGCTGTGGCGGGCTCCGCTACCCGCGTATCTGGTCCCGAGTGGCAGCCGTCCGCGCGGCGACGAGTTGCTGCTCGCGCTCTGGGTGGCATCGGCCACCGCGGGTCAGCCGGTCATCGTGCTCGACGACGGGTCCTTGTTGAAGCTGCCCGCTTCCTATCTGTCGCAACCGCCGCTTCCCTACTAGCGGCAGGTCCGGTCAGGCGGTCGTCTGAGGACCGCGTTCTGATTGCGCGGCGGCACCGCTGCCCAGGTATGCCTCGATGACTCGCGGGTTGTTGCGCACCTCCACCGGAAGTCCCTGGGCGATCAGCTCACCATGATCGAGAACGACGATGCGGTCGCTGATCTCCATGACCACGCGCATGTCGTGTTCGATCAGGAAGATGGTCAGTCCCTTGGCGCGCAGGTCGGAGATGATCTGCATAAGCTCAACCTTCTCCTGCGAGTTCAAGCCGGCCGCCGGCTCGTCAAGGAGCAGGAGTGTGGGGCCACTGGCCAGGGCGCGTGCGATCTCCAGGCGTCGCTGCAGGCCGTAGGGGAGGTTGCGCGCGTAGGAGTCCGCGTAGCGCTCCAGTCCGAATTCGCGAAGCGATGCCAGCGCCCGCAGTTCCACGTCGCGTTCCTCGCGGCGGGCATGCGGCGTCTTGAACATCGACTGGAAGATGTTCTCGTGCATCTTGCAGTGCTCGCCCACCATGACGTTGTCGACCGCGGTCACGAACGAGAACAGGCGAATGTTCTGGAACGTGCGCGTGATCCCCAGCTTGGCGATGCGGTGCGGCGGCATGCCGACGACGCTCTGCCCATTGAAAAGGATGCGACCGGCGGTTGCTGGATAGAGCCCGGTGACCATGTTGAATGCCGTGGTCTTGCCGGCGCCGTTTGGACCGATCATGGAGACGATCTCTCCGGTCGCGACCGTGAAGGAGACGGCGTTGACGGCGAGCAGACCACCGAAGCGCTTGCTGACACGATCGAGTTGCAGGATCGGCGGAGGCGCCGCCTCGAGGGGTTCCGCCGGTGAGACAGGCGCCGTGACTGTCATACGACCCCCTGCACCACCGCAAGAGCCTCGGACTGTCCGCCGGCCTGCAGCTCACTCTTGCGCGCTCGGCTTGGTAGAAGCCCGGCCGGCCTGAGCAGCATGATCCCCACCAAGATGGCGCCGTAGACGATGTAGACCCACCGGCTGTAGTCGATGGTACCGAGTGCGGGAAGGCCGAATTTGAGCCCGAACGTCCCCATCCACTCCTGCAGGTGATCCAGCATCCAGAAGATGATGAAGCTGACCAGGATGCCGCCTGCCGCAACTCCGGTGTTGTTGCCAAGACCGCCAAGAACTACGGTGGAGAGCACCGTGACCGACACCGCGAACTGGAACGAGTCCGGGGTGATCGAGCCGAGTTCGGCGCCGAAGAAGGCTCCGGCCAGGCCGCTGATCGAGGCGCCGATGGAGAACGCGAGCAGCTTTGTGGTCACCGGGTTGACGCCGGTGGCTGCGGCGGCCACCTCGTCCTCTCTGATCGCGGCCCAGGCACGTCCCAGTCGCGATCGCTGGATGTTGCGCAGCAGCACGAGGACGATCGCGATGATGATGAGCAGCGACCAGAAATAGAACTTGGCGTCGATGCCGAAATTGAAGCCGAAGATGCTGGGATGGTCGATTCCGGTGATGCCCTCCGGTCCACCGGTCGCGTTGAAGAGGTTGTTGTTCGCCGCGTCGGGGATGATCTCGCCGAATCCGAGCGTGACGATCGCCAGGTAGTCGCCGCGCAGACGCAGCGTCGGGGCGCCCAGCACCGCGCCGAAGAGCGCCGCCACCGCAAGCCCGATGAAGATCACGATCCAGAACGGGAAGTGCAAGCCGTGCACCGGCGATGCGAGTGAGCCGCAGGTGTACGCCCCGATTGCAAAGAATGCCGCGTACCCGAGGTCGAGCAATCCGGCGAATCCGACCACGATGTTGAGCCCCAGCGCCAGGAGCGTGTAGATCGCAGCAGCGCTGGCGCCCCACTCGATGAAGCTGGTTGACTGATTGAAGATGAACGGCATCAGCGCGCCGATCATGAACACCACGCCGCCGAAGGCAACCTCACCGTGGGTGACCACCCAGGGACGCAGGCCATACGTCAGCGCGAGCACCACAAAGCCGGTCAGAGTCATCCAGACCGCGTTGTCGGTTGCCGCGAACGATGAGATGTTTCCGAAGAGCGGCTCTTCGCGCAGCACGCCGATGAGCAACCACACGACCAGGGTTCCAACCGCTCCCAGGATTGCCAGCGCGGTGCGCCTCCGCCACCAGCGCAGCGGCCGGCCGCGATGCGTGATGCTATTGAGGAGATCGTAGAGCGCGAAGGCGACAAGCCCAACCATGGCCACACCGATCAGGTAGACGACGAACGTTCCGATCCCAGTGGGAGGTGAGCTCACCGCGTCCTGCGCACTGAACCCGATGCCGTTGCTGGTCTGTTCGACGAACCAGGGGAGCAGCCAGCCGGCGACGATAAAGACGAGGCCGGCGATCACCAGGGCTGTAAAGCCGACCGACGACTCTTCCCGCGCTGCTTCGGAAGCGGTGGCGGGCAGTTCGTCCGGTGGGGCTAGGTCGTCATCCCTGCGAGGCTCCTCGGTGGTGGGCCCTGCCGTCTCGGTGACGGCAAGCGGATCAACGATTGGCTCAGGCACGGTCGGCCACCTTCATGCCGAGCAAGCCGACCGGTCTCACCACCAAAACGATGATCAGCATCGCGAAGATGATCGCGTTGTCCCAGGCCGAGCCGATGAGCTGACCACCGAACACCTGGATGAGACCGATCAGGAATGCACCGACACCGGCGCCGACGATGTTGCCGATACCGCCGAGCACGGCACACGTGAACGCGATGATGCCGAAACGGAAGCCGAGGTTCCAAACGATCAGGTCGTCCTTGACGCTGTAGATGATCCCGCCGGCGGCGGCCAGGGCGGATCCGATGAAGAATGTCGCCGATATCGTCCGATTGATGTTCACCCCGTTGAGCAGCGCGGCATCGCGGTCCTGCGCGGTGGCGCGCATCGCCTTCCCCAGCCGCGTGAGCCGGACGAAAGCCTGGAGCAGGAACATCAACACCAGCGCGGAGAAGAAGACGAAGATGTCGTGCCAGCTGATCACAACGCCGCCCACCGTGAAAGCGTTGCCCGGAAGCCAGTTGGCCTTGCCGGTGCGTACGTTCGTCGATCCCTGTGTGGCGAACAGGAATCCCTCGATGATGAATGACACGCCGACCGCGGTGATCAGCGGAGCCAGCCGCGGCGCGGTTCGCAACCGGCGGTACGCGACCCGTTCGATCAGCATTCCGGTGAGGCCGGCGGCGATCATGGTCAGGGGCATGAGGATGGCGAGCGCAGCGAAGAATCCGGGCGGACCGCTCGTGGCCAGCGAGTTGAGGTTGAAGCCGAAGGGTTGAAACTCCGCGATGAAAATCGCGTAGAACGCGCTCAAGGTGAACACGTCGCCGTGCGCGAAATTGATGAGCTCGATGATGCCGTACACCATCGTGTAGCCCACCGCGATCAGCGCATAGACCGCGCCGATGGTGAGCCCCTCACGCACCTCGGCAGCGGCGGTGGTCCCACCGCTGCGGCCGGCCACGAGGCCGATCATCAGGATGAGTACGGCGACGATGATGACCGGGAACGCGCGGTTGAGCAGGCGTCCCACCTCGCGTATTCGAGCCATCAGCGTGGGGCTCGGTTCGGCAGGAACGCCGAGGGCGGTCGCGTCAGCGCTCGCCGGCACGCTCGCCTCCACGTCGACGCGAGTTCGTCACTGCGATCGGTGATCCTCTCTTATGAGGCAAAAAGAAAGGGGGAGCGTGGCGTCCACGCTCCCCCTTGCAACACCTAGGCGCTCAGAGTCGTCTTCCCGACCCACGCCCCATTCTGCGGGACGTAGATGGAGAACGAGTGGTTCAACGTGTCGCCGAGCGAGTCGAATTGTGTGTGGCCGATTGTCCCGTCGTAGCTCGTTGCCGCTACCGCGGTGACCACGTCGGCTCGGAAGGCCGTGGCGCTTGCCGGGATCTTGCCGCCGTTCTGCACGAGGACACTCTTGATCGCATTGAGCAGGATGTTCATGCAGTCATAGCCGTACGTCGAGTACGCAACGACCGGCTGGTTGTACGCGGCCTTGTATGCGGTGAGGAACGCCTGCGCACTGGCCAGCGTTGTGGTGTCCGGAGCGCTAGACGCGTAGGTATTTGCAGCGCTGCCGGCCGCCGTGCCCGCGTCCTTGAAGAACTGAGGATCGACCGTTCCATCACCGCTCAGGAACGTGGCGCTGAGTCCAACGGTCCGCATCGCGGCCCAGAGGACGCCCGATCCGTTCGACGCGACGCCGCCGTAGAACACTGCCTGAGGCTTCAGGCTGGCAACGCCGGTCAGCAGCGATTGAAACTTCTCGGGGCTGTAGTCGGTGGTGTCATCGCGCTTGACGATCGTGCCGCCCAGCTGCTTGACGTCCTGGTCGAAGTAATTGGAGAGGTCCTTGCCGTAGGTCTCGTTGTCGCTGATGTCATAGAAGGACTTCAGTCCCAGGGTCCCGGTGGCGTACGTGGCCATGACCTTGGCCTGGACCGTGTCGTTGGAGATGACCCTGAAGTAGGTGTTCTTGCCATCCGGGTTCTTGTGCAGCGACGCGGTGTCGATCGCGGGGTCACTGCCCGCAATTGTCAACCCGGGGTCGGTTGTTGACGGGCTGATCTGCACCAGTCCCGCGGCGCTGCTGATGGGCATCTCCGCAACAGCGACACCAGAGTTGAACGGACCAACGACGCCAACCACCGCCTGGTTGGCCGCCAGCTCGGTCATGTTCTGGGCTCCCTGCGCGGGATCGTGCTTGCCGAGCGCCACCGAGGCATCGTTCTTCGCGATGTAGGTGATCGTGCAGCCGCCGAAAAGATCGTGCTGCTGTGCCTGCGTGACGGCCAGGTGCACTCCCTGCTCGGTACCACCGCCGATCGCGGCGTCACCACCGCTTGTCGGCAGGTCACTCGCCACCGTGATCGAGCCCTGGCAGCTTGCCAGTCCGCCACCTCCGGTCCCGGTGGTCGGCGTCGTGGAGCTCGTGCCGCAGGCAGTGGCACCGACCATGGCCAGCAGGGCCGCGGTCGAAAGCAGGTAGAAGGGTTTCCGCATGTGTGTCTCCCGCGTTGTGCAGCCGTGAGGGGCCACTATAGTGGTCGCTGGAGCCTGTGTACACACTTCCGGAGAGGTTTGTCAATCATCCTAATGGGGGATTGCGGGGGTCTGTCGGCTTCAGGTAGGCGCGCGCAGAACTTGAACAGTTCCCTTTCTTCGGTCCATGATCCGCACTGATATGAGCCAGGTCGCAGTCGAATCCGGGGAGCCGGCGCGCGCCGCAACTGTCAAGCCGCCGCCGGTCCTCGAATTGCGCGGTGTGGACGTCTTCTACGGGCGCGTGCAGGCTTTGCACCACGTGTCCCTCGAGGTCGGCGAGGGTGAGATCGTCGCCCTCATCGGCAGCAATGGCGCCGGTAAGACGACGACCCTTCGGACCATCAGCGGTCTGGTTCGTCCGGCGCGTGGCGAGGTGCTGCTGCGGGGTAAGCCGATTCACCAGATCGGCGCTGAGCGCATCGCCCGCCTGGGGATCGGCCACGCGCCCGAGGGACGCCGGCTGTTCTCGCGCATGACGGTGCGCGAGAACCTGGAGATGGGCGCCTATTCGCGGCATGATCGCGCCGGCATCCGTACGGACTTCGAACGCGTCTTCACGTTGTTTCCCCGCATGCGTGAGCGACAGTCTCAGCTGGCAGGCAGCCTGAGTGGCGGCGAGCAGCAGATGGTGGCCATCGGCCGGGCGCTCATGAGTGATCCGACTGTGCTCCTGCTGGATGAGCCGTCCCTAGGGCTCGCGCCGATCCTGGTGGACGCGATCTTCGAGGTGGTGCGTGAGATCAACTCGAGGGGAAGAACGATCCTGCTCATCGAGCAGAACGCATTGCTGGCGCTGCATACGGCATCGCGAGGCTACGTGCTCGAAACGGGCAATGTCGTGCTTTCCGGTCCCGCCGAGGAACTGCTGACTTCCGCGGACGTCCAGCGCGCCTACCTGGGCATGTAGCCGAGCCAAATCCAAGGACCCTCTCAACCCCGTTAGGATCATCGGTTATGGTCTTCGCTGCCGTTGCGAGTGGACTGAGTGCGGCGTTTGCCGTGGTCGTGTTTTTCAGGTTCCGGCGAAGCCGGCGTCCTGCATTCGCGGCGTGGACTCTCGGGCTGCTCATCTTTGCCGGCGCAGCCGCGTTCCAGGCGGCGGGGGAGACCGGCGGCTGGTCGCCGGCGGTCTTCCGCGGTTTCTACCTGCTCGGCGGAGTGCTCGGAGTCATCTATCTAGCGCTCGGCACCATCTTTCTTCTCGCCCCCCGCCGGGTGGCCTGGGCGTGCGCCGTCGTCCTGGCTGCGATCACCCTCGTGCTCGCCGTCGACGCAGCCGTGATCCCGGTCGATGCCGCCAAGCTGACCACCGCCAGGGGAGTGCTGGGCGACGCGATCCAGCAGGGATCGCTGCTCTTCATCGGGGTGGTGTTCCTCAACATCATCGGAACCCTCGTGCTCGTCGGTGGATCGGCGTGGTCCGCATATCGCTTCATTCGCGATCATGCCGGGATCGACAAGGTGATCTGCAACGTGCTCCTCACCGGTGGTGCGCTGGTCATTGCCGCAGGGTTCACGGCGGCAAAGACCGTCGGCATCGGCGACCTCGATGTGCTTGGCGCGTACGAGGCCGCGGGGATCGCGATCATGTTCGGCGGCTTCCTCGCCCTGGGAAAGGTCGGGGTGAGGGGTGCCGCCTCATCCTCGTCGGGGCCTGCAAGAGCAACCTCCGGGTCGTGAGCGGGATGCTGGCGGCCGCCGATGCGGCGACGTGGCGTGAGCGTGACGCCGAGTTGATTGCCGGCGCGTACCACCGCTACTCGGACCTTGTTGTCGAGAGCGCCGAGGGTGCGCATCTGCACACGGTCGACGGCCGCGACGTGCTGGACTTCGGCTGCGGCATCGGAGTCACCAACCTCGGGCATCGTCACCCTGCGGTGGTCGCTGCCGTGCATGACCAGGTCGATCGTCTCTGGCACACCTCGGTAACGGCCTTCCATCCGAAGATGATCGAGGCGGCGGCTGCGCTTGTGTCCATCCTCCCGCCGTCGCTTGACCAGGTGTTCCTCACCAACTCCGGCGCGGAGGCGGTGGAAGGAGCCATGAAACTGGCCCGGCGAGCAACCGGGCGTGGCGACATCATCGCGTTTGTCGGCGGCTTTCACGGGCGGACGTACGGCGCGCTCTCGCTCACCGCGAGCAAGGCGGCCTACCGCCGCGGCATGGGCCCGCTGCTGCCGGGCGTTCACCACATCCGCTATCCGTACTGCTTCCGTTATTGCTCGCACTCCGCGGACGACGTGTGCGAGCTGGTCGAGCGCGAGCTCGAGCTGCTCTTCGCCACCACAACGGCCCCGGAGACTGTCGCCGCGATCGTCGTCGAGCCCGTGCAGGGCGAAGGCGGGTACGTCGTTCCGCCGGCAACCTTCCTGCCCATGCTGCGCCAGGTGTGCGACCAGCACGGGATCATGCTGGTGGCGGACGAGGTGCAGACCGGGTTCGGTCGCACCGGGAAGATGTTCGCGGTCGAGCACTCGATGGTGGAGCCCGACATCATGTGCCTCGCCAAAGCGCTGGGGAACGGGATGCCCATCGCGGCGATGGTCGCCGGCCACCGGGTGATGAGCGCGTTTCACGAGGGCGAGCACGGCACGACCTACGGTGGCAACGCGGTCGCGTGCGCGGCCGCCGTGGCGGTGATCGAGACCATGACGCGTGACCGGATTCCGGAGCGGGCGGAACGTCTCGGCCGTCGTGTCATGGAGCGCGCGCGAGGATGGCAGGCGGAGATGCCGGCGCTCGCCGATGTGCGTGGCCTCGGCCTGATGATCGGCCTTGAATTCGTCCAGCGCGGCGCTCCAGCCACCAGGCTGGTCGACCGGATCTCGGCCAACGCGCTCGCCCGCGGCCTCCTTTTGCTCTCCTGTGGTATCGATGGGAACGTGATCCGGTTGATCCCGCCGCTCACCATCCCCGAATCCGAGCTGGATGCCGGCCTGGACCTCCTCGAGGCTGCTTTGCGCGAGGAGGTCGCCGCATGAGCGCGGTGGAGGTCGCCCCCGAGGTCGGGAACCTGATCAGCGGCGCGTTCCGACCGTCCGCCTCCGCGCGCACGTTCGAATCACGCAACCCGGCAAACGGCGATGTCGTCGGTGTGTTCTCTCGGAGTGACCGAGCCGATGTCGAAGCGGCGGTCGCGGCTGCGCGCGCTGCCTTCGACGGCTGGAGGCGGACGCCGTGGCCGTCTCGCGCCGCGATCATCCTTCGAGCATCCGAGTTGCTCGAGGAGCGCAAGGAGACCCTGGCGCAGCTCATGACCCGGGAGATGGGCAAGGTGCTCACCGAAGCTCGGGGCGATGTCCAGGAAGCGATCGACATGGGCAAGTTCATCGCCGGCCAGGGTCGCCGCGCCTTCGGCGAGACGGTTCCGAGCGAGCTCCGCGACAAGTGGGCGATGACCGTGCGTCAGCCCTTCGGTGTCGTCGGCTGCATCACGCCCTGGAACTTCCCGATCGCCATTCCGTCATGGAAGATCTTCCCGGCGATCATGGCGGGCAACGCCGTGGTGCTCAAGCCCGCCGAGGACACCCCGCTGTGCGCGTTACGTTTCGTCGAAGCGCTCGAGGACGCGGGGCTCCCCACCGGCGTGGTCAACGTCGTGTTCGGCTTCGGCGAGGAGGCGGGCGCAGCGCTCGTCGAGCACCCCGATGTCGCCGCAATCTACTTCACGGGCAGCGTGGACACCGGGCGGATCGTGTCGGAGACGTGCGGTCGCATGCTCAAGAAGTGCTCGCTCGAGCTCGGCGGCAAGAACGCCATCGTGGTGCTCGACGACGCCGATGTTGAGCTTGCGGTGGACGGCGCGCTCTGGGGTGCCTTCGGCACCGCGGGGCAGCGGTGCACCGCCTCATCCCGACTGATCGTGGAGCACGGCGCGCTCGACCGCTTCACGTCGCGGCTGGTCGAGCGCGCCTCGCACCTCCGGCTCGGAGACGGGCTCGACGAGAAGGTCGACGTTGGCCCGGTGATCAATGAGACCCAGCTTCGGCGTATTCACTCGTACACAGAGATCGGCAAGGGCGAAGGGGCATCGCTGCTCATGGGCGGCGAGATCGCGACCGAGGGAGCGCTCGCCAAGGGCTGGTTCTACCGTCCGACCGTCTTCGGCGACGTGAAACCAGCGATGCGAATCGCTCAGGAGGAGATCTTCGGTCCCACCACCGTGATCATTCCCGTGGGTTCGATGGATGATGCGATCGCCGCCGCCAACTCCACGCAGTACGGTCTCAGCCTGAGCGTGTACACCAACGACCTGCGCACCGCGTTTCACGCGATCAACGAGCTGCATTCGGGGATCGTCTACATCAACGCACCGACCATCGGCGCGGAGATTCAACTCCCCTTCGGCGGAACTCGGAACACCGGGAACGGACACCGTGAAGCCGGCGGTCATGTGCTCGACGAGTTCAGCGAGTGGAAATCCGTGTACATCGATTACAGCGGACGCCTCCAGCGCGCGCAGATCGACACCGAGTGACGTCTGTCGTGAACGGGCTGGAGGAACGTTTCACGACATTCGAAGGCAAGCGCCTGCGCTATCTGACCGGGGGAACCGGGCCGATGCTCCTGCTCTGCCACGGTTTCATCGGGTCGGCGGAGAACTTCACCGACTGGTTCGACGTGCTGCTGCAGCGCCGAACGATCGTCGCGCCCGACCTGCCCGGTTTCGGGCGATCCGCGCCGCTGGACGGCGGCCACACCGCTCCCGCGCTCGCTCGCGCCGCACTCGCCGCCGCCGAGGATGCCGGCGTGGAACAGTTCGACGTCGCCGGGCTCTGCCTCGGCACCCCGGTTGCGCTTGCGGTGCAACGCGCCCGTCCGCAGGCGACCGGGCGCCTGATCCTGCACACGCCGCTGGTGGCACCATGGCTGGTGCGTCGCGCGTTTCACATCCAGGTCGGCTTCATGCTCGCGCCGATCGTGTACCCGGGGATCACCTGGCTCGCGCACCAGCGCACCATGAGCGATATCTATAAACGGCTGATGGTCGAAGGCAAGAATGTCGATCCAATCGCCGCCAAGACCAACTTCGACAACCAGGTGCTTGCGGATCCGCGCGCGGCGCGCGAGTGGCTGCACGACGCGCTGCGCCGTGACGACCTTGCTCAGATTCGCGGGTCGGGGCGTCCCACGCTAATTCTGGTTGCGGAGCACGATCGCATCGTCAACGTCCGCCGCCTCGAGTCGGCCATCGCCGGTGCGCCGGACGTCTCGTTCGACGTCATCAGCCAGGCGGGCCACGCATGGAGCCCCGAGCTCTCACGTCGCCAGCGTGCGCTCATCACCGCGTTCCTCGACGATCAGCCTCTGCCTCGCGCCGACGGCGCCTCGGTAGCCGCCGCGTAGGCGCCGGGGGTGTGACCAGGGACGCGGGCGTGGACGTGGAGGCGGAGCTCGCGACGCCTGATCCGGTCTCGACCCTCGAACGCCGCTGGCCGCCGCCGGCGCTGCGCGTACGGCCATTCCGCTGGTACTGGGCAGCGCAGTGGCCGACGCTGCTCGGCACCTGGATGCAGGTGGTCGCCCTCGGCTACCTCGTCTACCACAACACGGGCAGCACGACCGCCGTCGCGGCGGTTGCGGCTGCGGACGGTATCCCGTCGGTGATTCTCTCGCTCGCGGGGGGCGTGCTCGCCGACCGTCTCCCCAGGCGGCGGATCCTGCTGGTCACTCAGTCGCTCCTCGGGCTGAGCGCCGGGTCGCTCGCGCTCCTTGTCGCCACCAACCACGCGAGCTTCGCGGCGATCCTGGTGGTGGCGATCGTGTTCGGTGCCACCGACGCCGCCGACCTACCCACTCGCCAGGCGCTGGTGGCCGACCTGGTCGAGCGCCATCTGGTGGTCAACGCCGTCGCGCTCGGTGCCGCGGCGATGAGCGCGACCCGGATCGTCGGCCCGTCGGTGGCGGGGCTGCTGATCGGTTTCGCCGGCCCGGCGGTGTGTTTCGGGTTTCTCGCTGTCGCGTATCTGGCGCCGATCGTCGTGCTCCTGACGGTCATCCCCGACGTGGCTCCTCTGCCGAGGCGGGCGGGCGCCACCGCGTGGGGCGAGCTGATCGCCGGGCTGCGTGTCGCCGGATCCGATCCGCTCGTTCGTGGCGTCGTGATCGGGGCATCGGTGCTCGCATTCTTCGGGGTGTCCTACATGCCCTTTCTGCCGGTTCTGGCAAAAATCCAACTGCACGTCGGTCCGCAGGCGCTCGGGGTCATGTACAGCGTCGGAGGAGTCGGCGGCCTCGTCGGCGGGATCGCGATCGCCTCGATGGGGCGAGGGGCAGGGCGCTTGCAGCTCATGCTGGTCGGAGGGGTCGTGTACGCCGCGAGCCTGTTCCTGGTGGCCCACGGCGCGGTGCTCTGGGTCACCCTGCCCGCGCTGGTCGGCATCAGCTTCGCCTTCGTGGCGGTGAGCACGTCGATGACCACCCTGCTGCAGACGGACACCGATCCTGCGTTGCGGGGCAGGTTGCTCGGCATCTACGCGACCATCTTCGCCGGGTTGCAGCCATTGGGGACGGTGGCCTACGGACTGGTGCCACGCTCTGTCGGTCTCTTCAACGCAGTCGGCGTCGGCGCGCTGGTGGTCGGCGCGACCACGGTGATCGTGGTGGCGACGCCGTCCTTCAGGGCCCGGGTCAACGGACTCCCCATCGGCCGAGCGGGGTCCGCAGCCGCCCCCGATACACTGGCCTGAGGATGTTGCACAGGCGGGTCGAGGTGGCCCTTGCGGGGGTGTGCGCCATCGTCCTGGCGGCGTGCAGCTCCGCCGCGCCTGCGCCCCCAAACGCGTCGCCGGTGATCGCGCGTGTGGGACCGGATGCGATCACGCTCGCGCAGTTCAACATCCGGTATCAGAGCGCGTGCACCAGCATCGAACAGGGTGGTGGAGACTGCACGGGAGGCGCGGCGGTCACGCAGGTGCGTGCCGCGATCCTGCGCAGCCTGATCCTCGACACGGTCATCCGCCAGGAGGCAACCAAGCTCGGGCTCGAGGCAACCCCGAAGGAGGTTGCGGCCGAGGTCGCGGCTGATGCGCAGCAGGCCGGAGGGACGAGCGCGCTCCAAACCCAGCTCGCGGGGGCCGGTGGGTCGATCGCCCAACTCCAGGATGAGATCACCGCCAACCTCAATGAGCAGCGCGTCGAGGACGTCTTCGCGCAGCAGCGCGCTGCCCTGGTCGAGCAGATCCTCGCCAAGGGAGCGAATTTCGCCACCACCGCAAAGACTTACTCGGACGACTCCGGCACCACCGGGACGGCCGCGAAAGGCGGAGATCTCGGTGTCCTCGGCGCCGCCGAGCTCAAGACGTACAACCCCGCGTTTGCGACTGCCGTCGAGTCGCTCGCGGTGGGCGCGTACACCAAGGCGCCCGTGCACGACGCGGGCGGCTACGACATCGTGATGGTGTATTCGAAAACACCCAAAGGCTGGGGAGTCCGCCACATCCTGATCTACGCGGGTAACCCGTACAACGTCACCGAACGGCCCGACTGGTTCACCGAAGCGTTGTTCACGGCTGTCGACCAGCTCTGTGCGGCGAACGACATCGAGGTGACGCTGACCAACGCGGGTGGCAATCCATGTACCGCGCCGAGCCCGAGCCCATCGGCCGCCGGCACGACTCCCCTCCCAACCGGCACGGCGAAACCGCCTGGGTGAGGTGTTTCCTCGCAGTTCCCATCGCGGAACCCGCGCTCGCGGCGGTGGAGCGGCTGCAGGCGGAGCTTCGCGAGCGGGTTGCGGGTGTCGGCTGGGCTCGCCCGGAAACGCTGCACCTCACCGTGCATTTCTTCGGGCAGATCGACGAGGACCGAGCCGCGACAGCGCTCAATGGTGTGACCCCGATCGTCGAGCGGACGCCACCCTTCGACGTCGTGCTCGATCGCGTCGGTGCCTTTCCTGAAAAGGGGATTCCCCGCGTGCTCTGGCTCGGCCCGGCGCGTGAGATCCCTCAACTCACCGCGCTCGCCCTCGAATGCCGCGCCGTGCTTGCAGCCTCCGGCTTCGAGGTCGAACCCCGGAGGTATCACGCGCACTGCACGCTGGGCAGGCCGCGCCGTAATTTCAGTTCCGATGCAAGCGCGGCGTGGGCCGCAGCAAGTGCCTGGGATCGAGTCAACGCCACCTTCACGGCGTCGCGACTCGTGCTCTATGAGTCGCGACCCGCACCTGGCGGTGCGCGCTATACCGAACGCTCTTCGCTGGCGTTCGCCTGACACTGAGCGAGTTCAGCGATAGCGGGGGTCAGCGAGCTCGGTGTCGAGTCCGTAGTGCTCGATGGCCGCGGCGACGACGTGACGCGGAAGACGGTCCTGCTGCGCCAGCCCGTCGAGCACCGCGACCGAAATCGACTCCGCATCGACCTCGAAGTGCCGGCGCAACGCGACACGCGTGTCACTGCGGCCGTAGCCGTCGGTACCAAGCGGGATGAACGGAACCGTGAAGAAGCGCCCGATCTGGTCGGGAACAGCCTTCATGTAGTCGGTCACGGCCACGATCGGTCCGCCGTCACCGCCGAGCTGCTCATCCACGAA
>Ga0209380_10001186_pt1 | contig 17932 bp, 26 predicted proteins | sample HubBroMetageWFT6_FD_188347 | JGI IMG/M metagenome (GOLD analysis project Ga0209380, IMG submission 188347) | Warmed and freeze-thawed soil microbial communities from the Hubbard Brook experimental Forest, New Hampshire - Hubbard Brook CCASE Soil... | ecosystem: Environmental > Terrestrial >...
GCAAACGGCGGTGCTGCAAACGGCGGTGCTGCAAACGGCGGTGCTGCAAACAGCGACGCGGAAAGGGCAGCCTGACGATGACGATGGTCTATGCCGATCGCGGCGACGACGCCGAGCAGATCCCGGTTCGGCGGATCAAGTTCACGATCAACGGCGATAAGAAGATCGCCGAGGTCGAGCCCCGGCTGCTGCTGTCGCACCTGATCCGGCAGGGCGTCGGGCTGACCGGCACCCATATGGGGTGCGACACCACCAACTGCGGCGCCTGCACCGTGCTCGTGGACGGCAAGGCCGTCAAGTCCTGCACGATGCTCGCGGTCCAGGCCGACGGCCGCGAGATCGAGACCGTCGAGGGTCTGGCCGGCCAGAGCGAGCTGCACCCGCTGCAGGAGGGCTTCCGCGAGGAGCACGGCCTGCAGTGCGGCTTCTGCACCCCCGGCATGATGATGGCCGCCAAGGCTCTGCTCGCCCGGAACCCGGACCCGACCGAGGAGGAGATCCGCTGGGCGCTCTCGGGCAACCTGTGCCGCTGCACGGGCTACCAGAACATCGTCAAGTCGGTGCTATGGGCCGCGGACAAGCTGCGGTCGGAGGGCTGAGCACATGTCGCAGGCAGTAGACGAGATCAAGATCGGCGGCCTTGGCGCCAGCCGCAAGCGGGTCGAGGACAGCCGGTTCATCCGCGGCAAGGGCAACTACACCGACGACATCGTGCTGCCCGGCATGCTGCACATGGAGATCCTGCGCAGCCCGCTGGCCCACGCGCGGATCAAGTCGATCGATGCGAGCAAGGCGTGGGACGTCCCCGGCGTGCACCTGGTGCTGACCGGCGAGATGATGGCGACCCGCAACCTGGCCTGGATGCCGACCCTGTCGTACGACACGCAGGCAGTGCTGGCGACGGACAAGGTCCGGTTCCAGGGTCAGGAAGTGGCCTGTGTGATCGCCGACGACCCCTACATCGCCAAGGACGCCTGCGAGGCGATCGTCGTCGACTACGAGCCCCTCCCGGCTATCGTCAGCCCGGCGCAGGCCGTGGCCGATGGCGCCCCGGTCATCCGCGATGACAAGGAGAACCAGCCCGACAACGTCATCTACGACTGGGAGGTCGGCGACCGGGCCGGCACCGACCGGGCGTTCGAGCAGGCCGATGTCGTCTCCAGGCTGAAGCTGCACTACCCGCGCTCGCATCCGTCGCCGATCGAGTGCTGCGGGTCGATCGCGGACTTCAACCGGGCGACCTCGAAGCTGACGGTCTATATGACCACGCAGGCGCCGCACATCATCCGCGCGGCCGTGGCGATGGTCGCCGAGCTGCCGGAGCACATGATCCGCATCATCTCCCCGGACATCGGCGGCGGCTTCGGGAACAAGGTGCCTGTCTACCCCGGCTACGTCTGCTCGATCCTCGCCTCCATCCTGCTTGAGCGACCGGTCAAGTGGATCGAGGACAAGTCGGGCAACCTGATCTCCACCGGATTCGCCCGCGACATCTACCTCGACGGCGAGATGGCGCTGCGCAAGGACGGCAAGATCCTCGGCGTCCGGATGCACTGCGACGCCGACCACGGCGCGTTCTTCTCCGACGCGCAGCCGAGCAAGTTCAAGATCGGCCTGCTGCACTCCGCGTTCGCGGCTTACGACATCCCGGCCGCGCACCTCACCGCCCGCGGTACCTACAGCAACAAAGCACCGGGCGGCGTCGCTTATCGCTGCTCGTTCCGCGTCACCGAGGCAATGTTCTTCCAGGAGCGGATGGTCCAGGCGGCGGCGGATGACCTGGGCATGGACCAGGCCGCGTTCCGGCGGCTGAACTTCGTGCGCGACGATCAGTTCCCGCACCGGACGCCGTTCGGCTTCCTGCTCGACTCCGGTCAGTACGGCAAGTGCCTGGACGTCGGGCTGCGGGCGATCGACTACGACAACTTCCGCGAGCAGCAGCGCGAGGCGAGGGAACGCGGCCGTCTCCTCGGTCTCGGTATCTCGACCATGACCGAGCCGCTCGGGGCCGGCAACAGCCGCGAGTACGACATCCTCGGCATCAAGATGTTCGACTCGGCCGACCTTAAGGTGCACATGACCGGCAAGGCCATCGTCCGCACCGGAGCCAGGGGCCAGGGTCAGGGACACGAGACAACCTGGGCGCAGATCGTCGCCCATGAACTCGGCATCCCCGCCGAGGACGTCGTGGTGGAAGAGGGCGACACCGACACCGCCCCGTTCGGGATGGGCACGTACGCATCCCGGAGCACCCCAGTAGCTGGCGCCGCGGTCGCGATGGTCGCCCGCAAGATCCGGGCCAAGGCCAGGAAGCTGGCCGCGCACCTACTCGAGGTATCGGAGGAGGACATCGAGTGGGAGCTTGGCCGGTTCTACGTGCGGAGCGCCCCCGACCGCGGCGTCACGATCCAGGAATGCGCGATTGCCGCCTACAGCAACATGCCCGACGGCATGGAGCCGGGGCTTGAGAACACCGCGTACTACGACCCGCCGAACCTTACGTGGCCGTTTGCGGTCTACATCGTCACCGTCGAGGTTGATCCGCAGACTGGCGTCTGGGATGTGCTGAAGGTGGCTGCCGTCGACGACTGCGGCGTCCGGATCAACCCGATGATCGTGGAGGGCCAGATCATGGGCGGCCTGACCGAGGCCTACGCGATGTCGAACATGCAGTTCATCACGTTCGACGCCGACGGCAACTGCGTCGGCTCGAACTACATGGACTACCTGCTGCCCACCGCCTGGGAGACGCCCGGCTTCGAGCTGCACAGCGAGGTCGTGACCCCCTGCCCGCACCACCCGATCGGCGCTAAGGGCATCGGCGAGTGCGCCGCCGTCGGCGGCCCGGCTGCCTTCGTCAACGCGGTAATCGACGCGCTGTCGGGCACCGGCGTCCGCAACATCGACATGCCGCTGCTGCCGGACCGGGTGTGGGAGGCGCTGACCTACCACCGTGACGTATCGGGCGCCCCGCCCGTCCGGTCGGATGATTAGCGAGCTGGCTGTGGACAGCTGGGGGATCATGCAGCAGGCCGCGGAGCTGGCGCGGCGCGGCGAAGCGTTCGCGCAGGCCACCGTCGTCTGGCGGCAGGGTCCCTCGTCCAGCCAGCAGGGCGCGCGGGCGATCATCACCGCGGACGGCGAGCTGCACGGCTGGATCGGCGGGGCGTGCGCGGAGCCGGCGGTCATCCGCGAGGCGCGCGAGGTGATCGCCTCCGGGACCGCCCGGCTGCTGCTGCTCGGCAGCCCCGACCAGTTCGGGTACCCGCCCGACTCGGGCGAGACAGATGTGTCCGGGTCACGGCGGCTGCCCGACGGCATGACGTTCGTGCCCATCGCCTGCCAGAGCGAGGGCGCGCTTGAGGTCTACATTGAGCCGGTGCTCCCCGTTCCGCACCTGGTAATCGTGGGCGACTCACCGATGGCGGGCACGCTTGCGGAGCTGGCGCGCGCCATCGGCTGGCAGGCCGACCTCATCGCGGGCCGGGACTTCACCACGGCCGATGCCGGCGACCGGTCCTGGGTCGTGGTGGCGACTCAGGGCAAGAACGATGAGGCCGTGCTCGAGCGCGCCGCCGAGGCCAGGCCGGCGTATCTCGGTCTCGTCGGGTCGAAGCGGCGCGGAGCGGCCGTCCTCGGGTACCTTGCCGACCGGGGCGTCGACCAGCAGCTACTGTCGCGCGTCCGCGTGCCCGCGGGCCTGGATCTCGGCCAGACGACGCACCAGGAGATCGCGGTGTCGATCCTCGCGGAGCTGGTTCAGCTGCGTGCCTCGGGCGCGCTCGCCGCCGCGCCGAAGAAGCAGCAGCAGCAGTCGTTCCAGGACCAGGGCCAGGCGGATCCGGGCCAGGACCCCGCGGCGCAGACCGATCCGGTGTGCGGCATGACCGTCGACGCCGCCGCTGACCGCCCGAGCGCCGAGCACCAGGGGCGCACCTATTACTTCTGCAGCGCGCATTGCCGGCAGGCATTTACCGCCGACCCGGCTGCCTACGCGAAGAGAGAGACCCGATGCTGATCACGAACGACTTCGAGGTCGCTGAGCCGGTCGAGAAGGTCTGGCAGTTCTTCGACAACATCCCGCAGGTCGCGAGCTGCCTGCCCGGTGCCGAGCTGACCGAGGACCTCGGCGACGGCAAGTACAAGGGCAAGGTCGCGGTCCGCATGGGCCCCGTCCGGCTGCAGTTCGCCGGGACGGCGGACATCACCGAGCGGGACGAGCAGGCCCGGCGCCTCGTCGTGCACGCGGCCGGCGCCGAGGAACGCGGCCGCGGCCAGGCGAACATGGTCGTTACCGCCGTGCTGACCCCGGCGGGCCGGGGCACGAAGGTCGAGGTGTCCCAGGACCTCCAGCTCGCGGGCGCAGCCGCTCAGTACGGCCGGGGCATGATCTCCGACGTCTCGTCGGTCCTCATGCAGGACTTCGCCGCGAACATGCAGGACCGGATCGCCCGGCTCGAGCGGGGCGAGTCGGCCGAGCAGCTCGCCGCCTCCTCGGCCGCCAGGCCCGCGAGCGGCTTCGCACTCGGCCTGCGCGCCGCCCGGATGGCGCTGACCCGGGTATTCCGGCGTTTCTTCGTCCCTTACCAGCACGCGAGCTGAGGAGCTAGCCATGGTGTGGTGGTGGATCGGCAACGCGATCCTGCTAGTCGTGATCCTGCCCGTCGTCATCTACCTGCTGAACCGGGTGCTGGCGGCCGTCGAGCGGATCCGGCACGCAACTGACGACATTCTCGCCGGCGGCGTCGCGCTGGTCGGCGAGCTCACCGACGTTCCCGACGCCCTCGCAACCACCGACGAGACCATTCGGGCGGTGTCCGTAGGAGCAGTCAGGTACGCGGGCTCCGTCGCCAAGCTCCTCGGCTGAGACCAGAAAGGAGAACGGCTATGCCAGCAGCTGCATGGGTGACGCTCATCGTCTCCGCTCTGATAGTCGCGCTGACCGCGGTCGCTCTGCTGCGGGTCATCTTCCACCTCCGGGCCGTGCGCGCAACCCTGGTCGCGACGACCGGCGGCGTCCGGGCCGTGGCGGACCTCACCAGCACCGTTCCGGAACGGCTGACCTCGGTCAACGCCAACCTCAAGCCCGTCCGCGACTTCTGCGAGACGGTGTGATCCGCGATGGAGACTCATGTGAGCGCAGCAGTCCACCTGGCCGCGGCGGCGAGCGGCCCGAGTAACTTCGGCTGGACCCTCGGCTGGATTATCGGCATCGTCGTCGTACTCGCCGTCGTCGCGCTCGTCGTGCCGATCCTGCTCCTGGCCCGCTCGATCGGCGAGGAGGCACCGAAGATCAACTCGGCCCTGGGCGACGCCGTGCACAACACCGCGCCGCTGGGCGCGCTGCGGACGACCATCGAGTACGCCGGCGTCATCATCGGCGGCCTGCAGCGCGGCCGCGAACGGCTGGGAGGCTAGCGATGCACACCCACGTACTGGCGATGTCCTCGGCGGAGCACACCCGCTGGGTCATCGCGATCATCGTCGGCTTCGTCGTCGTGCTCGCCGTGGCGGCGCTGCTGAGCCTGCTCATTTACCTGATCAAGGTCATCGACCGGCGCGTGGTCGACGTCAGGGACACCCTCAAGGCCGCGGCCGCGAACACTGCGGACGCGTCGCTGATCCCGCAGGTAGCTGGCGGGGTCGAGGCGGTGCTCGCCGAGGGGCTGAAGCATCATCTGTTCCTCGGCCGGGTGCTCGGGAAGGTGAAGTCATGACGCTGCTCGTCGTCCTGACCGTGATCGACATCCTGCTGCTGGTCGCGGGGCTGGCGTTCTACCTGTACTGGGCCGGAACCCTGCTGACCCGGATCGCGGGGAACCTGGAGGAGTGCTCAGAGCTCGTCGCGACGATCGGCAGCAACGCCGAGGTCATCGGGCCGGCCGTCGGGCACATCAACGAGACCGGGGGCGTGGTGGCGGGTGCCCTGCCGCTGCTGTACGGGATGGCCGAGGAGATCGTCGCCGACGTGACCCCGCGTCCCGAGGCACCGGCCGAGCCCGAGCCGGCGCGGCCGGCCTCGGGGACCCGTCGCTCCCGTCTGCACGACGCGGTCGGCTACGCCCCTCGGTAGCGCTAGCGCGCTAGGCCTGGTCGGGGCCGCGGCGGGTCACTGACCGGGTGGTCGGCGCCGAGTAGTCGCCGATCCACTCGTCCTTCCAGGCCTGGTCGAACTGCTGGTCGTTGCAGCCCGGCCGGTAGACGGCGGTCAGCTCGCGCGTTATCTGCTCCCGGTGCGGACGGCTGCCGCCGGGCACCTCGTAACTGCAGATGTAGACCCGCCACTTCGAGCCGGCCCGGCGGATCCAGCACGGTGCCCGCGGGTGCTGGAACGGGAATCGCTCGGCGGACAGGTCATCGCTGTGCCCGACGTAGATGACCGCGTAGTGCTCGGGCTTGCCGTCAGGATCGGGCCTGTACACGATCGCGTAGACGGCCGCCGCGGCCGGCGGCGTCCAGCCGGCCAGCAGGCGCGGCCCTTCGAACGGATAGCCCGCGAGGGAGCCCAGCCGGATCACGGTGCCTCGTCCTCGTCCTCGCCGATGGCCTCGGCCCGGATCACCGGGCCCGCGGGCAGGCCGGCCGTGGCGGCGGCATGCTGGAACGCCACCGTCGCCTTGCCGAGCGCCTCCTCGCGCGTGTCCGCGTCCACGACGAGCTGCGCCCCGTAGCGGTCGGTACCGATGCCGGTCGCGATCCCGGCGCTCGTCGCGACCGCGTCGGCCAGCTCAAGGATGTCCTCCCTGGTGAGCACGCGATCGCACTGGGCTTCGATCCCCACGCTCCACTTCATGGCGGGCTCCCTCAGCTCAGCACGGGCAGCAGTGCGGCGAGTTCCTCAAGGCTGGCGAGGTCATGGCCGGACAGCAGCAGGTCGATGTGCGGCGCGGCTACCATCATGCCGACGGTGCTCGGCCGGAACAGCTGATTGTTTCCCTTGTGCGGGTTCAGCCAGACGATTCGGTGTGACAACCGCGCCAGCCGTTCCATCGCCGTAGCAAGCACCTCCGGATCGCCGCGGTCGAGGCCGTCGGAGCAGATCACCACGACCGCGCCGCGGCAAAGCCCGCCGCGACCCCACCGCCGGACAAATGTGTCCAGTGACGCCCCGATTCTGGTGCCGCCGTCCCAGTCGACGACGGTCCTGGACGCCTGCTCGAGCGCGCTGTCGGGCCGGCGATGCTCCAGGGCCCCGGTGATCCGGGTCAGCCGCGTGCCGAAGCAGAACACCTCGACCCTGGCCGCCGCGTGCCGGGCAGTGTAGGCGAACTGCAGCAGGTGCCTTGAGTAGTCGGCCATCGATCCTGAGACGTCCAGAATCAGGATCAGGGGCCGGAGCCGCAGCCGCCGCTTGCGCCAGAACATCTGAGCCGGGTCGCCGTGCATCCGCATCGACTCGCGTATCGTCCGGCGCACGTCGGGCCGCTGGCCGGACGGGCCTGGCCTGGTCCGCCGCGTCCGGCGGCGCGGCGGCGTCAGGCGCAGCCTGGCCATGATGCGCCGCAGCGCGGCCAGCTCATCGGGCGTGCACGCGGAGAACGACCGGTGCTTCAGCGCATCCGCATCGGAGGCCATGAGCCCGAGCAGCGCCCGTTCCTCGGTCTCTGGGTCGTCGCCAGGCTCGGTCGCGGCCATGATCAGCTCCGCCTCAACCTCCGCCGCGGTGCTCGCGCGCAGCATGAGCACCTCGCTGACCGGCGCGGCGGCCCCCAGAAAGTACTGGCGGAACGTCTTGTCGTAGGCGGCGATGTCGTCCCGGCGGCGCAACAGTGTCGTGCGGCCAGCCCAGTACAGGTCGACCAGGTCGGCCGGATCGAGCATGGCGGCCGCCGTGCAGTAGGTCACCACGTCGCCGGTGCCCACGGATACGCCCGCCCCTCGCAGCGCGCGGCCGAACCCGGTCAGCACCCCCGCGAACGCGGACTGGTCAGGCACCTGAGGTGATCTCCGCCAGTTGCTCGCGGACAAGATCGAGGTCGTCGCGATCCTTGATGACCGCGCCGATCGTGTCGCTGGCCGACGCCTCGGTCAGCTCGCTCTCGCCCAGGAAGCCGAGCGTCGCGACCCAGTCGATCGTCTCCGCCACGCCGGGTGGCTTGGCAAGGTCAAGCTCGCGCAGGCGGTGCACGGCCGAGACGACCTTGCGGGTGAGGGCCTCGGCCGCCGACGGCTGGCGGGTCAGCACGATCTCCAGCTCCCGCTCCGCGCTCGGATAGCCGATCCAGTGATACAGGCACCGCCGGCGCAGCGCGTCGTGGAGTTCCCTGGTGCGGTTAGAGGTCAGGATCACGGCCGGCGGTGTGGCCGCGGAGATCGTGCCGATCTCCGGAATGCTGATCTGGAAGTCCGAGAGCACTTCGAGCAGGAACGCCTCGAATTCGTCGTCAGCGCGGTCTATTTCGTCGATCAGCAGCACGGCCGACTCACCTGCCCGGATCGCGGCGAGCAGCGGCCGTTCCAGCAGGAACTTGGGGCCGAACAGCTGGTCCACCGCCTCGTCGCCCGCCGCCTGACGCTCGGACAGGGCCCGGATCTGCAGCATCTGGCGGGCGTAGTCCCACTCGTAGAGCGCCTGGTTGGTGTCGATGCCCTCGTAGCACTGCAGCCGGATGAGCCGCCGGCCGAACGCACCGGACAGCGCCTTCGCCAGCTCGGTCTTGCCCACCCCGACCTCGCCCTCCAGCAGGAGCGGCCGGTGCAGCGACAGCGCGACCAGCAAAGATGTCGCCAGGCCGCGGTCGGCAAGGTATCCGCTCTCGCGCAGCGTGTGGGTCAGCTCAGCGACGGTCAGCGGGTACTCCACGAGAGCGTTCTCCTCGCCGTCGGCTGATCAGGGCGGTGCTGGTCAGGATCAGGGGGACTCGGCCGACCCGAGGATCAGCTCCCTGATGCTGCCGCTCGCCGGCTGGAGCTTGCCCTCGCGCTCAAGCGTTGCCCGCCATGCGGCGGTCAGGTCGGTTCCGTCGCCGCCGAAGTCGTCGAACCCGACCTCGGCCATTTTCTTGCACGACTTGCCCGTCTCGGCAGCGGCTTCCAGGTCGGCCGCCGCCTGGCCCTGACCGCGCCAGACCGCGCGAAGAACCTCCAGCGCCTCGTCCTGATCGGTACGATCTGTACCCATTTGCGGCCACCCCTCAGCCGACTCGCGTCTATGTAAACGACTGTAATCCCCGTCGGGAAGAGCCCGCGACACCGGATTAACCGATCTCTTAATGTCGGTCCCGTCAGGCATGATGACTCCTGGCCCAGGGCAGACGACGGAGGCGAGCATGACCGCGAGCACAATGACATCCGTGCAGGGCATCACGTTCCGCAGCGACATGACGGTCGAATTGATCAAGCACGCAGCGTCCGACGCCGACGTGCTGTGGGCCGCCCGCGTCTCCACCAAGGGCGAGCAGTCGCTGGCGGAGATCGACGCGGACCCGGAGCGCTCGGCCGGGCTGATCAACTTCCTCATGCGCGACCGGCACGGCACGCCGTTCGAGCACTCGTCGATGACCTTCTACGTCCAGGCGCCGATCTTCGTGTTCCGCGAGTTCATGCGGCACCGGACGTTCAGCTACAACGAGGAGAGCGGCCGGTACCGCAAGCTCGAGCCCGTCTTCTACGTGCCGGGGCCGGACCGCAAGCTCGTGCAGACGGGCAAGCCAGGCGCGTACGTGTTCGAGGATGGGAGCGCGGCCCAGCACGAGATCGTCCGGCACACGATCGAGGCCTCCTGCGAGCAGGCCTACTCCGCGTACCAGTCGATGCTTGACGCCGGTGTGGCCCGCGAGGTCGCTCGCGCGGTGCTGCCCGTCGGCCTGTACTCATCCATGTATGCCACCTGCAACGCCAGGGCGCTCATGAACTTCCTGTCGCTGCGTGTCACGGACGAGCACGCGACGTTCCCGTCGTTCCCGCAGCGTGAGATTGAGATGGTCGCCGAGCAGATGGAGGCCTTGTGGGCCGGGCTGATGCCGCTGACCCACGCCGCCTTCGAGCGGAACGGCCGGGTCTGCCCCTAGTCACGGCGTCTGCGCGTGGAAGCACTCTGACGCCTGAGCCTGCTAGTGGCAGCCGGCTATCGGTCGGATCAGCTCGGCCAGGCTCGACGGCCAGATCTCCTCATCGGTGGCTTCCAGTTCCGCGAGCGTCCACCAGCGCCAGGCCGCGATGCCGTCCGACTCGTGCATCGCCTCGACACCCTCGATGGCACGGCGTGACTGGTCCGTCCGGGCCAGATAGAGGCGCTCGTGCTGATTGACGATCTGCCCGGCGTACTCCATCTCGAAGGTGTCCCGGTAGAGCTCATCACCAAGAGGGATGTCGTGCCAGCCGGTCTCCTCGGCGAGCTCGCGCACCGCCGCCGCTGGGTAAGCCTCGCCGGCCTCCAGGCCGCCACCGGGCGTCGTCCAGTGCCTGCCGTTCGGCGGCCCGTCGTCGTAGCGCATGAGCAGAACGCGGTTGTCCGGATCCAGAAGGACGACCCTGGCCGCGTGGCGGGTAGGAAGCTGCTCTGCCATCGCCCTAGCCAATCACTTCGCCGTCGCGGGCGCCTGATGCTAAACCGGGCATGACATGGCCTCCAGTTTACGGCGCCGAGGGAGATGAGTGCGCAAATGCACGGTCCGGTCGTCCTGTGCGGCACGCGCCGCATATTAACCACGTGTACCGGGTCAGGTCGCTGTCGGATCTGGATGCAGAGTTCGGGGAGTGGCTCGCCGAAGCGCACGACGTCGGCGACGGCGGGCATCTGGCGCACCCGGCACCCGGCTAGCGCAGCGCGGCTGGCAGGTCGCCGAAGTTGAGGGCGAAGATTAGCGCGTCATCGGCTGGAATCTGGCTGAAGCCGAGGTGGCGGTAGAACCCGACCGCCCGCTCGTTCCCGCGCGCGACAAACAGGTGCAGGCCGCAAGAGCCCTGGTCACGGAGGCTGGATACAAGTGTCGCGATCAGGCTCCGGCCGATCCCGCGCCCCTGCAGACGCGGGAGAAGGTCGATGTGCAGGTGCGAGGGGAACCGGCCGGTCAGCTCGGGCCGGCTTAGCCACGGGTGATGTATGTTGCCGATCGCGAACCGGTCGGACTCCGATAGCCCCTCGCGAGCCTCCGGCGACGGTTCGGGGTACCGGGCCCGCAGCCGGGGCCACCATTCGCGTTCCTGCCGCTGCTCAAAAGCGGACGTGTTGAGCGCGCCGACGATGTACCCGCCGACGCCGTCCGCGTCCTCGGCCACGAAGGCATGCTCCGGCTCCAGGATTGCGTACGGCGCCATCCAGATCTCGCCGGGCAGCCGCGGCTCACTGAACAGGTGCGTCGCATCGCTGCCGTTGTCCGCCGTCTGGAGGCAGATGCGGTAGAGGGTGTCGAGATCGGCTGGCCGGTACCCGCGAATGCTGGCCGGTTCGGGGCTCACGAGTTATGTCTACAGCACCGGCCCGGCGGGAAATGTCGGCGGCGGGATCTAGCGTGGGCGCATGACAACTCTCCAGAACCGGCCGAACACCGCACTGCTCGTTGTCGACGTGCAGAACGGCGCCATCGCGAGCGCGCACGAGAGCGATGCGGTAGTGGCGAATATCGCCAGCCTGGTCGAGAAGGCCCGCCTTGAGCAGGTCCCCGTCATCTGGGTCCAGCACTCCGACGAGGAACTCGAGCCCGGCAGCCAGGCATGGCACATCGTTCCCGAGCTCAATCCGGCCGACTCCGAGCCGCTGGTCGCCAAGAATTACGGCGACTCCTTTGAGGACACCACGCTGGAGGCGGTGCTCTCGGGTCTCCGGATCGGGCGGCTCGTCGTCGTCGGAGCACAGACGGATGCGTGCATTCGCTCGACGCTGCACGGCGCGTTTGTCCGCGGATACGACACCACTCTCGTCCAGGACGCCCACACAACTGAGGATCAGACGGCCTGGGGCGCACCCCCGCCGGACCAGGTCATCGCGCACACCAACCTGTACTGGAAGTACCAGGCCGCGCCGGGACGGAAGGCCGGGACGGTCGAGACCAAGGATGTGGATTTCGCTGCTGGGTAGCACGCTTGGTCCATCAGTGGCCGCGGCTTATCGTTGGGCGATAGAGCCTGGGCGCGGACGAGGGTGAGGGCGGCTAAGCATGTTCGAGCGGTTCACTGACCGGGCGCGGCGAGTTGTCGTGCAGAGCCAGGAAGAAGCCAGGAACCTCAAGCATGACCGGCTAGGCCCAGAGCACATCCTCCTGGGCCTCCTCGGTGCCGGCGGCGTCGCGGCGAAAGTCCTGGAGGCGGTCGGCATTGCCCCCGACGTGGTCCGGGAGCGGGTCGAGGAGATTGCCGGCCGGGGGCAGGAAGCACCGTCCGGGCGCATCCCGTTTACCCAGGAGGCGAAGGACCTGCTCAAGCTGTCGCTGGGCGAGGCGCAGGAACTCGGCCATGGCTACATTGGCACCGAGCACATCCTGCTCGCGCTCATCCATCAGACCGATAGCGTGGCGTCCCGAGTACTGACGGGGCTCGGCGCGGACCTGACCGCTGCGCGTGACCAGGTCGTGCGGATACTGGACGAGTACCGGCGGCACCAGGCCGGGTGATCCCGCGCCGGCGCCGGGTCTAGATCCGCCGGATCGTCGCGAGCCAGGCCGGCGCGCCCTCCTCGTCGTGAAATCGCGTCTGAAGCCGGCTCGGTTCGATGGCAGCGATGTCCCATCCGCTGCCGCGACTGAACACCGTCCTCAGCTCTTCCTGGCGGACCGGGTGCGGGCCAGTGCCCGGACCGGCATTGCTGAAGCACAACACGTGCAGGGTTCCATGGTGGTCGGTCACCGACGCCAGGCTCGCCACGTAGCGCGGCCGCTCGTCGCCGTTGAAGGAGTGGAACAGCCCGCAGTCAAGTACCGTACGGAACTCGCGCCGGAGCCGCGCCAGTTCGAATGCGTCAGCCAGCGCGAACTCGGCCTGAATCCCGCGGTCGTCGGCCTTCGCCCTCGCCATCGCCAGCGCCGTCTCGGCCACGTCCACGCCCACGACCGGCAAACCCAGCGAGGCGATCAGGAGAGAGTTCTCGCCCGTCCCGCAGCCGGCGTCGAGAACCGGTCCGCCGAACGCGCCTTCGGATACCAGGCGCGCCACGGCTGGCTGCGGCAGCCCGGTGTCCCAGGGCGCCTGGCCCTCGGTATACGACGCATCCCAGGGCAGCCCGGTCATCCGCTCGTGACTAGTCGGCTGCCGGCCGCCGAACGGATCCTCGGCGGCAGGCTGTGGTCGCTCCGGCAACTTCATGCCTTCAGTGTGCTCCGGCCGGGTGGAAAGAGTGACGCCCAGGGCAACGGGCTCTATCGGCCTGACGTTCTGCTCCGTTAGAAGCCTGACTCCGCCGGCAACGGCCAGCCGGCCCATCCGGCCAGGCTCTACGAGAGCGAGCACTCGCTTATGAAACCGTTCTCAGGGCGTGGTGCCGGCTTGCCGCGCGTCCCTTCGCGACTCGCACGCGCCGCCGCGATCCTGGCCAGCTTCGTCGTCGTCGCTGCTCTGCCGGCCTGCGGCACCTCGCGGTCAGGCCTCGGAGCCGCCTGTCAGCCTGCGCCCGCTGGCGCCACCGACCACGCGCCGCCGGTGAGAGTCCTGGCGCGAGCCGCCGATGCTGGGAGCGGTGACATCTTCATCACGCCGCAGGGATGCGGCTATCCGAGCGGCCCGGAGATCATCAGCAGCACGGGCAAGGTGATCTGGTTCCACGCCCTGCCGACGGGCGAGTTCGCTTCTGACTTCCGGACCCAGACGTACGAGGGCAGGCCAGTGCTCACGTGGTTCCAGGGCAGCGGCCTGAACGGGACGGACTACATCTATAACGACCGCTACCAGCAGATCGCCACGGTGAGAGCGGCTGATGGCGATCTGACGGACTTTCATGAGTTCCTCATCACGCCGTGGAACACCGCGCTCATCCTCGCGGACGCGTTCGGAACCGCGAACCTGACGTCGATGGGCGGCCCGGCCGACCAGAAGGTATTCGATGGCATCGTCCAGGAGATCGACATCCGCACCGGCAGGGTGCTCTTCCAGTGGGACAGCGCGGACCACGTTCCTTATCGCGACAGCCATGAGCCTCTTCCCGCATCGGCGTCGGCGCCGTGGGACTGGTTCCACATCAACGCCGTGCACCTGGACACTGACGGGAACCTGCTGATCAACTCGCGCTACACCTGGACGACCTACAAGGTCGACCGGCACACCGGCGAGATCATGTGGGAGCTTGGCGGCAGGCAGAGCACCTTCAGACTCACGGCTGCCCGGGGACAGGCCCTCGACAGCGCCGGCGAGATCTTCGCGTTCCAGCACGATCCCGAGGCCATCGGGAGTGGCGAGTACACGTTCTTCGACGATGAATCCGACGGTTCCACCACGCTGCTGGCCCACAGCAGGGTGGTGACCGTAAAGCTGGACCTCACGACCAGGGTCGCCACGCTGGTGAAGTCCGTCGGCCAGCCGGAGGGCCTGGTGACATCGGCGGAGGGCAGCGCGCAGACCACCAGCAACGGCGACTTGTTCGTTGGCTGGGGGGAGCTCTCCTACATCTCCGAGTTCAGCCCGTCCGGGCGGCTGCTGTTCAGCGCGGAACTCCCTCCTGGCGTCGGCAGCTACCGCGCCTACCTGCTGCCCTGGCATCCCGCCGGCTAGCTGGCCAGCGCCCGGCATTCCGGACGTAGATCGTCCGTAGGTCCTTCTAGGGTTCTTGCGTAAGGGCATTCGCGACCAAGCGAAGGGATCATCGTCGTGAGGATCAGGCATCAGGTGGTGGTGTTCGACGCCGCCGATCTGGCGAGCGAGAGCAGCTTCTGGGCGGGCGTGCTCGGCGGGAGAGTGGATGCTGAGGACGACTGGCACATGGTGTTCGTGGACGATCAGCCGCGGGTAGGCGTCCAGCTCGCGCCGAGCCACGTCGCGCCCGAGTGGCCTGATGGAACTCCGCAGCAGATCCACCTCGACCTGTGGGTTGATGAGTTCGGCGCCGCCCACGACACGGTGATGGCACTGGGCGCGAAGCTGCTCAAGCCGGTCGAGGATATTGAGTCGCCGGACAACTACCAGGTCTACGCGGACCCGGCTGGCCATCCGTTCTGCCTGTGCTGGGTTAGTCGCTGAGTTCGCCGGGTGCCCCGTCGTCGCCTGAGGGCCTCCGCTACTCGAGGAATGCGGTCAGCGCTTCCCAGAACTCTTGCGACTGTTCGGCGGTGAAGTGGTCACCGGGTACCTCGACTTGGCTTCCGTGCAAGGCGACCGCGAGTGCCTTGGCGGACTGGTTGTGCCAGTCCTGGACTCCGGTCAGGACGAGGGTAGGCACGGTGATCGACTTCAGTTCTTCCGGGGCCGTGTTCACCCAGGAGTCGAGGGCCAGGAGCAGCGCTTGCGGGTCACCGCCAGTCGACCGGAGCCACTCCTCGGTCTCCTGCTCGTCACTACCCGGCTCGAAATTGCCGGTACCGCACCCCGAGAAGAACTCCCGGTACCACGCCGTCCGCTCAGCCGCGTGCAGCAATGCGTCAAGCCCGTACCCGGAAATCAGAGCCCGTCGGGGTGTCGCGCCGCGCGCGAGCATCCGGATCACGGTTCGTCCGCCCAGAGAGTGCCCGAGAAGGCTGTAGTCGGCAAGCCCGAGATGCCCGATGAGCGCGAGGCCGTCGTCGGTGAGGACGTCGGGCGGATAGCAGGCGGGATCACGCGGCCTGGCACTATCCCCGTGCCCGCGCAGATCCGGCATGATCACCCGGTAACCGCGCTCCGCCAGCCGCCCCGCGAGCCCTGACTCGACCCAGTGCGCGCCCCGCGCCATGTGCCCGTGAACCAGGATGACCGATCGGCCCTCCCCGGTCTCCTGGTACGCCAGCCGCACTCCGTCCCGGCCCGGATAGTCCATGAATTTCAGGTTGCGGAATCAGCGGGCTTCGACGCGATGATCACGTAGTAAGCCGGAAGCCATGAGGGGTCCGGGTTGAGGCCGCTGTACATACTGCCTTTTGCTCCCTCGGTGAACCTCTCGATCGTGAGCCCGGCATTCATCACCGCGGTCAGGACCTGGCTGACGGGCCACACGAACGACTCCAGCTCGGTTTCCGGCGTGGATCCAGTCGCCCACTTGGACGGATCGACGAGCTGTACCTCGTCCGGCGTCCGTCCGAAGTAATCCCCGATCAGCGCCGGATTCCCGTCTTCAACGCCAACGACCTCCCAGATCGGATGATGCTCAAAGAGGCCAAGGGTGCCGCCCGGCTTCAGCAGGCCGGCGACGATGGCGGCCCACCGGTTCAGGTCGGGCATCCAGCAAATGCCACCCCAGCTCATATAGGCGATATCAAACTGACCGAGACCAGCCGGCAGATCATAGATATCCGAGGCGACGAAGTGCGCGTCGAGGCCGGCCTCCTCAGCCGTCCGCTGGGCAATCCCGACAGCGACGTCGCTGATGTCAATGCCAGTGACGCGTGCTCCCTGCGCGGCCAGCGAGAGCGACTCGTCACCGTTAGCGCAGGCGAGATGAACCAGGGACTTTGAACTCAGGTCGGGGAGCAAGCCCAGTTCGAAGTCTTCCAGCGTCGAACCGCCCTGAACGAAGAACTGGGCCGGCTCGCAGCCGCGATCGGCGGCGATGCTGTTCCAGCCCCGGCGGTTGGCGGCAGTAGTGGCGGCGAGCTCACGCATACGCGGCACCGTCAGACGATGGCGCCGGGCGTTTCGCGCCGGCCGAGCCCGATTGGGAAGATCCACAGGAGCAGTCCGACGACCCCCCCGACGAGCACCATCAGCAGCACGTCCGTCATCCATGCATGGGAGCCGTGCGGGGGGTAGACGATGTGCGACCCACCTGCCGGGTAGATGGCCGGAATGCTACTGCCGCCGCCGGCACTAGCCGGCAAGGTCCCGTCATAGTCCACGTGCTGCATCGTGCCGTTCCGTGACTGGAACGTCCCCGACCACGCACACCCGCCCCGGTAGATAAAGCACGGCTGAGTCCCCACCACGAAGGTTCCAGCCGTGCCCTGTCCGCTGGTCGCCTCGATCGCTGGTATCAGCCCGGAAGCGCCCGCGACCAGCGCCATGGCGGCTAGGACCCCGGCGACGACGATGACGAGGTGCCTGAACTCACGGTGCCGCCGACGTGCGGCCGCGTCGCGTGCGCCGGTCACGGACCGAAGCTTGCGCCGTTCCTGATGCGACAGGCCGCCGGCGGCCAGCTGCTCCCGCGCCTCGTCCGCCTGCTTCCGGCTGACCTTCTGCGGCCGGGCAGGCGAATGAGAATTTTGCTTACTCACCCTGGCCAGCCCGGTTGGTGCAGTCGCGCAGCGTAGATGACCGTTCCGTCATAGGAAACATCATGCCCTTGTCGCCGTCGTCCTGATAGGCGTCGGGATCGTCCCGGGCGCCAGCACCGCCCGGGCTGGAATTACGATCCGGCCATGTGCCTCCCGGTGCCCGGACGCCACGGATCGGGTCGCCGGTTGGCGGGATCCTTGATACCCGATCGGACGCCATGGTCGGCCATCGGCTCGTCATCGAAGCGCGGGATGACATGCAGGTGGGGGTGGAGCCCGCCCTGGTCGTTCCAGCCGAGTGTGTAGCCGTCGGGAGCGAGCCGGTGGTGCAGTTCGGCTCGCACGAGCAGCAGAAGTTCCCGGGTCGCCGCCCACTCCTCGGCGGTCAGGTCGAACACAGAAGCACGGTGGACCTTCGGGACTATGGCGCCGGCGGCTGGCATGACGTCGGGTGGATCACGAGGGTCTCTGGTGGAGGAGTAGATGCAGAAGTCGTTCTCGAAGCACAGGTCCGCGTCGCGCAATTGGTCGTGATCGCAGAAAACACAGCCTTCGGTCATAGGACTGTTCTATGTGATGAAGCTCACCTACAGGCCGGCGTTCCGCGGCACGCGCCCGTAGTCGTCGTACAGGCGGACGATGTCGTCCTCGCCGAAGTAGTCACG